>Ga0115002_10009942_pt1 | contig 10294 bp, 5 predicted proteins | sample ArcticOcean_MG_C_8_FD_89576 | JGI IMG/M metagenome (GOLD analysis project Ga0115002, IMG submission 89576) | Marine microbial communities from western Arctic Ocean - ArcticOcean_MG_CB11_86 | ecosystem: Environmental > Aquatic > Marine > Oceanic | place: Arctic Ocean: Canada Basin | collected... | reverse complement strand
AGCGGGTGGAGCAATTGGCCGTTCGGTCCCACAAGCCGCTGAAAGCGACATGAAAAGGGACCGATGCCAATCGCACCGTTGCGCTCGTATTTCGCCAAAACGAATTCCAGCAAGGCGTTTTTTTTTTGATGCGAAGCGATGCCAAGAGGCCCATTCTCACGAGGGGTTACGCCAATCCTTGGGTCCAATTTCTTGTTCAGGCAAACGAGTTTTGGCTCTTCGTTGATTCCTAAAAACAGTGTTTTATTCCTGCAGACAAGCCTCTTCTGTGGCATAATCCGTATAGTCGGAATACACGTGCTTACGCAAGTTGCAAGTCGACTCCGATATGTTGCCGGTCAATCTCTAACCGTCGGCCTCTGACAACTGAACACTGGTCCCTCCCAACTTAGCCAAAGCCTTCTATCATGAAACTCTCTAAACGCCTCGCTTCCAAACGAACCATTCTGACTCGTAGAGGACACAGCGCCACGCGCCGCCGTGTTCTTTCGCTCGAACAGATGGAGGATCGCCGGCTGCTGGCACAAATTCCAATCCCCAACGCCGGGTTTGAGGTGCGGGGGACTACTAACCATCCCAATGACAGCGTGATACTCCAAGGTACGCACGCCTATCCCCGGCCCGAAATTGAAAGCTGGCGTTACTTTGAGGCTGGGGGCAACGGAGGGCCGGCCCGGATCGTTTATCCTGCCACGGGATTCATCGCGACCGCAGCGGAAGGTAATCATGTCGTGAGGGTTGTGACCGACCCTCGTCCATGGGTGCTCACGATAGGGCCGACTGCGGGCGTGGCCCAGATTCTGAACGAGACGTTCGATTCCACGATGACGTACGACCTGACCGCCCAAGTGTCCCGGTATACCGACAACACCAGCGAGCCTGACGACAACTGGAATGGCTATGTCGTACAGCTCGCTGTGGGAGGCGTCAATCATACCCCCGGTGGCCAGTTTTCGGGCCAGGTGATCGGCGGCACTGTCATCGCCGAGGATTGGAACACCCAGTCTGTCCCATTTGGGACTTGGGTCACGTCAACAGTCCAGTACACCCCCGATCCCAGCGACGCGGCCCTGGACGGACAGCCCCTGCAGGTGCGGTTGCTTGCGATCAGGGATCCCGACGATCCGGCTATTGAAAACCCGCCGGACCCGCCGGTCAGTAATGCAGACTTCAGCTATGTCAAGTACGCCGCCTTCGACGATGTCCAGCTCTTTGAGGAGGAGGCTGGCGCGGACACCACGCCTCCCGTCGTGACTGGCGTCGAATTGAACGCCGGATTTACGGACCCCGACGACTTACCTAATAGCGGAGGACAGCCAACCAGCTGGGAATTACAACGAAGCGGCATCTTCAACATGGAATTGCAGTTCAGCGAATCGGTAACGCTTGATGTAGACGATCTACGTCTCACGAATCTTGGGATGGACGCACCCAACGATGACGATGTGGTATTTGACTTACAGCCCAACCACTTCAACCTAGTGGATGATGTTGTGACGCTCAGCTTCGCGCCCGGTGAATTAGATGATGGTGTCTACCGAATTGAAGTTCTACAAACCGCAACCGACCTCGCAGGAAATCCACTCGATGGCGCCAACCAAGGCGTTGCTAGTGACTATATTCTGGAAGGAAATACGACCAACAAGTTCCATCAACTTGAAGCGGATTGGAATGGCGACGCCGGAATCTCCGTTTTCGACTTCACGTCGTATAGCTATTGGTTCGGAACTTCTATCGTCGAAGCACCGTTCGGCCCACAATACGTTGATATAAATAACGATGATGGAATCAGTGTCTTCGACTTTACTGGGTACAGCGAAAAATTCGGTGCTGAAGTCGTGTATGCGAATGCTTTCGCTGGGAGGGTATTGCTGGGTCCTGCCGAAGAAAACTTAGCCACCGATGTTCAAATCGCCATCGAACAAGTCGTCGAAGAAATCCCTGTTACCGCACTGCAGTGGGGCGTAGTTACCAGACGAAGCAGCGTCGATGAACTCGAGCTACAACAACGCGTACGGTCTGAGGAACAGGATATCGAGTTGGTCATTGACGCGTTGACAAACGATATCGCAGATGCTTGGGCGTAAAGCCGACTCTCTCGACGGAATAATAACACGTGTAGACTTGACATTCCTTTTCAAAGTGGCTGCGCCCAAATAGTGTGTCGTGGTCCACCACTTGCTCGGCAGTCACGTCTCGCAATAGTAGATCGAGGTCATCGATTATTGCTGGTCAACGATGGGTTGAACGCCCGAGTCGACAGAGTGTTTCGTGATCACCAAATGCGCTATAGAATGGACGAAGAGGACGGACTAACTGGTCCGCTGCCTGTCACTCTCCCATAGCTGCCAGAGAGAGGGCAAACTCGACTTTCAGAGAAATGGCCTTTTTAGGGACTGTCTTCTCGCGCCTTTTGAGTAGCCGCAAGCTTGATCGCACTTCCGGTCCTTGCACAACACGTGAGCCCAGCAGAGTGCGGCCAAGTGACTTGCGGGTGCTGTGGTAGCAAAGGACTCCGGTGGCTTCTGCATACGCAGAACCTGAATTTTGTCTCGATCGCCAAGCTGCGCCGCTGCAACTCCGGCCGCGGCTAACGACCATTCCAAACCACTAGCATCCGCCAGCCGTTGGGCAAATGTCCGACGAAGATCGTGAGCACTGGCGTATTTTCGGGGGACTACCTGTCTCGGGTTTGCCGTCGTCAACTACAATTCCCGCCTCAATTCCAATCTTGGTAATGATCTTGCCCGTTCATCGGAAAGACGTTCGCCGGTGTACGTCCTACCGGCCTTGCCTTGCAACGACATTGGCTGGAATACGTAGCCGGTCCGCTGCAGATTCTTCTCGGCAATTGGCTCCATCAACTTATCTCCCAACTGCCACCTAACTGAGACGAAGAGAAACGCCCAAACCAAAGAAACCGTTCAATTCGCAACATGGTAAAAGTGATACCAGAGCAAAGTACAAGCGTTAATGCGACTGTAGAGTTCCGTTTTTGACGGGGAAGAGCTCAATATTTCGCTGGGGCATGACTTACTGGTAGACTATGGAGATCGAATTCACAGGCATGGAATTGATTGATGGTTTGTCAAAAACTCGTTGCACCTGTCCTTTGTTTGTTGTTCGCCAATCTACTGATTGGCGAGTCCGCCGATGCACAAGCAATCGACGGAGAAACCAGAATCAACTTTGCGAACGATGTCGTGCCGCTGTTGACTCGGGCAGGCTGCAATTCTGGCGGATGTCATGGAAAGCAAGCTGGACGCAAAGGCTTTAAACTGTCGTTGTTTGGATTCGATCCCGTCTTCGACCACCAGGCGTTAACCAGCGAAAGTCGCGGCCGCCGTGTCTTTCCTGCGGCGCCGGCGCAATCCCTCATCCTGTTAAAGGCAACCAGTCGCGTCGCACATGGCGGCGGACAACGGTTTAGTGAAGACTCTCGCGAGTATCAGTTGTTTCTGAAATGGATCCAACAAGGTATGCCCTTTGGCGAGGATGACGATCCGCGTCTAGTCGGGATCGCGATGAAGCCCACGTTGCGCGTCCTTGGCCGAGAAGACTCTCAACAACTTACCGTCACCGCTACTTACTCCGACGGTAGTTCACGTGATGTCACCAATCTAGCCGCTTACACAACGAACGCCGAAGCATTAACCGAGGTCGATGAACAGGGTATGGCGAGGACGACGGATCTCGGTGGGGAATCGACGGTCATGGCCAACTATATGGGCCGTGTTGCAAGTTGCCGAATCACAGTTCCCATGAACGCCTCCAGCGATGAGATCGCTAAATCATTAGCAAACTGGAATTCTGACCACTTTATCGACAAATTGGTCGCCACAAAATGGCAGAGGTTGAGCCTTGCTCCCTCACCTCAATGCGACGACTCTACGTTTGTCCGGCGAGCATTCCTCGATTGCATTGGCCGCCTGCCAACGCTAATCGAAGTACGAACATTTCTTGCTGATTCGACCAGCGACAAGCGGCAGCGGCTCGTCAATAACTTACTCGAACGAGATGAATACGCCGAGTATTGGGCGCTGAAGTGGGCCGACTTGCTGAAAGTCAACTCCGAGAATTTGGGAGCGAAGAATGCTCAGCTATTCGACGGATGGCTGCGAGATTCGTTTCGCGACAACATGCGATACAACGAATTTGTGCGTCGTTTGATTACGGCTCAAGGCAGCACTTATCGCGAGCAGCCGACGAATTTCTATAAAGCGTTTGCCAAACCGAACGATCTGACCATTGCGGTGAGTCAGATCTTTCTCGGCATTCGGCTCGAGTGTGCTCAATGTCACCACCATCCCTATGAAAGATGGGGACAGGAAGACTTCTATGGATTGGCAGCTTTCTTCCCACGTTTGACTCGCAAAAAGGGCGCCGAGGGCGAAGAACTGTTGTTCGCTTCGTCGCGTGGCGATGTAAAGCATCCGCTGACGGCCGAAATCGTTTTGCCTCGAGTGTTGGATGGTCAACCGCTAGAAATTGATATCACTGAGGATCGTCGACGACATCTCGCCGAATGGATGACACGCCCCGACAATCCTTACGTTGCGCGGACTTTGGTAAATCGCGTTTGGGCGCATTTCATGGGCATTGGACTCGTGAATCCGATTGACGACATGCGCGACACGAACCCACCGACAAATGAAGAATTGCTCGACGCCCTGGCGCGAGACTTTGTCGACCACGACTTCGACATGAAACACCTGATTCGCACTATCACCTCGGCCAACGTTTACGGTCTTACATCGCTCCCCAACCGTTGGAATATCCGAGACAACGACAACTTCTCACGAGCCTACCGAAAACGGTTGTCTGCCGAGGTTCTGCTAGATGCAGTTTGCGATGCGACGGCAGTGCCAGAGTCCTTTGCTGGAATGCCGCCTGGAACCCGCGCCGTGGAAGTGTGGAACAACCGACTGCCGTCCGGGTTCCTAGACATCTTTGGTCGCCCCGAGCGGAAAACGGTGTGCGATTGCGAACGCACGATGGATACCAGCTTGGCCCAAGTGTTGCACTTGATGAACGCACCTCTCGTCAACGATAAGATTCAGTCACCAATTGGCCGCGCCGATCGGCTTGCTCGAAGTGAACTTTCGTCGAGTGAAATCGTCGAGGAACTCTATCTTGCCACACTGAGCCGCCTCCCCACCACTACCGAACGGAAGACAGCATTGACGGCATTTTCAGAAAAGGCGTCTTCAACCGACAAAAGCGATCGCCGCAGTGCGACTGAAGACATTCTCTGGGCGTTGCTCAACACGGCAGAATTTGTTTTGAACCATTGAGGTCGAAAATGAAAAATCAATACTGCGACGGCGTTTCTCGCCGCAACTTCGTACAGGCCGGGTTGGGTGGTTTAGGGTTGTCGCAATTGCTCGGTGCCCGCGTCTTGGCCGCAGAAGGATCCCCTCGTGCAAAGTCATGCATTTTCGTTTGGATGGACGGTGGACCCAGTCACTACGAAACGTTTGACCCGAAGCCCTCCGCACCGGCCGAAATCCGCGGGGCTTTCGGTACCATCGAAACCAATGTCAACGGCGTCACCTTCAGTGAACACGTGCCGCAGATCGCCCAAGTCATGGATCGACTGACGATCATCCGCTCGATTTCACATCACGATTCTGGACACGGCGGCGGCAACCACTATTTGACAACAGGGCGACCCACGCCGATGCCCGTCGCTTGCGGAGCGAAAGTTAGTTTTCATCCAAGTATCGGCTCTGTAATTGCGAAAGAGCGCGGTTCGCAAGAGGGCTTGCCAGCTTACGTTCAGTTCGCATTACCTGGGCCTTTGCGGTCGGGGGGCCCGAATTTTCTCGGGGCTAAATACGCTCCCTTCTACATTAACAACAATCCAAATCAGCCCGACTTCCGCATGCAAGATGTGACGCTACCGGCGGGAATCAGCGACGTGCGATCGAACCGCCGCGAAACGCTCCGCCGCAACATCGATACGCTGCAGCGAATTAGCGATACCGCAGCTCGCGATCCGGCGCGAGGCCTCGACAGTTTTTACCAACAAGCGTTAGATCTGATCACCTCGCCAAAAGCCAAGAAAGCGTTCGATATTCACACCGAGCCGGAAAAGACTCGCGATGCATACGGGCGAACGATGGTTGGACAACAATGCTTGCTCGCCAGAAGACTGGTGCAAGCGGGCGTTCCATTCGTGGTCGTCCAGCATGCGGGTTGGGATCATCACGCCAATATCTTTACGTACCTGAAAAATCGCTATCTTCCCATTTTCGACACCGCGTTTTCCGCCTTGATCCGCGACCTCGACGAGCGAGGAATGTTGGAAGACACGCTCGTACTGGCACTAGGTGAATTCGGACGCACTCCAACAATTAACAAGAACGCTGGCCGCGACCATTGGCCTAGCGCCATGTCAGTCGTAGCCGCGGGAGCAGGTGTTCCTCGAGGGCAAGTCATAGGAGCAACCGATGCGAAAGGCCACTCATCGAGCGAACGTCGTTTGTCGGTTGAAGATTTTTCGACCACGCTGTTCGCCAAAATGGGAATCGACTCGACCAAGTTCTATCACGATGCACTCGGGCGACCTCTACCGATTGTTGACGGCGGAAAAGTGATCTCCGAACTTATGTAATGCTCTGGTTGGCCACATGAATCGAAAACTCTACATTTTGTCGACAGTCGCTTTTGCTTTGGCGAGCCAAACTGTATTTCCCCAAACTGGATTTCTCCAAACTGCTGTCGCGCAAACTGCACCTCAAATCGGTTATCTGTTTCCAGCCGGCGCACAACGTGGCACAAAAGTTCAGATCGAAGTCGGCGGCAAGTACATGCCGGGTCCTTGCGGGATTTGGATCGGCGGCGAAGGTGTTCGCTCGGAATCAGAGACGACTACAGGTACGATGAAACTGGTTGTCGATGCGAACGCGAGCATCGGTTCGCGACCGGTGAGAATTCACAGTGTGCAAGGTGGCTCCACAGCGCGTCCGTTCATCATTGGCGAGTTGCCGGAAGTGCTTGAAAACGGCGCCGAGATACAACCAATCGCCCTGCAAACCACGATAAATGGCCGCCTAAACCCAAAAGCTGACATCGACCAATACCAATTTTCGCTTCGCGCCGGACAGCAAATCGTTTGTTCCGCGGCTGTGAAGTCGATCGGCTCTATTAGCGATACTATTTTGCGAATCCTGGACTCCGAGGGCCGCGTACTCCAAGTCTCCGTAGACCGCCAGAGCCGCAATCCGCTGCTCGCCTTTAAGTGTCCGGCAGATGGAAACTACACGTTGCAAATCTACGACTTCAATCTGTCGGGTGGGCCGGAGCACATTTATCGCCTGACAGTTACGGCTGGTCCTTATTTGAGTCACGCGTTTCCGCCAGGCTTTCAAAAAGGAGTGGCGTCGGAAATCACGCTTTTTGGGTGGAATCTCAAAGACGGCGAATTCGCGAAATACATCGTGACGGCAAACTCTAACGGCGAGGCGCGAGTTCCGCATTGCCCAAATCGCTTGACGCTCGTCCAGGGCAACTCGCCCGAACTGATCGAAATCGAGTCACCCCAGGCACAACAAATCAGCTTACCCGTAACCATCAACGGCCGAATCGAATCGGCAGGTGATGTCGACACTTTTCGCTTCACCGCCACAAAGGGACAAAAACTGGCGATGAACGCGATGTCAATGGGAATTGGGTTTCCGCCCGACCTGGTACTTTCAGTCTCGAACGCGGAAGGGAAACTCATCAAAGAGATCGACGATGTCGGTAGCTCGCGAGATCCAAGCTACCTGTTCGCAGTACCTGCCGACGGCGATTACTTAGTCACACTCAAAGAACGAGCGTTGCGGGGCGGTCCGCGATTTATCTACCGCCTGTCGATTGGGCCACCCGAACCAGCATTGCGACTATCGGCCAAGACGAAGGAATTCAGCGTGTCACCAGGTGGAACGCTCAGCCTGCCAGTGCGTGTTGAGCCGCTAGGCGGTTTCACCGACGAGATTCAGTTGTCAGCTATTGGGTTACCCGCAGGTGTCTCGCTGCAACCAGTTCTGTTCACACCGAAAAAGGCTGGCGATGTCTCGCTGGAAATCAAGGTAGAAGCAAATGTCGCGTTTGTTTCGAACTCGATCCGAATCGAAGCGCGACTTGCATCGAAGTTGAACGACGCGCCAATCGCGGAACTGGGCGACTTGTGGCTCGCGATCGGTCCTAAAGTCCCCTTTGAGTTGTCGACGGTCACTGCGATTCAAGAAGCCCCACGCCTGGCTGCTCACCCATTTCCCGTGCAAGTGAAACGCGACGAAGGTTTTACCGGGGCAATCCGCTTGGTCGGTGTCGAACCCGATCGGCGGGGCACCGTCGTTCCATTGGCGGGTAACATTCCCAGTGGACAACAGGAGGGAACAATACCGCTAATCGTTCAATCCATGGCCGTCGAAGGAACAACGCACCGCTGTCGCGTAATGGGCGTCATTGAGCTTGCCGGCCCCGACGGAAAGATGCATTCGGTTTTTCATGTGGCCAAGGGATCGATGGCAATGGGATGTCAGCCCAATCACCTGACGCTTACTGCCGAGCCTTCGCGGATTCGATTAAATGCTGGCGAGTCGGCGCGTATTTCATTAACGGTAGCCCGCCGAGTAGAAATGAAGCACATCGCGATCTCACTGAAAGCGCCTCTCTCGCTCGCAGGCGTCGAAGGAAAACCGATCACCATTAGCTCGAACGAATTGAGTGGATTTTTCGAATTACATATTCAACCCGGCGCGGAGCTTCCGCCGCTGATTACCATCCCGTTTCGAGCCGAATCCTCCAGAGACGGACTTCCGATCTTCGCAGAGACATCGATTACGATTATCACTCGCTAGTGTAAACGAAGTTTTCTGATCTGATCGTCGATCTCATCAAACATCTCATCAAACATCTCATCAAACATCTCATCAAAGAGCCTCCTGGCAACAAGAGCGGAGCCTGAAGAAGAAAGGGGGCAGGACTATCCGGATCCCAAGATGGGTAGCCGCCTCAGTGAGTGTGGTGTGTACTTTGTCGAACAATCCGACTCCGGCAGGACGGATCACACTAGACCATTACAGTGCAGTGCAGTGCAGTGCAGCAGCTTGGCCCTTGCTAACTCATTGCAGCAATTCGACAATCGGTGAACCATGTGGCAACACGGGCACTGGTCGACCAAGTGCATCCTTAAAAACTTCGGTCCTGGACACGCCCAGTTGGTGATAGATCGTGGCTAAGACGTCGTTGAAGTGAATCGGGCGATCCAAGGGTACGTCGCCGGCGCGGGTGCTGGAACCGACCACCACGCCCGACTTGAGCCCACCGCCCGCCAGCACGACGGAAAACACCTTGTCCCAATGATCTCGTCCGGCGTTTGCATTGATGCGCGGCGTACGCCCGAACTCGCCAAACATCGCCACCAAGGTCGTGTCCAGCAAACCGCGATCGTGTAAATCATCCAGTAGCGTACTGACAGCCAAATCCATCGGTGGAAGTAACGTATTTTTCATTGAGCCGAAGTTGTCAACGTGCGTATCCCAATCCTGACCCTTCACTTGATTCAAAGTGTAATTAACAAGCGTAAACGGGACGCCTGCTTCGGCCAGCCGACGAGCTAGAATCGTTTGCTGGCCCCAAAGGTGATTTCCATATCGAGCTCGCTGGGCCCGAGGCTCCCGATTCAAATCGAATGCCCGACCCGCTGCATCTTTCGTCAGCATGTCAAAAGCCTGCCGACGAAACCGTCCGAGTTGACCGGCGTCTTTGCTTGGCGTTTGGGATTCCAGGGTCTGCAATAAACTAAGCCGCTCGCGGAGCCGATCCAGTGTAAGTTGAGGATGGAGCCGCAAATCGGGCGGCGCGGAAAAAGCTTGCGAGGCCGTGTCGGGTAGCATTCCGGAATCGACCGGCTCATACACTGCGCCAAGACTTCCGGCTGTCGCGTAATGCACGCGCGCCCCCAACTGGCCAGAGTGGGGAATGGTGACGTAAGCGGGCAAACCTGTTCGCTGCGAACCGAGCGCACGGGCCGCAACGGAACCAATCGAAGGAAACGTCGTGTTGCGGTTCTTGCCTTCGACGGATGCTCCTGGCAGATCCCAACCGGTCAATGTCATATGGATGGCGACAGGGTGGCTCGGCGAATCGACGTAGGCACTGCGGACGACGTTGAACCGATGCGCACGTGCAGCCAACTTCGGCAAGTGCTCCGAAAAATGTACGCCCGGTAGGCTCGTTGCAATCGATTGAAACTCACCGCGAAACTCACTGGGTGCCAGCGGCTTTGGATCGAAGCTTTCGT
>Ga0115002_10009940_pt1 | contig 10296 bp, 8 predicted proteins | sample ArcticOcean_MG_C_8_FD_89576 | JGI IMG/M metagenome (GOLD analysis project Ga0115002, IMG submission 89576) | Marine microbial communities from western Arctic Ocean - ArcticOcean_MG_CB11_86 | ecosystem: Environmental > Aquatic > Marine > Oceanic | place: Arctic Ocean: Canada Basin | collected... | reverse complement strand
CTTTCCAACGCCTGTTGGCCGAAGGTGATTCGGTGGTGTTGGTTTCTGAGAAAAATCAAATGACGGCTCGAATGACCGAACTGCGTTACGATGCTGGGTCAAAAGTCATTGTGTTGGCCGATGGGAATTCGGTCGTCGTCAATCAAAAAAACAGCCGATTGCGGTCGCCGGAAATTACATTGCAGCACGATGAAGACGGGAAAGTTCATTCCGCCTGGTGCCGTGGTGCGGGGCGGTTAACGCAAGAAGATTCTGAGACGGGTGAAGTCGTCCTCGATGCACAATGGCTGCATCAACTGCGAAAATACCCCGATACCGAAACGGGTTGGCAGATTATCGAACTTCAAGAACAGGCCGTCGTGCGGCAACCAAAAGAAAAAATTGGCCTGACTGCCGATACGGTGAAACTGTGGGTCGATGAATCGCAATCGGGCTCAAAGCAAAAAATAAAATCGGAATTCGTCGATTCCAACAAATTCAGACCCAAACGTTTGCAGGCCTTCAAAAATGTTGGTATGGCCAGTCCGCAGTTACGGGCACAAACCGAATTTCTCGACATTCAGTTTAAGGAAAAAACAAAACTTGCAGGCCAGCCTAAGAAACAAACAGCCGACTCAAAAAAATTATTGCCGCGTTCACCGGAAGAGAAAGCGAACAACTCAGAAAAAAAACAGGGCCCGCTGAATGTGAGTGCCGACACAATTCGCGTGACATTGGTCACCGGGGAACATCAAAAAGAGCCACATGTTTCTAACATCTATACTTTGGGGAATGTGAAAGTCAGCCAGACGCTTGACGCCGATAAGGCCCCCTTGAAAATTTCTGGCGATCAATTGCACGTCGAAAACAATGGCGGCAACGATCAGATTCTGCACATTTTTGGGAAGCCCGCCCATATTCGTGATCCCGATTTGCACATTTCTGGAAACAACATTCACCTCGACCGGGCGAAAAATTTAGTGTGGGTGAACGAAGCCGGTCTGCTGCAACGGTCCGTCAATAAATCGTTGGAAGGAAAACCTCTCGACAAGCCACGGATGCTAAATATCCGCTGGCAAGAACAGATGGAGTTCAACGGATTACAAGCAAGCTTCTATGGTGGGGTCGAAGCCTCGCTTGATGACAGTCGCCTGCAATGTGAGGAAATGCAGGTCATTCTGACCGACCGGCTGAGCTTCACAGACCGCCCGAAAAACAAAAACAAAAAACGTATTGAGATCAGCCAGTTTCATTGCAACGACGGCGTCTCTTTCGATAGCAGCACCTACGAAGAGGGTCAATTGGTTGAAGTACGCCGAGCAAACTTTTGGAAGTTTTCTCTAGATCGGTTGACCGGTAAAACGGAGGCCCAAGGCCCCGGTCAACTGTCGGTTTGGAAGAAAGGCCGCGCCCGCCGTGCTGGCATAGCCCCCACCGCAACCGTGCAAGCAAACCGTCCACTGAAACCAAACGATGCTGAGTGGGAATACTTACGCATCGATTTCCAGGGAAAAAATATAGGCAACATCGATAAACGCTACTCGACGTTTTATGATCGTGTGCAGCTGGTCTACGGCCCGGTACAACAACCCTTGGAAAAAATTGACCCCGACGAATTGACCGACGATGCCGCGACAATGCGTGCCGAAAAACTGCAAATCACCCAGGCAGAGAATGAAAAAGACGACACCAGCTTCGTGCAGATGTTAGCGACAGGCAACGCCCAACTGGAAGGCAAACTGTTTCACGCCCGGGCCGACTTAATTAGTTTCGACGAGTCGAATGAAATGTACCGGCTACGATCTTTAGGAAACCGCAAGGCGATCATCTGGCATCAAAAAACTGTCAGTGACGAATTCAATAAAGGGGTCGCCCAAAGCATTTCGTTTGCCCCATCCAGAAATCACTTGCGGCTCGATCAGACGACTGGGTTGAAGGGGTTGAATTAGACCGACGACAAGTCGTCGGCTTGGATGAACGTTGGCCTTATTCGAGCTTCTCGGCAATAAACTCCAGCACGCGGGCTGCTGTCGAATTAAAATAATCCCAACTGTGTCCGCCGTTTTGTGTTTCTAAATCGGATGTGAAGGGGATGCCCGAGGAGTTCAATTTCCCGGCGAGCCGTTCGACGCCTTCAAACCAATCGACATCGGTGGGGTCACACAGCAGCAGTTGATGTTTGGGCCAATTCATCGGGTGCAGTTGTAAAGTGACTGTTGCTTGGCGGGCTGCTTCTTTGTTAGAAAACATGTCGTCAATCGGCAAACCCTGCCCGTGCCAGTTGTGAAAATCGACCGCTGGCGAAATGGCGGCTACCACGGGAAACTCGCGCGGGTAACGATACGCCAACTGCAAAGCCCCCTGCCCGCCCATGCTAATTCCCATCAAGCCAATTCCGGGCGGTTCGATGTTCCAGCGATATTTGATGAATGGAATGACTGCCTCTTTCAGGTGATGTAACGGCGTCATCGCATCATCGAACTCAGCACAGACCACATCGGACCACCACGAACGTTGTCCGTGGGGACAAATCGCAGCGAAGCCGTGGCGTTCTAATTCGGCTGAGAAAATGGGATTGTCCTTCAAAGTCTCTAACCCGTGCCCGTGCAGATGTAGAATCACATTTTCAACTTCGGTTGAGCCTGCAGGTTCGTAGATGTCTGCTTGTTTTCCATCAATGTCAATTGTGCTCCACGTACCTGCAATAGCCGTCATGCTTCACTGTTCCTAACAAAAAAAGTTGTTCACGCAAATTCTACAAATAAAACCGATGCCGAGTTTGGCAGTCGATCTCTTTCAAGATAGTATTAGTCGATCGGCCATGAAATGTCACCCGTTTCAAATTATTTTAACCTATCGGGTGGCAGGGTCAGAACGCAGTGATGGCCCTGGTCTTTACGTCTCACATCAGGGCCATCCCGTTGGTCTGACCCTGCCACCCGATGTTTCACTTTAGAATTTGTATGACCGACATCCCTATGAAACAGTTGATTTCCGCAGAAGAGATTCAGTCCGCCGTTGGAAAACTCGGATTGCAGTTAGCAGCTGACTATCAAGGCTGTCCGTTAACAGTTCTCGGCGTGCTGACCGGAAGTATTGTGTTTTTAGCCGACTTGATTCGCACGATCGAGATGCCTCTGAATGTCGGGCTTCTCCAGGCGTCGAGCTACCACGGACGCAGCACCACTTCCGGCGAGTTGACGATCAATGCCGACCTGCTACCTGAAATTGCTGGCCGAGATGTGTTGCTGGTTGACGATATTCTGGACACGGGAAAAACGATGCAATCGCTGGTGGAAACCCTGCAGGGCCATTCCCCGAAAAGTGTTCGATCTGCCGCGCTGTTGTGGAAAGAGGAACGCACGGTGACCGATATCCAACCCGATTATCACTGTTTTAAAATTCCGAACGAATTCGTTGTTGGGTATGGCATGGATTTCGATGGCCAATACCGGCATCTTCCAGCCGTTTCTGCCTTGGATGACGCCGAGCTAAAACCCTTATCTTGACTGAGATTCGGTCGCAGTTGGAGAATCTGTATCAATCAGCGGGTATTTCGTTGTTTGTTTAATTCAGTGCTAGACCTCGTGCATTGGTGGTGCCTACAATTCGAGTTCATTCGGCAAGGCTGTGCTTGGCTTTAAAATTCAAAAATCAATTTCACACTTCAGTAATTGGAATACTCATCATGCAAGGCAACCCTAAAGTAATCGACGCGCTCAACGACGGATTAACCATCGAGTTAACCGCAATTAACCAGTACTTTGTGCAATCGAAAATGTGTCGAAACTGGGGGTTTGGTATCCTGGCCGACAAGCACTACGAAGAATCGCTAGGCGAAATGAAGCACGCCGACATGCTGATCGACCGTATTATCTTCCTCGAAGGCGTTCCTGAAATTGCCCGGTACGATGTCATTCGTGTCGGCACCGATGTGAAACAACAATTCGAATACGATTTGACCTTGGAAGTGAATGGCGTCAACGCCTACAACAAGGCGGTCTCGCTGTGTATCGAAGAAAACGACGGCGGCAGCCGAGACCTGCTCGAAAAGATTCTGGTCGAATCGGAAGAACACGTCGATTGGCTGGAATGCCAGCTTGAGTTAATCGAAACAGTGGGCATCAAAAACTATCTGATCACTCAGATGGGCCCACACCCAGCTTAGATACGTCGCTGTTCGGCCAGCAGTCTTCTGATGGTGCAGTGGCAGGCGGTGCAGCCGCCCCCTGCGCCGGTTTGGTCGATGACATCTTTTACGCCGTTCACCGATTCGGAACCGTTCGAGATCGCCTCGGCAATCTGCGACTCACGCACGCGAAGGCAGTGGCAGACAATTTTGTCGATAGCTGCTAATGCTGGTGGAGTCATGATTGGTTCCAAACTTCAAACGAGTTTTACAGTCGTTGTCGAGGTGTGATTTCGACAGGTAGGCGTCGCGGGGTCAGACCATTCGTTAGTGAGACTGAGTCTCAGTTGCATATATTCTATCGGCTAAGCTGGCCAAGTCAATCAGTTCTAGGTACATTCTTCCGAATATATAGCCGATTTATTCGCAGTTATTCGATTCATGAGGGTCAAAAATACTGCGAAATCTATTTGATATCAGTTACTTACGGTCATCTTCTCGAAAGTGAGCCTCAACATGAGAAATCTTGGTGTGATCTTCCTGGCTGCGGTTTTTACCTCAACGCTCCCACTTCTGGCCGACGGGCCGAAGGACAACCAGACTGAGAATGTCCGCCGGGTTCCCAGGCTGGGAGTTGATGTCACCGAGAAAGACCGGCTCGAACTTCAATTTAGCCTGGGTAAACTGGATCGCCTCATTGATCAGCTGCAGCACAAAAAAGATGCCCACACAAAACGTCTACTTCCCGACGTGCAAATTTACCACCGCGGTGTTTCCACCAATTTAGAACATCAAGAATTTTTCAAAGCGGGCGAAATTACAGCCGCAAAATCGCTGGTCGCCGACGGCATCAAACGGGCAGAACAACTTCTAGCAGGCAACGCCCCCTGGACAACTCAAACCGGCCTGGTTGTGCGAGGCTATTTGTCCCGCATCGATAAAACCGTGCAACCTTACGGCTTGGTGATTCCCGAATCGTACTCGCCCACCGGCACCCAGCGTTTTCGCTGCGACATGTGGTATCACGGGCGGGGTGAAACTCTCAGCGAAACGAACTTCATTAATTCACGGCAAAAACAGGTTGGACAATACGCCCCGGAAGACACCTTCGTTTTGCATCCTTATGGGCGTTATTCCAACGCGTTTAAATTTGCCGGCGAAGTCGATGTTTTAGAAGCGTTGGAATCAGTCAAGCAAAACTACCGCATTGATGAAAACCGGATTGCCTCGCGGGGCTTTTCGATGGGAGGTGCCGCCTGTTGGCAGTTCGCCGTTCATTATTCCGACCGCTGGTTTGCCGCCAACCCGGGTGCAGGGTTTTCTGAAACGCCCGAGTTCTTGAAATTCTTCCAAAAAGAAACGCTGAACCCAACATGGTATGAAAAGAAATTATGGCACTTGTATGACTGCACCGATTACGCCATCAATTTGTTTCATTGCCCGACCGTCGCCTACAGCGGAGAAGTCGATACTCAAAAACAGGCTGCCGATATTATGGAAACTGCCTTGGCGAAAGAAGGCATTCGCATGAGGCACATCATCGGCCCGGACACCGCACACCGAATTCATCCCGATTCAAAGGTCATTGTCGAACGAGCCCTGTCAGAATTGGCAAATTTAGGAAGGCAACAAAACCCCGATACGGTCCACTTAACGACATACACGCTGAAGTACAACCGCATGCACTGGGTGACATTGAACGCGATGGGCGAACATTGGAAGCGAGCCAGAATCGATGCTGTCCGGACTGGTAACAAAGTTAAAATTAAAACAGAAAACGTAACTGATGTCAGTTTTTCATTCGCCAGCGGCGAGGCTCCATTTGATATGACGCAGCCGGTGCTCATTGAAATTGATGGTCAGCAGATTAAAGCTGCGTCCGCGTTTTCTGACCGGTCATGGTCGTCTCGCCTGTATAAGCAAGGCGAGAAATGGGTCGTTGGAACTTCTGGCAAAACAAGTTTAGTAAAACGGCACAACTTGCAAGGCCCCATTGATGATGCCTTCATGGGTTCGTTCATTTTCGTTCGTCCGTCCGGAAAATGTGCAAATCCAAAAATTGAAAAGTGGGTGCAAGCTGAACTGAACCGGGCCATCGTACATTGGCGACGCCATTTTCGCGGCGATGCGATTGTGAAAAAGGATACCGAAATCACCAAGGATGATATTCAATCGTCCAATTTGATTTTGTGGGGTGATACTGTTGGAAACGTTCTGTTAGACCAAATTGCCGATCAGCTACCCATTCAGTGGTCGGTCAGATCGGTGGTTGCTGGCGAACGAAGGTTTTCGGCTGAGACTCACGTGCCGATTTTAATTCATCCGAATCCGCTCAATCCTAGTCGGTATGTCGTGCTCAACAGCAGCTTCACATTCCGCGAATTCGCCTACCTGAACAACGCCCGTCAGGTTCCCATGCTGCCCGATTGGGCGATTGTCGACGTCCGCACGCCGCCGGGCTCGCAATATCCCGGCAAGATTGTGGCGGCTGACTTCTTCGGCGAGTCGTGGGAATTACGGCCTGCTCGTTAGAAGGTTTTAGAAATTCAGGTGGCAGGGTCAGAACGCAGTGATGGCCCTGGGATCGCCTCAAATTGTCATTCTGAACGAAGTGAAGAATCTCCCGTGGATTGAGACCCTTCGCGGTACTCAGGGTGACAAGCAGAGCTACTTCCAAAATGTGGCAAACTTTGCCGGTTAAGCCGGTTTGTTCTGGTTGAACTCGGCCCGATTGTGAGACGCCTTACAATTTCAGAAGGAAACTCTGCCGATACTTAGCTGTGTTGATGCACTTCCTCGCTGCTATTTTGCGAGACTTTTCAAGACACGCAGAAAGACGGAGCTTTCTATGAAGAAATACATCGGGCTAGTTGTGCTGGCCTTGTTCGCCGGTTGCCAAACTGCGGGCTCGTCGCACCATGCAGGCACCACAACAGCAGACGAAGCCTACGCGACGGAAGCGTACGAGAACCAACCCGAGGCAACCAGCCGCCCGGTCATTTACAAACCGCAGCCATCGACGCAACGTCCTTTCGGCTGCCCGCCTTCTGGATGACGCAAATAACTGAGCGTGCATCGTGTATGCACTTTGAAAAGTCTGCGGTCGTTCATTCGTCAAACTCCGCAGTAACAATCAAACCCGGGCGATGAAGTCAAAATCGATTTCATCGCCCGGGTTTTTTTGTCATCCTATGTCTCGCGAAGGGTCTTAATTTGCGGGAGATTCTTCGCGATGCTCAGTTAGGGCATGTAAACGATTGACACTGAAAAAAAAAGCTGCTTGACTTTTTGAATCCCTCTGTGCAAAATTAAATCCTTACATTTCAGTATGAATGCTAACGAAACTACCAATTTACGCTCCCGTTTTCTCTGGAGCATAATTTATTTCTCTTTTTGAATAGTTAAGGGAGTAGTACCATGCGTTCTCAGAAATTGCGCCAGCGCGGATTCACATTGATCGAATTGTTGGTGGTAATTGCAATCATCGCGATCCTTATCGCACTTCTGTTACCAGCGGTGCAGCAGGCACGCGAAGCGGCACGACGCTCGACCTGTAAAAACCATTTGAAGCAGTTCGGCTTGGCGCTGCACAACTACCACGACGCCTTCTTGCTGTTTCCCGCATCATCAATGATTTCGACCACGAATTGTTCCGATATGGGCGTGCCAGCAGGCGCCCGACAAAAGTTTGGCTGGGGTGTGATGCTGCTACCCTATATCGATCAGGCAAACTCCTACAACCATTACGATTTTACTCGCGAATTCAATGTCGCACCGAACTCCGACATGAACGCAGGCGGGTTTGCGATTTCGACTTTTATTTGCCCAAGTAGCCCACTGAAAGCGCCCCGCTGAAACTTTACCGGCTCGATTACCCAGCCTACCGGTAACGGCGGCTTGGACGATCTCTCGCGAACCGACTATAGCCCGGTTATCGACTCGGTCGATTGGACCTGTGATGGCGTTTGGCCGAAAAAGAATTCCGATGGCGTCATGGGGCATTATTCAAATACGTCGATTAAAGATATCATCGACGGGACCAGCAACACCCTGTTACTGGGAGAGCAAGCGAACGGCGCGGTTGGCACTTTTAACTGCCATACCTTCATTAGTTTCGACGGGTACGACACAGGCAACGGAATCAACAACCCGGCAACTACTGAGCGGCTTGGCGGTACTTGGCATTTCCGCAACAGCGGGTTTTCCAGCTATCACGTAGGCGGTGCCCACTTCTTGCTGGCCGATGGAGGCGTACGGTTTCTTTCAGAGAACATTGACCAAGGAACGTTGGCTGCCCTCACGACAAAATACGGTCGTGAAACACTTGGCGACTTTTAAACGACGCCACGTTGTTCAAACGAATGCGGGAATGGCCTGCTAAGCGATGTTTTTTCAGGGTCCAGTTTCCAATTGAAACTGGACCCTGATTTAACCTTAGAACCGGTAGCCGCACGGTTGCGCGACCGAATAAGACGGTAACGATTTTTTAGAGAACAGGCAAAGGATTTAACAACAATGAAACGATCGTCAATGGCAGTTGCACTGGCCTGTGTAGTCTTTCTCGGTTGCGGAGAAGCTGCCCCCGATGATGAACCTGATCGAGCCGTTGTTTCTGGGAAAGTGACATACGCCGGACAACCGGTGGCCGATGGTGAAATTCGCTTTGTGCCTGCCGAAGGGACACAAGCCCCCGTCAGCACTGCGTTAATTGTGGACGGTGCCTACAGTGTCAATCATAAAGGCGGAGTGCCTCTCGGCACGCACCGAATCGAAGTTCTGGCCTATCGTGCAAAGGCTGGGGAATCGGAAGAAATTCCCGGTGCAACCGAAGGAAGTGCTGCTAAGGAACAGTTTATTCCTGAGAAGCACAACGCAAAATCGAAACTAGAAATTACAGTCTCAACTGCCGGGGAAGCAATTGTAAAAGACGTCGAACTCGAAGAGTGAGTGACCCACTCAAATGACACCAACGGCCTGCCTGCGCTGAGGGTCGATTCAAAAACTATTCCCCAAGCATCTCGCCTTGAGTGGGAACACCTAGGCCACGTCCACAACGTTGAGGCCGCTCCTCCGTCGTGATCATCTCCGTCGTGATCATCAAGGTGAAATGCCGCGAATTCGACCAAAAGGTTGTAATCGTCGGGCAGACCTGACAGGATACGTCTTTCCGGGTAACCGAATCTTGAATCGCTTTAGCAGCAATAGCCAAGGGGACGACACCGATGAACAGAACCGCCAAAGTTTTTACCGCGCTTGTTTTACTTTTAGGACTGTCATCGTCCTTGCCCGCCGCCGATTGGACTACCTACCAAGGTGACATTGCCCGGTCCGGTTCGACAGCCGAAAATCTGAAAACGCCGCTATCGCTGAAGTGGGTTCACTCTGCACCCAGCCATCCCAAACGTGCCTGGTCTGGCCCGGAAGGCCGCGTGGTTGAAGGAAAAGAACTGCGCGACCGAGTGAAATTCGACGATGCGTTTCAAGTGGCCGTGGCAGGTGGGAAAGTCTATTTTGGCTCGTCGGTCGATCATCAAGTGCATTGCTTGAATGCAATCAGTGGTAAAGAACAATGGAGCTTTTACACCGGTGCCCCTATTCGGTTGGCCCCGACGGTTGTCGCGGGCAAAGTTTACGTTGGCTCTGATGACGGGTATGCCTATTGCTTAAACGCAAACGACGGCAGCCTGGTTTGGAAGTTACGCCTGGGCCCCGCCGATGAATGGATGATCGCTCGCGGTGAAATGATTTCCCGCTGGCCAGTGCGGACGGGTATTCTGATCGATGATGGCATCGCCTATTTTGGTGCCGGAATTTTCCCCCACGAAAACGTTTACCTGTGTGCCGCCGAGGCAAGTTCAGGAAAAATCATTTGGCGGAACGATAAAATCAGCCATAAAGACGCCGGGCGTAATGATCTTTCACCGCAAGGCTATCTGTTAGCCACCGAAAACTTATTGTACGTTCCTTCGGGCAGAACGCGCCCGAAAATGTTGGATCGAAAAACCGGTAAGCTGACCGGCGGGCCAACGACATCGTTAAAACTGACCGACACCATCATCGCTGGTACCGACGCGGTGATTGCCGATGGCCGATTGAACGCCTATTCGCTGGGAACCCGGTTGGCGGTTTCCGGTGATGCCTCGTTCGTGGCGACCGGCACCAGCTTAATGCGGTTGGACCGAAAAGCG
>Ga0115002_10009937_pt1 | contig 10298 bp, 7 predicted proteins | sample ArcticOcean_MG_C_8_FD_89576 | JGI IMG/M metagenome (GOLD analysis project Ga0115002, IMG submission 89576) | Marine microbial communities from western Arctic Ocean - ArcticOcean_MG_CB11_86 | ecosystem: Environmental > Aquatic > Marine > Oceanic | place: Arctic Ocean: Canada Basin | collected... | reverse complement strand
TCACCGATCGCTTGGTAGAACACTCCGACATCATGGCACCCTTCCATACCTACCCACACATCGACATGTACGAAACTGGCCAACGAGGCGCCACTGCTCTGTTGCGTTTGCTCAAAGACCAAGTCAAACCCACCCTTGCACACATTAAAATCCCCATGCTCGTACGCGGCGATGAACTCATCACGGCCACAGGCCGCTTTGGCCAAGCCATCAAAATGTGCCAAGACATTGAAGCTTCAGAAAAAGGTCTGGCTGCGGGCGTCTACATAGGCAACCCCTTCACCGATGTGCCCGCCCTCCAATCCAATGTCATTGTCGTAACCAACAACGATTTAGAATATGCCCAACGCGAAGCCAAAAAAATTGCCCAATTTATGTGGGACAACCGCGAACACTTTAAAGCACCCCTCACATCTTTAGAAGACGCCATTCGCATTGCCGAAGAAACCGAAGGCATCACCATCTTCTCAGACGCCGCCGATGCCACTTCATCGGGCGCATCGGGTGACAGCAACGCCATTTTGAAAGGTTTGATCCAACACACCTACCAAGGCAAAGCACTCCTACCCATTGTGGATCCACCCGCCGTAGAAGCTGCTATCAAAGCTGGCATAGGTGCCACTATCACAGTCCCTATTGGCGGCACCATCGACAAAGACCGCCACAGCCCCGTTGAAATCAAAGCCTATGTCAAACTGCTCTCTGATGGCGAATTTACCAATGCAACGGGCACCGCAGGGCACGCTGGTCCAACAGCCGTTCTGGTTTCAGGCACCTACACTCTCATGGTCACCACCAAACCCGTAAGTATCATGGATCAGCACGTCTTTCGTGCACGCGGCATCGACCCCGAAGACTTTGACCTTGTGGTATGCAAATCACCCAATGGTTTTCGCGTGCATTACGAAGCTATTGCTGCGCGCATCGTGCCCGTTGACGTTCCTGGTTCTACCAGCGCAAATCTACAATCCCTGCCCTATGAAAGATGCATTCGTCCCATCTTTCCATTAGATGACAACGTGCAACCACCCAGCGAGATAACAGCATCATGAACACACTCTCTTGCCGCACGTGCAAAACATCTTATCCCATCAACGATATGCGCTGGCGCTGTGAGTGCGGTGGTTTACTGGATCTAAATTTTCAAGCCACATTTAACCTCACAGAATTGCCCACACGCCAAAGCACATTGTGGCGTTATCGCGAAGCCTTACCCATTGAAAAAGATGAACACATCGTCACCTTAGACGAAGGCTTCACTCCCCTTACAGAGATTGAATACGACCACCAAACCCTCTATATCAAACAAGAGCAGCTCTTTCCAACAGGCTCATACAAAGACCGTGGCGCCACCCTCGTTATCAGCCAAGCCAAAGCCCTCGGCATCGACCGCGTTGTCGAAGATTCCTCAGGCAATGCAGGCGCTGCCATTGCCGCCTATTGTGCCCGTGCAGACATCGCCTGTGACATCTACGTGCCCGAAAGCACATCGCCTGCCAAACTCGCACAAATCCAACTCTACGGCGCCACCCTCCATCGCATTCCTGGAACACGCGAAGCGACTGCCCAAGCCGTGCAAGAAGCCGCGCAAAAATACTTCTATGCCAGCCACGTCTGGAGTCCGTTCTTTTTTCATGGCACCAAAACCTTCGCCTACGAAATTTGGGAACAGCTCGGCTTTCAAGAGCCCGATACCCTACTTATTCCAACAGGAAACGGCACCTTGCTCATTGGCGCTTACATGGGCTTCCAAGATCTCTTGCAACAACAACTCATTCGCAAAATACCCAAACTCATTGCCGTGCAATCTGTCCACTGCGCACCCATCAAAAGTCAGTGGGATACGTCCTTTGTACAAACAGAAGGCGACACCCTTGCCGAAGGTATCGCCATTGCCCAACCTGCTCGAGCCGAACAAATGCTCGAAGCCATCCGTGCTACAAACGGGGATGTCATAACCGTAACGGATGCCGAAACCATCACCGCCCTAAAAAAAATGGCCCAAATGGGCTTTTACATCGAACCCACCTCGGCCACAGCCATTGCCGCTGTCTCTCATTATCAAAAAGAAGAGGACGAACGCGTCGTCGTCCCACTTACCGGACACGGTCTCAAAGCAACAGAAAAGCTTCTCAAGCTATAAAAATAAAAAACCGAGAAAGATAATGCTTCTTTCCATCGCCCATCGTCCATTTCCTCTCAAAGGATCACCATGCCCAAGACCCAACTTCTTGTTTATCTCGCAGGCCATATTCACGGCGACTGGCGCAACCACGTACGCAAAATGTGTGACGCCAAAGGTCTAAATATCACCTTCAAAGGCCCGTGTGAAAATCACGGTCAAAGTGATGACATTGGCATACAAATTCGCAATGTCTCGCGCGAAGACGTCGGTGACACCTATTTTGCCAACGTACAAGACGATTTAGGAGGCCGGGTCAACAACCTACGCACACGCCTTTGGATTGCCAAATGTGACATCCTGATCGCCTTTTTCGACGAAGAACACAAAAATTATCGCCAATGGAACACGGCAAGCGACATTGCCGAAGCCAAGGGATATAACAAACCCGTCATCGTCGTGCACGGCCCAGGCTTTCGCCATTCACTCAAAGAACTGAACGGTCGCGCCGACGTGGTGGTTAACACACTGGAACAAGCGGTTGAAGTACTCACGTACATTTGCGACGACTGAGAAGGACGGATACGCCCACAGGGTGCGAACCAAACCCGTGAAATACGTCAAATTGCTTGACAAACAGTGCGGTGCGTGCCTATACTAGGCTACCTGCTTATTTTACAGACACATAGCTTGCTTTCGGTCCTATAGAAAGGTGCCTTGTGGACGAACCAGCAATCAAAGTTAAATTCTGGGGTGTTCGCGGGTCTATACCCACCCCGATCTCACCCGAGTTGCTTGAAGACAAACTCGTCGATCTGCTCACAAACATCGAAGATCGCGATGTTTCAACGCCTCGTGCTGCAAGGGCTTATCTTCAATCGCTTTCGTTATTTGAACGCGGCACAGTCGGTGGCAATACCACGTGCATAGATGTGAGAGCTGGCGACCAGCACATCATTATTGATTGTGGTTCCGGCATGAAAGAGCTGGGCTGGTCGCTCATGGAAGAGAACTATGGCAAAGGCCAAGGTGAGGCCCATATCCTCATCAGCCATACCCATTGGGATCATCTCATGGGCTTTCCTTTTTTCCAACCCGCTTATGTACCAGGCAATAAATTCACAATCTGTGGCTGTCACCCCCGCCTGAAAAAGCGATTTGAACGCCAACACCACCCCGACAACTTCCCCGCACCCATGACCGTGATGGGATCGGATATTAAGTTTGAAAAATGGACGCCAGATAAGAAAAAGCGCCTAAATAACGTAACCATCAAACCATTTTTACTCGATCATCCCGGCAACTCGTATGCCTATCGCATTGAAAGTGGGTCAAAAATATTTGTCTTTGCCAGCGATGGTGCATACAACGACCAGTCACCAGCAACCATGGACAAATACCACGCCTTTTATCACAATGCCGACGTGTTGGTCTTTGACGCCCACTTTGACCTCATCGAATCGTTTGAAAAAAGGGATTGGGGGCACAGCACCTCCTTTTTAGGCGTCGACATTGCCCTCAACGCAGGTGTCAAACAACTGCTCCTCTTTCACCACGACCCCCTAAGTAATGACCGCCGAATTGCCAAATCCCTCACCGCCACCCGTCGCTACCTCAACCACGTTGCACCCAACGCCGACCTTACAGTATCAGTCGCCCACGAAGGCCTCGAAATCACCCTCTAAAAACGCTTCCTTTTTAATTTTCACTTCGCCTATACCCGCCACGCCACCTTTTCCCAATCCTCAGCTTCACACTGTTGTACATACTCGCTCACCACGCGCAACACCTCACTGGCAGTGCCCACTTCATCCACATCAACAAAGTTCACAAGGTCTTTGTGACTCGACAGCCAACTGCGGGCAATTTCCAACGCCCCTCGTTCAATCTCAGACAAATTCGTACCCGTTTTTTTTGACTCAAAAAACAAGTCCCGCAGTTGTTCAGAAATACGGTTCCAATTACTCAGATCTTGCTGCACATAAAGATGTGTTAAGGGCTGGTTTTCAACCAAACAGAAAAGATCGATTGCATCTACCTCTGCAGAAGGAAAAATCAACACAGCATTTTTTAAAGGTCCCAAGTCTACAGACCGCTCATGCACGGCCACCTGCGTATTGAATTCTGGTTTGCAAACCGCGATCAACTGTGCCTCCAAAAGCAGGGCAGCCAACTCCGATCCAACGGCTTCAACTTCCATCGACCAAATGCGATCTAAAATGCGTTGTGTCTTTTCTGGCCGATCCGCCCGACGTGCAAAATAACTGCCCACCCGACTGCGCAAATCAATGCCTTTACCCACATAAATAACCTGACCATCTCGGTCACGCATAATGTAAACGCCGGGTGTTTCTGGTAATTCACGTAAGTAAGCTTCATCAAAAGTGTAGGCCTCAAACTGCACGGGTATTGGATCTGGATAGAGTTCTGCAACCAAGGCCTCAACCGATTCGATACCCGCCTCCGGGCATCGCTCCAAAAGCCCAAGCAACACCTGTGCGTGCAAACTCGCTTCGGCATTTGCCCCTCGCTCAGTGACGAAAGAAAATCCCAGTTCTGTAGCCAAAGCTTCTATGGTTGGCAAACCGGCATCAGGGAAAAAACGTCGCCCAAAACGGAACAAACAGATGCCATCTTGTAAGAAAGATCGACCCAAGACCATTCGGCCCAAACGATTAAGCGCACTCCGATAACGCGGCAAACGAAAGGCAACCGGCATTGCACCCTCGGCAAAATGCGCAAAGGACGACAATGCTTCATATCCGTCGCCATCTATACCCGCCACCACAGGTGCAAACAAGGCATCATCGGCCCGCATCTGAACCCGGCGTCCAGCCAAAGCCACATGATCACCACCCTCTTCGCTGGGGACACAACCCAAACAGACAAACATCGCTGCATCCAACCCCACAGCTTTGCCTTTTGCTTTTAAGACCCACTTCCCCGATGCCAAACGCACAAAACGCCCATCATCATCAATGGCTGTAGAAACCACTTTTTCGGCGATCGCACCTTGTGCGCCACGCAAATCCAAAGCTTCACGTGCCAACACTTCGGCCTCAACACCTTCGGGGTGTGCTTCCAAAAAAGACACCAATCGCGTTTTGGCCACTGTCTCTGCCAAACCAGCCTCCTAACAGAAATAAAGAAAGAGGGGAAAACCCCTCTTTCTTTATTCAAAATATACAACACAAATCCAGCAATCAAAAAGAAGTGGACAGCGCCAACTTCTGTTGCCTATGGCTGCTGACTGTCTTGTGTCTTCTTTTTAGCTGCAGCCTCTTGATAATCAATTTGAATCAGTTTTTTTAACGCATCAACTTCTTCGTCCATTGCCGAAAGTTTTTCATTTTGCAACACAATCAAATCAGCATAAATTTGTGCCCGCTCTTCCTGGTTCAAAATGACCTGCCGCAAATCTTCGACCTTCTTTAACAACCCCTCCGGAGATTCTCCAGAAGGCAACCGGGGGCCCTCTGCGCCGCTAAAAGCCGTTAAACGTTGCTGCAACGTTTCATCCAATTCGAAGCGCTTGCGTTCGGCCTCTTCAATGGCTCGAAATAAGGGCCTCTTTTCAACCGCAAACTTGAGTACAGAATCAAATCCAGCTTCCTGATTTCGCCGCCGATAGGTGGGTTGATCAGGCTTTAATGCTTTACGCCGTCGCCAAACCACAAGCCCCAATGCCCCCACAAAAACAACACTCCCCACCAATATCCATGGCAAGACAAACATCACATCTGCCCCATCAGCTGGCGCGTCTTCTGGGAAACTTTCTTCTACTACCTCAGGAGCCGCATCACTGGCAGGTTCTTCAGCTTGTGCCGCACGCGCTTTTAAAATATCTTCGATATAAAACTTTGCTTCGTCGCGCCCCCCCAACTTTCGAGCCTGTCGGAAATGCACCAGAGCTTCATCCAAACGATTCTCTTGTTGATATACCTTGCCCAAATCAAAATGAATATTTGCATCCTTTGCTTTGCTCTCTAAGGCCTTTTTGAAAGCTTCAATGGCTTCATTTGTTTTACCCTCAGCCAGCAAACTTTTACCGTTTTTATAAAAATCGACCGGCTCCGGTTTTGGCGGTTCGGACTCTTTTTCTGTAACTGTTTGGGGGATCTCTTTGGGCACGTCAGGTGGGCTAAGAGGGTGCCGAATCACCATATCATTGCGTACCCACCCCCGATTGCCATTGGATAAAATGGCTTGAGACCACCCATTGCGTTCACGCACCAGCGGCAACATATCGCCTCGTTTGGCCATACTTACTTTCCGTGAAGCTGTCGAGGGACTGCTGCGCACATTCACGGTGGCCTTACTCACTTCTAGCAAGTCACGGGCTTCAACTTCTTCAACATAACGCCCAGAGAGCCACCCTTCGCGCCCATCAGGCAACAACACCTGATACCACCCATTGCGTTTTCCCAGGCGCTTCATAAGTGTGCCACCCTTGATCTTAATGATTAACGTATTGGGAGCCACACGAGGTTCTGAGCGCATATTCACAGCGTCGGTATTGACCACCCGAACAGCGGGATCACCATGCCGTAACTGAGCAAGAGCCGAACCAGTGAACAGATATCCAAAATAAAGAACCGTCAAAATAAGTTTCATCACCCACATCCTGTCCTAAATCAAATCGCGTTTAAAAACATCCTTATCGTTTTTGCCCTACGGCACATATCCATTCGCCCTCTTCCAGCATCGTATCAATCTCAAATCCGGCGTCCAATATGGCCTGGCGGAATGGCATTTGTTCACGATCTAAAATGCCACCCAAAACAACCCGCCCTCCTTTTTTTGTACGCTCAGAAATACCCGGCAACAAAGGTACCAAAATACTGCTGATGATATTGGCCACAACCAAATCAAACACACCTTCTGCATCCGACAAAGACCCTTCTCTTACCACCACACGCCCAGAGATATCATTCAGTAACAAATTTTCCTCTGTATTTTCAACAGCAGGAGGGTCTGTATCAACAGCAAAAACAGACGATGCCCCCAACTTCATCGCGGCAATGCTTAAAATACCAGACCCCGTGCCCACGTCCAGCACCCGTTCCCCGCCAGACACACATGTTTCGAGCCCCATCAAAGCCAATCGGGTGGTTTCATGATGGCCCGTGCCAAAAGCCATTTTGGGATCAATCAAAATGATAAAACCGTTTTCAGGTACCGGTTCGGGTGCCCAAGGCGGGCAAATCACTATACGGGGTGTTGCATACACGGGTTTAAAATAACTACGCCACGACGTTGTCCAATCCTCATCTGGCACGCATTCAAGATGTATATCCGACACACACCCAAGGTCTGAACTGAGGTTTTCACAAGCCTGGTAAACCGCAGTTTGCGTGTCGTGATCTTCAAAATAGGCAATCAAACAGACACCCTGATCTACCACATCTTCCTGCAAACCCGCACAGCCCAATTCAAATAATTTTGCAGATGCATCTTCTGCGCGTTGCGCAGGCACCACCAAAGCAATCCGAAACCAATTTCCCAATCTCATTTACCCTGTTAATGTATTGATTTTTATAAAAATAGACACATTACTGTCATCTCACAAAACACACAAAGAATATAGGCTCCACAACCTATTTTGTCAATTTAGCTAAAAAAAAACGACTCGCCCATTTTGGGGCGAATCGATTTTGGCCGGCATCCCTGCACATAAAAACCACATCCTGTGTGAGGTGAACTTCCACCATGTATATCGTCACATTACTTAGAACCATTAGGTACTTAAACCGGTCTCAAGTCGCAGACAGGCAGGTCAAGGGTCAAAACCACACAGAAAAGACATAAATCACAGATCTTTTAGGTTCTAACCTGCGACCTGTAGGCGTGTGACCTGCGACGACCCTTACCACGAATGCGTATGATGCCCTTGCCCTGGAAACCAGATCTGATCGACAACAAATGAAAACAGTACGCCGAGGGCATGCCCCACCAGCAACCCTAAGAAAAAGGGTCTGCAACGCCGGTATAAATCCACCCCGCCAATGCGCAAAATAATGGTTTTGATGCCCCAAGCCACAAAGATGGCAAACATAGAATGCACAGCATGCGTTGGCGGCACCACCATGCCAATGGGAGCGAAAGGCCACCAAGCAAATTGATACCGTAAAAAGCTCACCAAAGCGAAGATTCCCACACCGAGCAACATAAAAAAATACCGCTCATTCTGCCATGTATCTTCACCTTTTAAAGCTTTTACCAACCCATCATACGTGCCTGGAGGATAAGTTGAAAAAGGCAAGTCATGAAAGTTAAATGCACCGTAGGTATAACCCAAATACAATGAATATGCAATGGCCGTACTGACGCCCACCACAAGGGTCAACACAATACCCCAAACCAACCGCCTTTTGTTCTCACCAACCATATCTGAAATGCGCACCGCATGAACCAAAGGCGGCATAAACATGCCCTTATTTTGAGAACGCACAGAACCAACCAAGCTAAAAGCTGTAATGCTAGACCCGTCAAAAGACTTTGGACCAAATATAAACGGCAGCAACCCATTTGCAGTCATGGGCATGCTAAAATACACCACACCCGTTTCGGCAATCACCCGCGCAGTACCCAGGTATGTGACAAAAATGCCCAACGTAAGCACAATGGCCACCCCAAAGCTGACACCCACCGCGTTGAGCCAAAATGTGAGAAATACCAAACTAAACAACAACCCAAATGTGCAAGCCCGATACGAAAGCATTTCATTTGAGTCATCAATATCAGAGCTCGGGTGAAATGCCTTATGGAACACATCTTTAATATGATCCCGCGCCATCCACAACCCCAACAATACCATCGCAATAAACGCGCCCCCAGCTTGCAATGACGTGGTCGCATCTCCCGAATCACCTTTGTTGTTCAAATTGATGCCCAACCGACGAAAGAACATAATCTGTATACAGTAAAACAAATAAAAAGCCCAGATCGAAAAAAGCACATCGACATTGGCAAAATAAGCAAACCCAACTGTATAAAAATTAAACCGCACATGAATCCGTGGGAAGTAGGTGCCCATGACCATCCATCCGGGTCCCATACTAATACTTGGAAACCCAGGTGAAAAATAGCTGAGAGTATTCCACAACAAAATCGAAAATGGAATCAACGCCCCAAAAATAAAGATCTTGTTCGTCAACAAAGGTACTTTGGCTTCACCCTCAGCCAAATCACCGGCAGGATGTAAAATCGGATACGCCAAACGTTCATGTTCGGCCCACTGCTTTCGCAACATCACCGCCAAGCAAATACAGCCCACCACAATGGCGCCAATAAACGTCATCCACCCAAACAGCGGCACAAACCACACCCCCCATGGGATGGGCATATCGGCACTGGGTAGGCCCTCAAACAAATACTGCATGGCCCCACCTTCATTAGATGGGATAAGCCAACTTGGCAAATATTGATGAAAGTAGTTTCCCCATTGATTCTCTGGCGTAGCCATGTAATAGGGCATGGCAATCATACCCAAAAAATAACTCGTCAAACCATAAGCAGGAACTGCTGCCCCCACCAACCCCATGGCCAGCATAGTCAATATTTCGGTGCTTGTAAATGCCCAGGACACTTGGTATTTGCGCAAGAAGGCATTGCCCAAAGTCAGCACCGCATAAGACGCGAACAACGCAACGGGGAAATGCGTAATGTTAATACGCCCCGTATGCGCGATGTACTCCACATATGTATTCCAAACAATAACCAACAACGCCAAGACCAACCCAAAAGCAATGGCCCTACCTGTCACCTTTTGTGCCGTCACCACAGACACTTCTTGCTTGGAAAAATTTTCATCAAGAGCCATAAACCGTCCACACTAAAAAGGGTGTACATACAAGAGGCAACCTTTGATCAGCTTCTTTTAGGGTTGCCTCTTGTTGTAAACGTTTAAATTAATTTTTTTGAGGCGCCAACTTGGCATCTAAATCGGAAGAGCCTGCATCTCGGTTTTCGAGTCGAACAAAATAAGAATCTTCTTGGTCTGGGTCAGGGGCCGCCAGCACCATCACTTCACGATCTATATCGCTCGCTTCATCGTGCTGCCATTCGGTGCGCCATTCCATTTTATAGACAGTCCCAGGTGCACGTTCCCAAGGCACCACTTGCTCAACATCAATCAATTTGCGCGGCTCGGCCCCACTAAAATCAACGCCGATAG
>Ga0115002_10009933_pt1 | contig 10301 bp, 12 predicted proteins | sample ArcticOcean_MG_C_8_FD_89576 | JGI IMG/M metagenome (GOLD analysis project Ga0115002, IMG submission 89576) | Marine microbial communities from western Arctic Ocean - ArcticOcean_MG_CB11_86 | ecosystem: Environmental > Aquatic > Marine > Oceanic | place: Arctic Ocean: Canada Basin | collected... | reverse complement strand
CACGTCACCGCTTGGGCATCATCCTGCGGCACGCCCAGCCCGGTGCTGTAGTAATAACCGAGCAGCCATTGAGAATTCGCGTCCCCAGCGTTCGCCTGAACGCGCAACGCCGCGATGTCAGTAGGCGACGGTGTCTGCGCTGACGCCACGCCGCTCACCAGCAGCACCAACGCCGCCCCGACCACGGACCTGCGTAGATTCAGCATTTGCAGAGAATAGCAGAGAGCGGGGAGACCGTCAGCGAGACGGTGCGGGTGTTGCTGTGGGGTGGTCAGACACCCTGATCAGGACGATCAGGTGCGGTTAGGGGGTTTGAGGTGCTCGGGTTAGCGGGTAGGAGAGTCGGACACGCGCCGAAGATGGCGTCTAGGAAGACGTTACTGTGGTTGCCACGTAGCGCCGAGAAAAAACATGGGCCGGGACGTGTTGCTATTCCACGTCATGCTTGAGCTGATGGCAAAGGCCTTGTGAATGTTGCCGTTGTAGCTGATGCCCGGAAGTGTGTTCCAAGGATCCGCAATGTATTTATTCACGTAGTAGCTCACGGTAATCGGACCGAAACCAAGACCGGCGCCGCCGAAGTAGCCCGGGATAAGCTGGTCTCTCCCAACCGGCTTCTCGTAGCTGTGCGGCTTCCATCCCATCATGGTCACCCACTGGGTGGCGGTCAGACGAGCGCGGCCCAAGGGAATCGAGGCTGTGAGGAGCGGCCCTACCCATGGGACCCCCGTCATATGTCCGACAGTAGCTAGGGCGCGGCCGCTCACAGGTCCGGCCGTGTACTGCGGGCCGTAGGCGACCCACCCCGAGTCGGACTGGACCATGACTTCCAGAAATTGGGATTCATCCGGCGGCGCGAAGTGAGCTGCGACAGACATCCCTGATGAGATCGGTGTGTCGCCAGAGCCGACCGTAAGAGCTTGAAGCTTTAGCTTTCGTTCGGTCTGCGCTGAGGATGACTCCGGAAGTCCGACAAGTAATCCGAGTAGGAGCGCGAGGGTGATAAGGGGCGTCATACGTGTTCCTTAAGGCGCCGCGTCGATTGGAACCGACTGCGGCTGCGCCTGCACGGCCGCCACCCCAACCACGCCCCTACGCAGAGTCAGCATGCACAGAGGGTAGCAGAGAGCAGGGAGATCAGCGGAAGGGTGCGGGTGGTATGCGGGTCTTCGAGGCGCGAGGGCCACCCTCGGACTGTGTGTGCCGCGTCAGGAACGCGGATGCGTGGGGCCCAAGAGACGGGCGGCCTCGGTCATGACAACGGTCTGCCTGTAAGAATCTACAATCGGTCCGGCTTCATCGAAAGCAGGGCAGGCCAGTTGTGTCGTCGGTTCCACTCGGCGACCGGGCAGTGTCGGTGAACACGATAAACCGCGGCTCATCGTCCACAGCAATGATCCCTGCCCGGTGGTAGCGCGCAGACACGTAATCCCACACGAGCGGATAGTCGGTGACAAACGCCTCGTCAAAGTCTTCGTAGACAGCGAGCACGATGGGCACAGACTGCGTTGTCAGCCTTTCCAGCGCGCGCCGCTGATCATCGTCAGACTTGTAGAACGAGTACGCAAACTTCGATTGGCCAGCTGCGAACGGACGGCCGGAGAACACCGATACGTCTGGCGCGTATCCGGCAACTAAGAGATGGTCCTCTGCTCGCGTGCATTCTGAGACGTACCGCGCGGCTTCCATGGTGCCGGTGATCTCAATCCCCTGCCACGTCTCCGGCGGCAGGCTCCGCAGCTCTTCTCTTACCGCCGCAGCCCGGTAGGCCACCTGGTCTCGGGAACGCGAGAACCCGCCCGAGTAGAGCTCGGCCGGCACCTCGCCGACTATCCACATCGCACCGAGCATAGATACCAGGACCGCCGTGGCGGGCAGTGCCGTCACCAGGCGGGACGCGCGCGCTTGGATTACATTGGCGGCGCCAACACACCACGCCCCGAGCAACGCGATGGGAACTATCGCATCGCCAAACCGCACGGGGAGGTTGGACCGGAGGAAGAAAAGGGTCACCAGGAGCGCCATCGCCAGCAACCCGCTGCCGACACCGCGCTCGACGGGCGTGGCCCGCACCGTTCTTGCCGTCGTTCGCCAGGCGAGCATCAGCGCGCCCACGGCTAGAAGCAGCCAGCATGCGTAGTACATGAACGGTACTAGGTTGGCCGAACTGAGCAGCGAGGCACCATCGAAGACGGGCCAGGACAGGTGTGTGCGTTCTCCTTCAAGGCCGCTGGCCTCTATCGTCCTCGCCAAATACGAAGGCATTCCTTGATAAAACTGGATCCAGACGGCGGACGGCAGGAGCAGGGCGGTCGTGATGGTCACGTACACGCCGATGTGCCGGGTGATTGTCGTCCAAGCCCACGCGTCCCGCGCCAGAAGGCCCACTACCGTGCCGACACCCACGTAGACGCCGTAGTCATGCCTGAAGAGCGCGGCCACGGCCGTGGCTGCTGCGGCCCACGCGAGGCGTCGAATCGTCGGGTGTCCGACCGCTCCACGAAGGGCGAGGGCGCCCATTGTTAGGGTTAGGACCTTGGTGTAGTTGTAGAGCTTCGGTCCTGTGGCGATCACCAACACAGCGACCAGCAACGCGATCGTCCAGCGTCGTGAGAGATCCAGCGCCAGCAGGAATACCAGCGCAGCGGCAAGCGCGAGGGCACCGACGGTCAGGTACGCTTCAGACAGCAGGTTGTGTCCGCCGATGCTCTGCGCCCATGCCGGGAGGGCATAACTCAGCGCCGGCCACGCGCCTCGGAGCGAGATATCCATGAAGTCGCGCAGGGGCTGTTCGCCCCGCAGCAGCATCTCCGAACGCATGATGTGCTCGAAATGATCGTTATCGAAGCCCCCGAACGACCCACCAAGCATGTTGAAACGGTAGGCGAAGGCCGTCGCACCAACCAGACCCGCCAGCAACAGCGCGAGTGACACCCGCCAGGGCCGCCACCAACCAGCATCGTGTCCGCTCCGTGTTAGCTCACCCACGGTCGCCCCCGAGCCACACGAAGCCCAACTCTCGTCGTCCGTGGTGAAAGTCCGGCGTCGCACCGAGAAACCACGGGCTACTCGTCAGGACTCGCACCACGGCCCGCGTGCGCGGCGTAATCGCGCGCTCCAGCGCCGCGGGATCCATCGTGTGGTATTCGGGATCGATGTCAACAAATACTGGCCTCGCACCGGCATACTCAATCGTCGCCACCGTCGCGACGAATGTGAAGGGCACCGTGATCACTTCGTCGCCTGGACGCACATGCGCTGGTCCCCGAGTTGACCGAAACGGTCTGTGTCGTTCCGCAATACGAGGAGAAATCCCGTTCGAACGATTCGACAGCCGGGCCGAGTGCGAACTGCGTATTCTCGAGCACGCGTGCGATCGCCGCGTCAATGTCCGACTTCAGGTTGTGATACTGCGTCTTCAGGTCGACAAGCGGAATCATGTGCGTGGTGCCACTGTATTCGCCTGCACATCCGTACGGCGTTCGACGAGGTACTGCGGTCGCCGACGCGACTCCTCGAGCGCGCGCCAGACGTATTGTCCAACGACGCCGAGCGCCAGCAGTTGTACGCTGGTAGAGCCGAGTATGACCGCAAGCACAAGCAGATTGCCAGCGCCAACGCTGGGCCAGAGCAGTACGGCGCCCCCCCCAGCCGCGAACGCCGCGACAAGGAAGACCACTCCAGCGTACCAGCACATTCTGATCGGCAGGTTGGAGAATGCCGCGACCGAGTCCATCACCAGCCGGAGCTTGCGACCAAGCGTCCAGCCGGATTGTCCCTCTGCGCGTGGCTCCTTGTCGTACTCAACCTGGACCTGACGAAATCCAGTCCAGGTGATGAGCGCCAGCACGCTGATATTGCCCTCTGGGAACTGGCGGAACGCGTCGAGCACGACGCGATCGACCAGGAAAAAGTCCGCGCCGTACGCCGGCATCTCATGCAACCCGACGACGCGACGCATGATCTGGTAGTAGAGAACAGCAAAGGTAGATGGACGCGTGCGCCGCGCTGCCCAGACAATCTGCGCGTCCCCGCGCCAGGCGTTGACCATTGCCGGCAAGGTCTCGGGGGGATCCTGCAGGTCCGCCGCCATCACCACAGCCGCGTCGCCCTTGGCATGATGCAAGCCGCACGTGATGGCCACGTGCGATCCGGAGTTCCTGGCGAGACGAATGCCACGGACGCGGCCGTCAGTATCCGATAACCGCTGGGTGACACCGAACGTGTCGTCCGGTGAATGGTCGTCCACGACGAGCCATTCCCAGTCCATGGCAAGCTGTTCCATCGACCGCGCCAGGCGTGCGTATAGCGCGTCGAGGTTGACGGCCTCGTTAAACGCCGGTGTCACGATAGACAGCACTACCCGCATGCCCTTTCCAGCGCGGTCACGACGCGGTCCTGTTCAAGATCCGTCATCTCGTGAAACAGCGGCAAGACCAGCGAGGTCGCAGACACCTCCTCGCTGTTACCGAGGGCGTGTGGTGCCCCTCGCCATGTCTCGGGTGGGTATGCGCCTTCTTGATGAGCATTCATGACACCGCGCCGCGTTGCGATACCCTCGTCGAGCATCTGTTGCATCGCCGTGCTCTGACGCAGTGGCGATCGCAACCGGACGGCGTAGCTTTGCCAGTTGCTCCTTGCCCAGATCGGTTCACTCGGTGTGACGATGCCTGGGATGTCGACAAGGCGCTGCTGGTACCGTCCGACGAGTTCGCGTCTCCGCGTCACCATTGCAGGCAGGCGTTCCAGTTGCTCACGGCCGATCGCCGCCTGAATATCGGTGAGGCGGTAGTTGTACCCGAGCTGTGCATAGGACTCCGACACAACACGCGACGAGTTGTGCCGCGCCGTGTCACTGACGCTCATACCGTGTTGGCGCAACAAGCGAAAGGACGCGTCAAGGTCTGCCCGCGACGTCGTCAGCATGCCGCCGTCGCCAGTCGAGAGCAGTTTGCGGGGATGAAAAGAAAAACACGCCACGTCCCCGTGGGGCCGCCCGATCCTCTCCCATCGATCATTCCAGGACACTTCACTGCCGACCGCACAGGCAGCATCTTCGACCACAGGCACTCCTCGCGATGCGGCGATCGACACGATGCTGGCGAGATCGCACGGCATGCCGAGCTGATGCACACACAGAATCGCCTTCGTGCGCGGTGAGCACGCGTTTGCGACGAGACGGGGATCCATGTTGTAGGTCTCCAGCTGCACATCGACAAACACCGGGATCGCGCCGCAATAGCGAACAGCGTTGGCCGTCGCGATGAACGAGTGGCTGACAGTGACCACCTCGTCACCAGGACCAACCCCAAGCGCGCTCAGCGCAACGTGGAGCGCCGCCGTACAACTTGAGACCGCACAGGCATGCGCCGCGCCGACCGCCGTCGCAAACTCCTGCTCGAATGCGGCGACTTCGGGACCCTGGGTCACCCAACCTGACAGAATCGCTCGTCGCGCCGCTTCAGCCTCGCGCTCTCCCATCCACGGGCGCGCGACGGGAATCCGGACTGAGCTGACAGCCACTACGAACTCCTTACCGATCCGGGATGCGGCTTCCAGTTGTGAAGGATGTCGCGTCGCAATAACTCCTCAGGCGTGGTACTCATTGCTCGGTACCACGCGAGCAAGCGGGCAAGCCCGTCGGCGAGCGAGACGCGCACATCATAGTTGAGAGAGGCTCTCGCGAGAGACATGTCCGCACAGAGGCGCATCACGTCACCTGGTCTCGGTTCATCGTGCACGATGTGCGCGGGACAACCCACAGTCGCTGCCACGGCATGCGCAAGGTCCTTGATCGAAATCTCGGATCCAGACCCAAGGTTCACTGTGTGACCGAGCGCTGCCTCTGTCGTTCCAGCCAGCAGAATGCCGCGCGCCGAGTCCTCCACGAATGTGAAATCGCGCGTCTGGGTGCCGTCGCCGAACACGACCATCGAATGCCCCGCCAGACACCGAAGCAGGAACTTCGGAATCACTTCGCCGCTGTCACCTTCGTGATGACTGCGCGGACCGTAGGCATTGAAGGGCCGCACAACAACTGTCGGATAGCCGTACGTCTTGTAGAACGCGCGCGCATAGTTCTCGCCGGCGAGCTTCGACGCGCCGTACACGGTACATGGAAAGGTCGGATGATCCTCGTCCATGGGCGCCCACTTCGCGGTGCCGTACACCTCCGAACTGGACACACAGACGAACCGCGGAACCGCCGCGTCTCGGCTCGCTTCAAGGAGACGCAACGTGGCGGTCGCATTGACCTCGTGATTTTCAACGGGCGAATGTACCGAATGCCTGACGCCGAGACAGGCGAGGTGATAGACGGTGTGCGCATCTCTCAGGTGCGATCGTACGCTGGCGGCGTCACGGATGTCTGCCTCGACCAGCGTCACGAGACCAGGCTGGCACCCAGCTAAATTCTCGCGCCGCCCGTTGACCAGGTTGTCGATCACCACCACCCGCTCCCCACGGGCGGACAGCTGATGCACCAGTTCCGAACCGATGAATCCTGCACCGCCGGTCACGACACACGTCGTTCTACTCACTCAACTCCCCCGGTGCATTCTCCCTATATCGAATGACCTTGGCTGGAACGCCGGCGGCAACTGCGAGGGCAGGCACATCGCGCGTCACGACCGCCCCCGCGCCAATGATTGCGCCTCTCCCGATGGTCACACCTGGCAGAATCACCGCGTTGACGCCGATGTCAGCCCACGCACCGATTCGCACCGGCTTGATCTCAAGGTCGGTCTGTGTAATCGGGACATTCACTGGTACACCTGTGTGCGTGGATCCGAGCACTTTCGCGCCTGGCCCCCACCCCACCCATTCCTCAATCACGAGATCCCGGGCATCGAAGTAGGCCTGAGGGCCGATCCACACATGGTCGCCGATCGTGCAGGCCCCACCAGCGCGCCCTTGAATTACCACCTGTTCGCCAATGAATACGCCCTTGCCGATCTGGAAGGTCTCCGGATGGCGGAACACGACAGCGCGCCCAACGTCGACGCCATCACCGAAGCGCCGCGCCAGTGCACGGAGGACCAGTCGCCGAATCAAGGCGTCAAAGTCGCTCTCTCCGTGAGCACACCGTCCGTAGAGATCTGCGAGCCCCTGAGGGTCGTAGCGCGCCCGAAGATAGTCGACGAACCCTAACTCGAACGACGGGTCCGGTTCGACTGTTCTACGACCGTGTACGGCAGACACAACTCTGTCCAGCGGGTTCACTCAACACCTCCTCCCGATACCTGTCCACGCTGCCAGGGGGGCAATCGCGACGTGTGACGCGGCATCACCGATGCGTTCAGGCGCCAGGTGCTCCACGATCGCATCGATGTGAAGGCCCGCGGCAGCGCGCGGCGCTCAGGGCTCAACGGGCGCACCTTCGCGGTCGAGCGCCTGAATCATCTCAAGCTGTCTGGACCACATCGCGGCGCCACGCGTCGGGCCCCGCCAGTCCGACCAGCAAGGCGTGTGCGGATGACGCCCACATCACACGGCGGTCGACAGTCCCGATACTGCCGCCAGCGGCAGTTGCGATCATCCACTTACGCATCAGGGATCGACACGGGGCGTCCCCCGTTCGCCATCGACGTGGTTGCCGCCTCGAGGACGCGCACAACCCTCAGGCCCGCATGCCCATCACTGAGCGACGGTGCTCCGGTCGTAATGATGTCGATGAAGTGACTCGCCACACTGTGGAGCGCTTCGCGGATCGCGAGATGGGGCGCCGACATATCGCCTGTTCTATAGCCGATGCGCATGAGGTTTATGTTGTCCGGATTCTGAGCGACTGAGATGCCACGGTCGTATACCTTGATTTTCTCGCTAGCCTCAAGGTCGTCGAACACGAGCATGCGCCGGCTCCCGCCGAGCAACGTACGTCGCATTTTTAACGGCGCGAGCCAATTCGCGTGCACGTGCGCGATTAATCGCCCTGCAAACGACATACTGATGTACGCGATGTTCTCGGGGCTGCCAGGGACATGCGCCAGGCCCGTCGCCGAGACAGCGACAGGCCGACGACCAATGACGAAATCCATGATTGACAGATCATGGACCGCAAGATCCCAGAGTACGTTCACGTCACGCTGGAAGAGTCCCAGGTTGATGCGAACCGAATCGTAGTACTGAATGTCCCCCAATTCGCCGCTCAGCGTCAGCTCGCGCATTTTTTGCACGGCCGACGTAAAGACAAACGTGTGGTCCACCATCAAGACGAGCCCACGCCGTTCGGCTTCGTCGATCAGCCGAGCAGCCTGGTCGCTCGTCGACGCGAGGGGCTTCTCCATGAGGACGTGCTTGCCCGCCCGAAGCGCCGCCATACCCAGGTCGAAATGTGTATCCACTGGCGATGCGACCACGACGGCATCGACTGACGGATCGTTGATGACGTCACGATGGTCGGTGCTCACCTTAGTGGTCGGATAGCTAGCCGTGACAGCTGCTAGGCGGTCCTGGCGAAGATCCGACACCCATCCGACGCGCGCATCAGTGAGCTGGGCGAAGTTGCGTACCAGGTTTGGGCCCCAGTAGCCGTAACCAATCACGCCAACCGAAATCATCGACGTAATCCGCGCGCTCGGAGTCGCGCGGGCACACCGGCCACGATGGCATCGTCCAGCACGTCGTGCGTGACGACTGCTCCAGCCCCCACCATTGCCCGGGCACCAACCGTCACGCCACAGAGAATGACCGCACCGCTTCCAATGGACGCACCGACCCGAATCCGAGTAGGCACTACATCCCAGTCATCGTCGGTCTGGAGACGCCCCCCGGCGGTCGCCCGTGGATGTCGATCGTTGATAAACATCACTCCATGCCCGACAAACACGTCGTCCTCGATTGTCACACCTTCGCAAATAAACGAGTGCGAAGAAATTTTGCAGCGACTACCCACGGTAGCGTTCTTCTGGATCTCGACGAAAGCGCCAATGCTCGTCCCGTCACCGACCGTACAACCATACAGGTTGACGATGTCAGGATGATGGATGACGACTCCGGAGCCCAGCGTGACGGACGGCGCAATCGGCATGCCGCCTACGCCGTCTCCAATACGAGCACGCGACCTTCGCTGAGGCCGTACCGATGGTAGAGCCAGACGGCGTGGCTGACGACCTCGGCCGAGAATCGGTGTCCATGATCGTCGTGGGGCTGGCTCGTCACTCCCTCAACTCTGCCATCAGCGCCTCAACTTGACAACGCGTTTCTTATCCCGTGCATCTGCCGGTCCCCATCGCCGGTGCATGACACGATCGCGCTGATGGGCTCCGGGGCTGTCGGACCACTGGATTGGCCACGTGACTCGAGAGTCTCAATGGAATTCTTCTCTGGACCCACAGTACGCTGCCACCCGACTTCCTCGCAGGAAGGAGTTGGCTCCTGCGGGCTCCTCTCGCCGATGCTCGCTAGGTCGGTCCATACTCCTGCAGGGACGAATAGAGGCGTCCGACGAATGAACGTATCCAAATGGGTAGCGGTGCTGCTGGAGACGCCCGGCTGCGTACTCGCGGTAGCCTCGGCCGGCGTTCTGATTCTGGCCGCAGTTTCACGATGCTCTGCTGAATCAGGAAACTGGTGCGACGGGGGCAGGCCTCAGCGCTTCTCCCCTGCGATCATCCAGCCCCGGTTGTTAGCCACTGCCGAAACGCGGAACCCTGCATTTTCAATGAGCGCAGCAGCTGATTCTCGGCTGTATCTGGCCTCGGCCGGTGCGGAGAAGCGATCGTACAAGTCGCCCACCATCGAGACCGGTCCGGTGCCAAAATTATAGAGAAGGCGGGAAGCGAACCCGTTCGCCGTGAACATCGTAACCTTTCGATGGCGATGGTCGGGGCGCGGCTGGCGACGTTGGTACAGGGCGCGAGGACAGACCTTGCGCCAATTGGCGCAAAGTCCCAGCCCGAGGCGGCGGGGCGGCTCAACGTGTCGGTGCGATCGAATCACTGTTCTCACTTTTTAAACACGAATCACTTCTCGATCAGGGATGCCATTGCTAGATCGGCTCATCTCCCGCGAATCGAAACTGGAATAAGGTTCGCGCAAAGCTTCGCGCGGCGAGCCAGCCGTCGCTGGATCAGATGCACATGCCGAGATCGACAGCATCGCCAGGGCGATAGCAGCTGGCAAATAGGGTAGGCTTGCCTTGGACAGAATCAATGCGGGCACGGCCGCTGCTGCTGTCACTGCGACCGCGTTTATCACCAACGCCGTCCAAGAAGCCAAGGCCCTCGGCCTGGAATTGACCGAAAGCGAAGTCGGTGCTTGTATGCGCCTGTTCACCCGTCCGTCAATTTCGGCGCGATGGT
>Ga0115002_10009928_pt1 | contig 10307 bp, 10 predicted proteins | sample ArcticOcean_MG_C_8_FD_89576 | JGI IMG/M metagenome (GOLD analysis project Ga0115002, IMG submission 89576) | Marine microbial communities from western Arctic Ocean - ArcticOcean_MG_CB11_86 | ecosystem: Environmental > Aquatic > Marine > Oceanic | place: Arctic Ocean: Canada Basin | collected... | reverse complement strand
TCCGGGGGAGTCGTGATCGTGAAAATGAGCTAAATCTTTCCGTGGTTGGCCATTAACGTTTCTCCGTCTCTGCGTTATCGATCAGCCTGATTGCTGGCCGATGCGTACTCACCTCTACTCCACGGCGACGCCCGTCGCGACAACAAACCGAGACACCATGTTGTAGCCCGCGATCGTGCCAACCAGCTCCACCACTTCGGAGTCCGGCAGCAGAGCACGCACCCGGCGCATGGTCGCGTCGGTGACTGCCACGTTGCGCGTCATCTCGTAGGTCAGCGCCAGCGTGGCCAGTTCCGCCTCATCAAACACGTCCCCATCGCCAAGCGCTGAATCGGGGTCCCTCAACGCGGCCATCTGCTCCGGAGTGCCACCGACCTCGACGAACACTCGTTCGTGCTGCACCCATTCGTAGTCGGCGTGATTGAGCACGCCGATAAACATGATGGCCAGTTCGCGCAAGCGCGGGTCAAGCGACAACTGACCGCGGATCGCCGCGAACATCGCGTTCCACCCTTCGGCGAACGCCGGACTATGTAGCAATATCCGATCCAGATTCAGCAACCTGCCGTCGCCGCGTCTCGCGCGAATCGTGTCAACCAGCGCAGTTGGTCCGGCGTCATCGTGCGGACGATACGGAATACCAGAATCCGACACGGTGCCGGACTCTCCGCCCGTCGGATCAGTACGCGTCTGTGCCTTTGTCACTCCGCCGAATACTCCTCCAGCGACAAGCACGAGAAGCAGGACCACAGCCGCGTCAATATGCGGCACCCCGTTCTTCCCTCGCGATGCAATACACACGATCTCATCTCCCTTGTGTCACGGCCCTCATCCACGCTACTCGTCGAGATTCGCTCTCGACTGAGCGCCCAGATATCCACCGTGGTGGCGGCGCCCGAACTCCGCGCGCGAAAACTGCTTCAGGTCCATCAGCACCAGTGCAAGCGCGTCGCTGATCGCCAACATCACCGCGATACTCGCCGACGGCGTCAGGCCATGCGCACACGGCTCAGTGATGACACCCATATCGACGGCGATGTCGCTGAGACTGCGAAGCTCCGATTCAGGATGAGAGGTGATGCTGATGATCGTGCCAATGCCAAGCGCCCGACCCCTCCCGAGCATGTCGATCACTTCCTGCGTCTTGCCGCTCGTGGAGAACGCCACCACGCAGTCATTGGGTTCGACGATACCCAGATCCCCATGCGCCGCCTCGCCCGGATGCAGGTAGTAGGCGGGCGTGCCGGTTGAGCACAACGTCGAGGCGAACTTCCGCGCCACATGCCCGGCTTTGCCCATGCCGGTGGTGAGCACTTTCCCAGTCGAGTCGCGCAGCGCCAACACCGCCTGCTCGAACACTGGCGTGACGCGCACTGCCGCGATAGCGGCAGCCTCCGCGGCGAGGATTTCGGAGATGCGACTCTGGATACTCATATGTAAACCAACGTACGGTACATCGCCCCAACGAAGAACGCTATACCGCGCAACGTCCAATCTGCCTACCCGCTGATGCGCTCAACCATCGGGCCGACATCGTTCGCCACGGGGTCCAGGCTGTTCAGGAAGCGATACAGCGCGCGCAGATCCTCGTCGCTCATGTTGGTGTACGGTCCCCACGGCATGATCGACTCCTGAATGACGCGCCCGGTGCGAAACCGTCCGACCCACGCGTCCTCGCTTGGAAATCGAGCCAGTATGCCAGTCGGGGCTGGCGTCAGGTTCGGCATCCGAAGAATCACGCCTGGATCCATCATCGACGGCTCGCCCACCCCGTTGCCTGAAAACGGCGGACCGGTCAGCTCCCCGGTTGCGAGATCGACCGGCGAATGGCAACCCACGCGATTCGCGACGCTGTTGGCCAGATATCGGCCACGCTCGACGGTGGCCTCCTCCGGAGGAGCCAGCGCAGGCGGAGTGTGTCCGAGCACTAGTTGGAACGCCACCGGCTGCAGGGACGCCGAGATCGCCTTGCCCATCAGCGTCCACCGCGCTGGCGGAACATCGTTGCGAATCGGCTCTCCCGTGCGCAAATACGACACGACCGCCACCAGGTCCTCGTCGGCCATGTTGGCAAACGGCATCAACGGAGCAAGGCTCGCTCGGCCATTAGCCTTGACGTTGTGTCGCAGCATCCGAAAGAGCTGGCCGTCCGTGTAGCGACCGATACCAGTATCAGGATCCGGCGTCAGGTTCGCCGTATCAAACACCGCCAGCGGATTGATCGGAAACTCCAGTCCTCCGCGCAGCGGCAATTCCTCGCCGGCTTCTGAGCGCGCGACCTCGGCCACGTTGTTCATGTGACACACGGAGCAATGAGACGGGCCGCGCACCAGATACCGCCCGCGCTCAATCACCTCAGGATCGCTGCTCGCTTGTAGCGGCGGTACCGGCACATCGTCAAAGACCCTGTCCCACGTGAGCAGCACCCAGACGAGCAGCTCACCGACGACCAGCGCGCCTCGCCCAGCGACCCAGAGCGACACTCGCTTCAGCATCTTCATCGCAGTCTCTCCTGCGTCAAGCGCTCATCGTAAGGCCACGACGGCTCGATCGGCCTCCGACTGACACCTGCGAATTCTTACTACCCCCTCCCAGTTTTCTCAGCGATCAACTCGACCGGAGCAATACGTTGCTGCGACACGTTTGCGATCATGTTTCGAACCTTCTCTGGAGCCGTCTCGCCCATGAGAATATGAAGTCCAAGGGGGGCTGGACCGCCCGCGCCTCCGGCTCGTGCCTGCAGCTCCGCAAAGAACTCCAGGGCGAAAGAACCTCTGTCGTGTTCGGCGACCATACGAAATCCTGCCGCCTCTAAGGCGGCCTTGTACTCCCCTGGCGACGACACTCGACTCTCGCTAGCAGTCGTCGCCCACGGCACCGGAAACACAAGATCGGCATCGCCAGTTCGCATAATGTCGTAGACCCCAAGTTGGCCGCCAGGCCGAAGTACCCGATGAAGCTCGGACGCCAGTGCTTGCTTGTCCTCGATGTTCATGCCGACGTGCATCATGAACGCCTTGTCGAACGTACCTTCCGCGTAGTGTGTCGCGGTGGCGTCACCCTGTTCCAGCGTGACGCGGTCACCGAGGCCGACCCACGTACACAACACCTCACCAGGAGTAAGTATTGCTGCCTCGCGGTCCGGCTCCCACGATCGTCGGCTCGGTCTAATCTCGCGTTGCGTCGTCGATGGGGACGGTCGCCAGCGGCGAGGGGCGGGCGGATCGCATCGCTGAGTGCCAGACCCGCACATCATGCAATGTTTCTAGCACCGTATGCCCCAATTCGCGCATCGCAGCCGACGGCTGTACAAGATCCGGAACTTGAATGACGATCATACCGGCGCTGAGCGCCGACCGAACTCCGTTCTCGGAGTCTTCAAGAGCAAGGCAGCTCTCAGGGTGGACGCCGAGTAACTCCGCAGCCTTGAGGTAGATATCAGGAAAAGGCTTACTCCTCCGCACGTGGTCTCCACCCACGATCACGTCGAACTCTTGCAGAATCCCTGAGTGCTGAAGCTTCTGCGTGGCTCGTGAGGCCGACGTGGACGTGGCAATCGCGGCAGGGACTCCGAATGCCTTGAGATCCTGAAGCAATTCTTCGGCGCCGCTCTTCAGCGGAATCGAAGCATCGGCGAAGCGCTCAAAGCACTTCGAATCCCAGAGGCGCGCGAATGCCAGATGGTCAACTGTCCCCGGAAGTCCGTCTCTGAGCACCCGCTTGCCACGTTCCTGGTTGATACCGAGGCACTGCATGAACACCGCAGTCTGATCACCCAATCCGAAATGATCGCAGGTGTCGACAAACGCGGCTAACGCCAGTCTCTCGCTATCTAGCAGCAAGCCGTCCATGTCGAACACGACAGCAGCCACATTCATAGTCGTTCCTGCGAAACAGTTCCGTCGGAGTGGATCACGCGGCAGCGACCAGCGGGTCGTCGAGGACTATCGCCGACCGTAGACGAACAGCTCACAGCCGTCGGCCAGCACCACCTTCTCAAGGCGAATGGTCTTGGAGCCATCTCCGGGAAGATTCTATGGACTTCATAATAGCCGTCCTACTGTCCGCCGCTCGAAGCAGTCGCCGGTGTCTGGCGGAGGACGTCGCTCTCGGTAGCCTCTGCCACGAGCGCGTCCGCGTCAGCTGGCAGCAGGAACTTCTCGACCACAGCGTTGGCCGCCGCGGCCTTCACCGCTTCGACATAGCCCTCATGGCTCTGGTAGCGCTCCTCGAGGGACAGGCGCGGATCACCGTTTGCCATGCGCGCCGCCTGCGTCTCGGCGAACGGAATCATGCCACCCGCGTAGTTACAGAGCTTGCCTTTGTGGAACCCGTCGGCCACGACGTTCCAACCGAGATACGTGCCAAGGGGTGCGTCCCGCAGCACCACCGGCACCCCGCCCAGCTCGTTGCCGTCCGCATCCACGCGTGGCACCTTCATCTTGATCACCTGCCTGACCACAGGCGGCACATTCGACGGTACGCCCGATCCACCGAGGTGGTCGAAATCGGCGCCCCAGTCGTAGTGCAGCATCGGATTGACCATGCCTGTTGGCGCATCGCCTGGTACGCCGGGAATCGTCGGGAACCCCATCGCCGCCCGTGTCGGGTCCGCGAGGAACCCGTCCGCCAGCGTCGGGTATCGGCTCGGTGGCGGCAGTGTGTCGTGCATCACCCAGTTGCGGAAGTGCTCCCGGATCGCGTTGACTGTCTCCGTGTGCGGAACCGGGTTTTCGGCGAACGTGCCGGGACCAAAGTCCGGACCCGGACAATTTGGCGCCGCGGCCGGCGTCACGCTGAACCCGCCCCCGCCACCGCCGTGTCGCGTGCTGGGAATGTAGTAGCGGCGCACGTTACTGGGCAGCGGAATATCCGCGACCGCCGTCGTGCCAACCCATCCGGGGCTGAGCATCAGTCCCCAGCTTTCCGCGGCACCGAAGTGCTCGATGATCTTGGGGCACGTCTGGCTCGCCGTGCAGCGATCGAGAATGCCCGCCGAGGGCAGCCCGCGGACCGTGTCTTCCCACGGCGCCCACCACTGCGGCCCCTCGCTCCCAGCCTCGTACAGCTTCAGCGCGCCATCCGGCAGCGCGAATCTGGCGTTCAGCGACACGCGCCGTCCCGCGATCACGGGCCATACGCCGTCATACACCTGCCGTCCCCGCTCGTCCTCATTGAAGCCCAGGTGGAGGAACGCGCGCAGGAAGTTGCCGGACTGGGACCGCCCCTGGCTGATCATGCCCGTGATCTGATTCGCCAGCGGGTTCGGCGAGCCCTCCTCGTCCGCGGTTGCGTTTCTGAAGAAGGACGCGACGTCGCGGAACGCCGCGAAGCCGATGCCGAGCACCGGCGGATCCTGCGCCGTGAACACGACCTGATAGAGCAACGCCGGATCGAAACCCGACCGCAGGCATATCTGCGTCGGGTCGGGCGTGCCGGGAAAGGGATTCGACACGCTGCAACTGGCCCAGGCCCAGTCGCCGCTCGGGATCGTTCGCGTCTCGCCGATCGTACCGTCGATCGCCTCCGACGCATGCGTCTCCAGCGTGGCCTGTGTGGTGTCGAGACTGCTCGGCACATACGGCACCGGGTTGGCGTTCACGCGCATCGGGCGCGAATCGAGGCCACTGGCGTTGACGATCCGGCCCAGCACCAGTCCGGTCACGGCCGAACCGTCCACGTTGCGTGCCGCCGGCACGATCACGTAGTCGTTGTTGTCACCCGGCACCGTTCGCCCGGAACTGTCGCCCTGCCATCCACTGCTCAGACCGATGTCGCCCGCGCCGCGCTCGATCTCCCCGATGGTGACTCTGCGGCCACGGTTCGGCACCCAGTGCCACATCAGCTGGCTGCTGTTCGACATGTCGATCGGCTTCACCACGAAGAAGCTCGCGATATACTCGACCATGCCGTTGGCGTTGCGCGGCGCCAGTTGAATGTCGGTGATGATCCGGTTGTGCGGGTCGTTGGGATCCAGCTCGCCGAACGCGCGGCCCGCGAGCGTTTCGTACTGACCGGCATTGTCGTAGACCGCCCCGTCGAAGGCCGGCGACACCTTCGTGTCGACCACGATCCTCTTTACCTCAGCATCTGCGGTCGGTGCCCACGCGATCAACGCGGCTACCAACCCGCTGACCACAGCGAATCGACGAACGGCGGCGAATACCTTCATGGGACCTCCTCTGCGCACGGTTCCTGCCACGCTGGCAGGAGGGCAGGCAAGCGGATGGTAGCACGTGCGCTGATGCTCGGGAGCACCCGAAACGCCGGGCCACCACTCAGGCCGCGACCGCGAACCGAGAGGCAATCGCGGGAGGAATTTCAACAGCTTTCATGGTCCCATCAGGACCCCTGTTCACGCACACGATGGCCAGCGATCCGGTCGCGATACGCACGTCACCTCGGGTGATCACGCAGGTGTACCGAATGGACTTGTTCCGAAGTTCGGCAATCCGAACCGTCACGTCGAACTCCTCCTCGAGGCGCAGGGGGGAGTGGTAGTCGAAACTTGCCGACACCCTTGGGAAACCTACCCCGGCGCCGCGGCGCGCGATACTCAACCCTGCCTCGCGCCACAACGCATGCTCGGCCTCTTCTGCATACCGGAAGAAATGGCTGAAATGCACGATCCCCGCTGGGTCAACCTCAACGAACTGCACCCGTCGGCTGAGCCGATATTCCGAAACAGGAGCGGGCGAAACGTCGGGAACCGTCCTGGGCGCCGCCGGAGCAGCCGCGTGTGGAGCCGCCTTTGAAACCGTCCTAGAATCCATAGCCCCGCAATATACCCCGATCCCCGAGTCCGGCCGCGTAGCGTACAATCGCCATCTCCAATTCCAGATGACACAACACGCGAGGCCAAAACGTATGGTGTGGGTGATTTTTGTCGCAGGTGCGGTGCTGTCGTGGGGTGCCTACGGCGTACTCCTCCATCAAGGGCAGATGATGCTCGCCAGCCCGCTCAAGGCGCTGCTCTGCGTAGGCGTTGCGTATTTTCTGATCGGGGTCATCGTACCTGTCGTGGGTCTGACCGCTCAGGGCGACTTGGCCGGGTTCAACAGCAGCGGTGTGATCGCGGCCACGATTGCCGGTGCGCTTGGCGCCATCGGTGCCGCGTGCATCATCTGGTCTTTCCAGGTCGGAGGCTTGCCGGTGTATGTGATGCCGCTCGTCTTTGGCGGCGCGCCCATCGTCAATGTGCTGGTCACGATGGCGATCCACCCGCCGAAGCAGTCGCTCAGCCCGATGTTGTTCGTAGGGTTTCTCCTGGCCGCTGGCGGCGCCGCGCTCGTGCTCTACTACCGCCCGACCGCTTAGCGCGGACTTCACCCATCCCTGGCACGCGGTCGTAGTGTACCCGCCGGCGGGTGCTAGACGTGGGTCACGGCCGGTATCCCGCGGGTAACACCAGCTCGTTGCTGCTGTCCTGGCCGCGCTCCGCGCTCGTCTCGGCGTTCCACGCCGGGATCGGTTTTCTGTCTGGCGGATACAGCGACTCCATCGGTTGCCACACTGCGTCGACCTTGTCTGTGAACAAATCGCCGATCAACAGATCGGTGATCGCTCCCCTCAGGTCCGGATGGGTACGGATGAAATCGCCGAAACTGAAACCAGCGTAGTACTCGCATACGAGCCGGCGCATGCGGTCCACGCCAGCGGTGTAGGTCGGTCCCCATCCACCCAGTTGACCAGCGGACGTATCCCCTGCTCGGAGGCCTTCGCCAATCGCATCCGCGGCCATCTCGCCAGACTTCAGCGCGAGTAACACGCCGGATGAATACAGCGGATCGAGAAACGCCAACGCGTCACCAACAAGCACCCATCCGTCGCCAGAGAACGTATGGGACCGGTACGAGCAGTCCTTCGTCGCGAAGTACCCGGTCGCGCGTGTCGCGCCAGATACGCGTTCGCGAACAGCCGAACATCCTTCCACTTCTTCGTCGTAGGTCTGCGCGAACGGTCCGCGGCCCTTCAGCAGCGCGTCGGACGACCTGACCACGCCGATGCTCACGATATTGTCGTGGAGCGGGATGTACCAAAACCAGCCTTCGCGGTCGGCCGTCTGGAGCACCATCGTGGCGCCTTCGTCCCGACCGGTGCCACGGTCCGCGCCCTTCCAGTACGTCCAGATGGCGCCCTTGTTCAGTGCTGGATCCCACACGCGAAGGCCAAGCCTGTTCATGAGCAACCCGTTCTGACCGCTGGCGTCAACCACCACGCGGGCCGCCACATCTGTCTCCGGTCCCGTCTCTGGACGAATCGTGACGCCCACCGCCCTGTCGCCATCGAACAGCACCTTCACCACGCGCACACCCTCGTGCACATCGACCCCATGCTCGCGCGCGTTATCGAGCATCATCTGGTCGAACTCGCTCCGCACCACCTGCCATGTCTGGGAGCACTCGTGCGGCTTGTTGTCGGCGAAATAAAACGGCGCTGAGGCTCTGCCGGCGGCGCTGACGAACTGCACGCTGTGCTTCTTCACAAAGCGACTCTGCTGCATCTTCGGCAGCATGTTGAGGCGCTTGAGGACCCAGTAGGTTTCGGGAATCAGTGACTCGCCGATATGGAATCTCGGGAAGTGGTCGCGCTCGAACAGCTGCACGTGGCAACCCTGCTGCGCCAGCAGCGTCGAGACGGTTGCGCCGGCGGGGCCGCCACCGATGACGACAACATCGTGAGACATCGGCGGCTACGTGTAACGAATCCCGGCGTGCTCGGGCAGAAAGAACTGGGACAACAACGCGTCCACGCGCAACAGACCTTCGCGGTTCAACGCAACCACGTCCGGCGTGGCGGACTGCAAATAGCCGTCCGCTGCAAGCGAGTCGAGCTGCGGGCGGAACCGCTCAAGCACGTTCACTTGGTACTTGTCCGTGAAGTAGCTCGGTGTGATTGAGCCGAACTTGAGCTGCAGGATCAACTCCCGGATCATGCGCTCCTCGTGTGTGGGCTTGTAGCCACGACTCAGCGCCACGCCGCCCTCACGAATCGCCGCACTGTACGTCTCCCACGTATCCAGGTTCTGCACGTGCACGCCGTTCACATGGCCAAACGACGCGACACCGAGCCCCACCATGTCGGCGCCCTGCCACAACCGGTCGGTGTAGACGAAGCGTGTGCGTGACGGGTCCTTGACAGCCGTGTAGGCGCTACGGACGTAGTAGCCGGCCACCTCGAGCGCCGCGAACGCCTCGCGCACCCACCGCCGCTTCGTGGCCCAATCGGCGACAGGTTCCTGAAACCGTCCTGTCCCTTTGATCAGGTCTCCGCTGATGGCTGTGTTAAACGGCAGCTCCATCTGGTAGATCGTCACGCTGTCGGGCGACAGTTCCACGGTCTTCTGCACGCACGCGCGCCAGTTCTCCTCGGTCTCCCCGAGCATGCCGGCGATCAGGTCGATGTTGATTTGCGGAAACTCGAGTGCGCGCGCCTGCTCGTACGCACGGAACACCTCAGGCGCCCGGTGGGCGCGCCCGTTCAGCTCCAGAATGCGGTCGCTGAAATTCTCGACGCCGAGACTCAGTCGCGTGACACCCATCTGACGGATGGCCGCGAGCTTTCCGCCGGTCAGCGTTCCCGGCTCGCATTCGAACGCCACCTCTTCCGCGTCGCGCCACGCGCTGACGGCCGTCATCCGCTTGGTGAGGGAGTCCAGCTGTCGGGTGGAGAGGAACGACGGCGTGCCGCCCCCGAAGTACACAAAGTTGAGTGGGCGTCCCTCGATGGCCGGCAAACGTGAGTAGATCTCCCACTCAGTCGCGAGCACATCAAGGTAATCAGCAACCTCACGCGCGTTCTTATCGGTGTAGACGCGGAAATAACAGAAATGACAACGCTTCCTGCAAAACGGAATATGCAGATACAAGCCGAGCGGCACATCTGCGACGGGAGCCGTGTTGAGTGCCGGTGTCGCGTCCCGCGCTACCGCGTCCTTGGTCCACGTGGAGAACGGCGGATAGGTCGCCACGAAATAGCTGCCGACCTCGGTCTGCTCCTCGACCGCCATAGGTAACCGCTCAGTCATCACCGAACCAATATACCCCGTGCCATCACGACGACTGCCCGATCGCATAGAGGTTCCGACCGGTACGGAAGTACCAACGACCACCGACCAAAGCCGGTGACGCAAGGACCTGTTCGCCAAGGCTGTTGACGTGCAGCAGGTCGAACGTGCGACCCGCGCGGAGCACGAACGTGTCGCCGTTGTCGTTGGTGAAGAACACTTTGTCGTTGACTGCGACGGGCGAGGCCGAGAAGCCCTCGCGCTGCGCCACGCCCAGGCGCCCTTGCCAGAAGGCCTCGCC
>Ga0115002_10009926_pt1 | contig 10308 bp, 9 predicted proteins | sample ArcticOcean_MG_C_8_FD_89576 | JGI IMG/M metagenome (GOLD analysis project Ga0115002, IMG submission 89576) | Marine microbial communities from western Arctic Ocean - ArcticOcean_MG_CB11_86 | ecosystem: Environmental > Aquatic > Marine > Oceanic | place: Arctic Ocean: Canada Basin | collected... | reverse complement strand
GCTTTGGCTTTGGGTTTGGCTTTGGCTTTGGGTTTGGCTTTGGGTTTGGCTTTGGCTTTGGGTTTGGCTTTGGCTTTGGCTTTGGGTTCCGGATGAGCTCCCAGCCCTCGTCTATGGCTTGGCGCTTCGGTGTCTGAGGCGCCTGCTTCTGCGGACGCTGCGAAATAGGAAATAAGTTTAACATTTCTTCTTCTGTTGGTCTTTTATCCCAAGAGTCAGGCATAAAAACAACGGCTCCCGGCGGTCCTTGGTCGGTGGTTCTTCTCTCATCCCAAAAAGTTGTTTTATGCAATCTTGGTTCAACGCCTTTGATCCATTTGGCTCTACATGGTGGTAAAGTTTCAAAATATTTTTCAGGTTTTTGTTTTATTTTTAGTTTAAGTTGATTTTTAAACTTTTTAATATCCTCTTTGAGTGGATTTTTTTTAAATAAATTTTTAACTATGTTATAATCCTTTCCATATTTTTTATTATGCGTTCCTTCCTGCGCCTTCCATCTTTCCATGTTTGGCTCTATTTTAAGAATAGCTTCAGATAATGTTATGTCTGCATTTTCTTCAAAATATGTAATAAATATTTTTTGGATGTGGGCATGACCGCGTTCGACGTGCCATTTTCTCATTTTCGCCATAGTTTTATTATAGCAATCCTCCTCTTCTTTGGGTGTAATTCTTATCCCGGCTATTTTTTCAACAGTAGGTCCTGGTTGCTCTAACCATTCTGTTGTTAATACAGCACTCAATCCCAAACCTTTTTTTCGGTCCCCTTGTTGGCGATTATCATTTTTTTCTTTTTCCTCTGGCCACCAACTAAACGAATCAGTTCCTTTTTCACAAGAAAGTTGTGGTATATGGAGTGCTTTGAAAAATTCTTTCCTATTTTGTGCGCAATTTTCTTTCAATTTATTTAAAGTTGAACAATCTTTCCTATATAAGTTTAATTTTACTGTTATATGTAGGGGAATTTGTGTGGTCTGTTTTTTTTGCTCTGGTAATAAATCAATATTTCCTTTAAATAAATCCTTAGTATATGTTTTTTTTTTAATTAAATGTTCAATGAATTTATCTATGGAAGTTCTTTGAATTATTTCTTGTGTTTTGTCTTTTTTTGGTCCGCCACCTTTAAAACTATGAGACGACCGTTTTTTGTCCCAAATAGTAATTTTTTTTGCATCATCAATAAATGGTTTAAATGCTTGTATATATTGTTCTTTTGTATGATTACTAGCTTTAGCCAAATTATCAAGATTTCCTTGTTCGTTTAAAAAAAGCATTATAAGCTGTTCATCTGTTTTCTTGGAGCGGTTCAAGGGCTGCGTATTGTAAAGTTTTGAGAAAGACTTGATGATGTCCGCCCTTACAGCAGTATTTTCCCAATCTTCATGAACAAGGTCTTCTCTAATTATTTCATCTTGCCATTTATATTTTGAAAATAAATGTGGGCATTCCTTTTTCCAATTTTTATTTAATTTTGGCAATTTCGCTATTTCTATTTGTTGGTTATGTGTTAATTGATGTTTTTTGTCATAAATTTTATCCATTTTTTTTATTTCTTTTTGAATTAACTGATTAAGGTCTTGACGTGTTAAAATTTCCCCCTTATTAATTTCTTTTTTCATCTCTTTTTTATTATATTGTCCAATAATTTCTTTAAAATATGGGTCAATTAATTCTAAATTTTCATGATATTTTTTATAAGATATTACATTAGTTTGAAATAACCCTCTATAAATATCAATTTGTATTAATTTTTCCAATAATTTAAATCTTTTTCTAAGTTCGTGTACTAGTATTTGTCTCCACCGTACCTGATTAGTTATTAATATTTTAGCATCTCTTAAGTTTGCTGAAAATTTAAGATGTTCATTATGTAAGTCTTCATCAAGTCTCCAATTATAGGCATAATTTCCAATATTTTTTTTAATATTCTTTTTAATTTCTTTAATTCTATATTCATAAATTTGATATTTTTTTAAAAAGTTAGAGTCATAACATGATAATAAGTCAGCAAATATGTGTTTATTAGCTTTTTTAAATTTTCCATTTTTTTCATTTTTATTCATTGAATCAAAAAATTTTTTCGCATCTTCGGAAATTTTTTGTTGTTCTTCGGCATATTCCATTAATTTAATAATTTTAAATTTATTTTTAATATAGGCAATAATAAGTTCAACTAGATTATGTCTCATTTCTTCCTGTTTTTTGTTTTTAAATTTCCCTTTATGATAAAATTGATTTAACATTTTAATATAATCATCTTCTTTTGCCAAATCATCAAAATAACCTATTCCTTTTTGTTCGTTTTTTTTTTTATCAATTTTATCGGTGTTAATAATTTCTTGTATTTTTTTTAATTTTATCTCTAATTCTTTTTTCATATCATGAATTTTCTTTGGTTTGCAAGTTTTCCAATAAAAGCCTTTATAAACGGTATCTTTGCATTTTTCTACCATATTTTTAGGTGGGTCTTCAAGTTTCCAAGTATAATCACATAATAATACAGATTTACTTGGATTCCATAAATATGTTTTCCCTATTTTAGATTTCGGTTTAAATATTTTTTTTAATTTAGCCTGTATTGCATTTTTAATTTGAAGTTTTTGATTTTCAAATAATTTAAAAGTTATTTTTGAAGGGTCAATTATGGACATTTCTTTAAAAAATTCTCTAATTTCTCTTGACTTATATTCTGGTGGTTTTTTTTCATTTTTTTTATTAAATTCAAAAATTAATTTTTTAAAACGTTTTGCCGCGTCATCGTTTGGATATTTTTCTTCCAATTTTTGAACATTTTCGGTGTTTCTAAGAAATTTGAGTCCTAAATTTTTCTCATTATATGTAAGTTTTTTTACAATTACTTCTGGTATAATAATTATTGAATTTACAGAGGCGTCCTTAATCATTTTAGATTTAAATTTTTCCCCTTTAGGGTTTATTTTAGTAATAGATTTATTAGATGGAATAACAGTTATTTTAAGTGCATAGTCCATATTATTATATATAGTTTGGATAATAAACTAAATATAATGGCGAGATTATCTTTGGAAATTTCTAAATTGTTCTTGATATTTTGCTTTTTTAAGAATTTTTACTGCGGTATTAATTTCATTTTTTGAAATTTCACCATCTTTATTAGCATCTAATATGACTTCCAATGATTGATATTTTTTAGGTATTATACAATATTTACATTTTTCGTTAAATAGATAATTGGTCAAGATATGAAAGGAGGCTGTTAATACTATTGAAGCATAAATATCTTTTGTGGCTGACCATGCAACGGTAAATATAAGAAGTTGTCTGAATATTGAACTTTTAAAAAAATCTTGTTGTGTTTTACTAAGGTCAATTTGTACATATTTGGAACCAATGTTTAAAAGTATCATTAAGACACCTGTAAAATATTTGCTACTAGTTATATCCTCAAGCATAAATAATAGTTAGAAAAAAAAGTTATCGCGAAGCGTTATGTGTATTTTCAGCTGCACTCATTTGTAATGCGCCATCTAACTCTGAATATGAAAGTCTATTAGCAAAGGTATCTCCCGGACCTCCCCCGCCTCCCTGTGCTGTTCCCATTGCGGGAGGCGCGCCTACTGCTGTTAGTTGTGTATCATCGTCTTTTCCACCTTGTCCTCGTCCCCGTTTTCTTTTTTTAATTTGTCTCATTAGTGATGCTGCAGACGCTTCAGATAACCAAGCACGACCTGCCGTAAGCCCCTTAGCGACTTTTTTTTCCTCTGGATTTTCTGGTTTTGGTTTTTCTGGCTTTGGTTGACGTCCGCCTCTCGGGAGACCTTCAAAAAATCCTTCAACTGTATCAACAAATGGATTATATGCATTATATAAATTTGATATCATAATAAGGGCTGCAAGTATTCCTGCATTCCTCCCAAAATTATGGTAAACATACCACAATGCAACAATGGAAATAGATTTTCCTAAAACAGATTTAGAGAATTTATTAATAAAATCATTTTGAAAATACATCATTAATACTAATAACATGATTAAGGAAATTTCAACTGTATTTTTTTTCATTTTTATATATACTTTAAGAAAACATTATAAAAAACATTATCTTTTATTTTTATAAGGATGGCGACATTGCAATTTTCAGAATTAAATGAGGGTTTTAAAAATAAACCAAAAAGAAATAAAACTTATAAAAAGAAAGCCGCACAAAAAGTCGCACGATTTTTAGACGCAATGGAGGAGGGCGACGATAATTCTTTAGTTGATTTCTCTCCAAATAAAACAAATAAGATGCATAATCTTCCATTACCACCACCACAGCAAGGTTCTGTCCTACGGGATGAAAAAGAGGATGTAAGTGTAGATAACGCAGCACAATTAAATTCAAATATAAATGCTGCTGATTATTATAAACAATATGTTCCATACTACACAAAAGCTTCAAATGCTCAGGAAATAAGTGGTCAAAAGGGTGAATTATTAGAAAAGTTAAATTATATGATTCATTTATTGGAGGATCAACAAGAAGAAAAAACGGCCACAGTTACGGAAGAATTAATTTTATATTTGTTTTTAGGAGTTTTTGTTATTTTTACTGTTGATTCTTTTGCAAGGGCCGGAAAATATACACGTTAATTTAATATAAAAATATTATTAGATAATTTAGGTCTGTAGGCAAAGTTATAAAAATAATATGCCATCGGTGTCTTTATTATGGGGGCATATTTTTTAAAAATATTTTGTATAATATAATTATTATCGCAAATATTTTCTATTATAAAATATTTGAAATGTTGTTTTTTTTGTAATAAAAATAAAGAAAAATAGAAATAATAAATAAAAATTTGAAAATTAAGTGTTTTATCAAAATAAGATCCGACACAATCAATACTGTCTCCTTTTTTATCTTCTATAATATATCCCGTGAAAGGTTTTCTGAAGATATAACAAGCTAAGGGTTTATCTTTTTCAAGTAATATATAAATAATAAGTAAATTATTTTTAATAAGTGTATTTAGATTAGATAATGATGGATATATTATGCACGACTTATCTTCTTTAATTTTCTCAATTAAATGATAAAATATATGAATATTTTGTGATGTTAGTAAAATATGAGAATATTTTGATATAGGTTTGCTTCCATATTTCCAATATTTAGTATCAAAACCATAAGTATAAAAGTTTGATAATGGTACTATAGATGTAAGGTCTGTTTCTCTTTTAAATAAAAAAACTGTATTTTTAGAATTATTTCTCACTCTTGCTTGATGTGTAAAAATAATTTTAGGTGCAATTCCTTTTTTTCTGTAATTTTTATGTACGCATAAATAATCCACATAATTTAACACTAATTTATTTTTATTAATAAAACAGTTCAAAGGTCTAGACGTTATAACAGATACCAATTTATTAGTAACAATATTTTGTTTATTAGTTACATCAAAAAAAGGTTTTTTCTTGAAAAATAAAGATATAAATGCTTGTTCGTCGTGATTTTGTAAATATTTAAATATAGATTTTTTTGTAGGTTTATAATTGACGTCTTTTTCATCAAGATAATATGAAAATATTAATTGATGCATATCATATTTTTCCTTCTTTGATAGTTGGCAGTATTTTTTTGTTTTAATAAGTCTATCAAAAAATTTCCCAAGTTTAGGTGGTGTATGTTGAATAATTCCTGGTGGAAATAACCAATATCTAATATTATGTAAATGAAATACTGGCTGTTTTGACCAAAACTTATATCTTATTCTGAAATATATTGTAAATAAAATATAAAATAATAAAATTATAGCAATTAAATATTTTATCATTACATTTAGTTGGAATTTATTTTTATTTTTTAAACTTGTGTTAATTAGGTTTTGTTAGAATATATATATATTGATATTCATATTGACACCCAACCATGTCTATTTTCCCTTTTAAAATGAAGCCAGTTTGTCTCGCTAAAGATAGTATATGTCTTTGTGTTTCCATATATAATTGATGTTGATTATGTCTAATTTTTCGTGTTTTTTTATCTTTGAAATATTCATCAAAGGTTGCTATATTTTTCTGTTTTTTAAGCCTAAAATTTGATTTATAATCAAATTTATTAAATTTAACAAGTGAATTGGTGATTCTTTTTTTTGCATATTTTTGTGGAGAAACAACGTGTAAAGGATTTCCCGCTTCTATAATCGGGTCAAATTTATCTCTATTTACCAAATGTATAGCTAAATGTCCAGTTGGCATGAGCCAATCAAAACAATTTTGGAAGAATTTTTTCTTATTTTTAATGTAATACAAGGTAAAATACAAACAAGTTATATGAGAAAATGTATCCTTATCAAAATGCATAAAATCCATTACATCGCCATTTTTAAATTCACATTCGCTATATTTATATCTAGCTGCATTTATCATTGCTGGTGCCCTATCCAATCCTATACATCTTTCTCCTCCCATTTTATTAAATAAATTTAATTGGTGTCCTAATCCTGATCCTATATCAAGTAAAACGGAATGGGGTCCAAATTTAGTTGTTCTTGCGATTTCTTGAACTTCAAATAAATTTTTAACTTTATTTTCCATTAATTGATTATAAACTGGAACATAAAATTCATCAAATAATTCCTTATTATTTTTTAAAATATATTTTCTCCTTTGATTGAATCCTTCCTTTACAACAGCATTTTTATTAATAATAATTATAGCCAATAATAAAACTCCGATACAAATAACTGTTTTTGACCATTTGGTTGTTTTCTTAAATATTCCTAGTAATTTTTTGAACATATATATATGTATCTTTTAGAAAAGTTTTTTCAAAACTTCATATAATGAATAAAATAGAAATCATTGATATGAGAAAACAAAAGGAATTTTCAAAAATAACTTTTTCAAATTTTAAAAAGACAGAAGTAAAAAAGGTTTTGTTAAAATGTTTAAATAAAGGTGAAATTGAACCAAGTTGTTATTGGGCTGCTGAATTCATCTGTGCTGGTCATTTTATAGATTTATGGGAAATTTATATTGAATTTATTAGTAAATATATTCATTTAGGTAATCCTAAATTACCAATATATATCAATTTAAGATTTGATAATTTTAAAGATATTTTGATAAATGGATATCTTGGTAATGAAATTCGCTTAAGAAATAATGACAAAATTAGAAAATTATTTGCCGAGATAACTACAATTTTATGTTTATCACAAAAAAGACATAGTTTAAGTCCTATTAAAATAGAAAAAACAGAATTTCAAATGACAAATTTAACAAGTCATTTGAAAGCAAAAAAAATAAATTATGCGAAAGGAATATTTCGGAAAGAAGACCCCAAAGAATTATTTATTGCCATTAATGAATTGGGATTTCATTTATCAAGCGATTCAAGAAATTCATTATTAGCTTGTTGGTGGATTGAATGGATAATAGAATTTAATTGTATTTGTCGGAAAGAAAATAAAACTTGTAAAGTTGACAGGCGACCAAACATGCCTGTACAAGAAAAGATGCAAAGGGATATTATTTGGATTGTTTGGGAATTGTTACTTCATTATAGTCATAAAAAAGAAAAAATATGTCATACTATTATTGAAGCATTATTAAAAATTTTTTGTATTCGGTTTACTTCAGGTTCAAATAAAAAAAGACGGTATATTTTATATTTTGCAGTTTCATTAATAACAGAAAATATAAATTATGGTATAAAAGTTTTTGATTCTAAAGAAAAAATAGAAAATGTTATAAAACAAATTGATGTCATCTATAAACAAATAAAAAAAAATGAAAAGGCGCCGAAAGATAGTTATTTATTTAATAATTCAATTGTTGGGGGTAGAAAGAATTTAGAAAGCACATTGAATAAGATTGAAAAACTAAATTCTTTAATGAATATTCTTCCTAGAAAATAACTTAAACTCTACTTTTACAAAAATATATATGGATGAAGAACAATGTTGTATTTGTCATGAAAGTTTAGAAAATGGAAAACAAATATTTGAATTGCCCGAATGTCATCATAAATATCATACTCAATGCATTGGGGCGTGGTGGTGCGCACCAAGAGAACATACGTGGTCACATGGTGTCAGTCAGAGTACAGCAGGTACATGTCCACTTTGTCGCGTTCAAACATTTAAAAATACAACTATTTGGAGATGGAATTCAAGAAAAGGCAGAGTTGCATTATTAAAAAGATTAGCAAAAAAAGGACAAGCTCCCAAACCTATCCTTAGAGTTGTTCAAAAATTAAATAAAGCGAAAAAAGAACATCAAGAAGCATTAAAAGAACGACGCGATTACTCTAAAAAACATATGGAAATATTTAAAATGGAAAGAAAATTGCGAAACATAAGATGGAAAAAACGAATGAGGCAAAATCATCTTGAACAACAACTCGCAGCATTTGATCCTATGGCATTGATTAATTTAATAAATTAAAAAACGTTTTATACATGATATCATAATTTATATAAGTGTGGATATTTTTTCTCATAAGCTCGTCGTTCAATAAATTTTTTAAGAGCATCTTCAATATAATATTTATCGTCTGCAATTTCCTTGGGATCACTGGGTATCCACGGGTTTAGCTTTGGATGCATATCCATTACCAAATGAAGTATTCCCGCGACAGGAATTTTATAACTGTAAATAGAACGATGAGGTTTTAGGCGATGACCTCCAAAAATAAGTCTTTGATTTAATACGGGTATTCCGGTTTTTTCGTGAATTTTTTCTTGAACTGTTTCAACGGTATCAGTATAGCTTACATTAATTGGTATTTTTTTACCGGTCAATGTAAGTACAGTAACTTCCCCCCCGTTATAAAGACCATCAAAAATTAATTCGTCCGTTTTTCCTGAAAAGAAAGCCTTTTGCAAATTTGTGGCGTAGCTTAGAAGGCTTTTATTTAATTCTACAGTTTTTGCGTGTTCTTCCTTGAGTGCAATAAGCGCTTTCTGAATTGTTTGATACGACATTGGTTTTGCAAATTCTGCCATGAAGCTTTTTGTAAAACCTTTTCCAAGAAGATTTATTTCAATTTTTTTTACAGCATCCACTGTTCGGACATAGCAGCAGCGATACCTTCATATGTTTTACTTCTCAATTTCCAACGATATTTAGATGGTGGTAAATTATTTTGTCCACTATCTGTTTGATTTGCCCAACGATTTCTTATTTTATCTTTATATAGAACTTTTCTTGGTTCAACATAAAGAGTATTTTTCAAACAAGGCAATTTATTCAACCAAAAACCTGTTTTTTTGCTAGCATCGTGTCCAAAATTATATGGCTGAACATATTGATCAGGTTTTCTATAAAATCTAGACATTATTCCAATAGGATTTTCAATACACCAAGCACAATCCAACTTTGTAAATTTCATGAAAAATTCTTTGGCTTTTTCTGTGTCAACCTTTCTTTTTTCGACTCGCTCCCTTTCTTTTTGCTGTTCTTCTTTTGTTTTCTTTTTTCGTTCTTTCAACCAATGAATACCAGAACCACATAAATATGTACAAGGGGGATGAGCAATGATTATATCCCAGTCTCCGTAAATATAGTCTAATACATTACCCTGTATATGAAATTTGCTTCCATCATCGGCTGAAAGTAAATCACAAGACCAAGCATCGTGTCCTTTTTTTCGAAAAGATTTACGTACCGCTCCACTAGATTCGCATGCAACAAGTACTTTCATATCTTTTGTAATATTTTGGAATATATCAATATCAATTTTTTTAACATTTAAGATAAAATTCCTAGAAAAAAGTTTATATAATCTATATACATATGAAAACGGCTATATTTACCTATGGTAGATTTCAGCCACCAACTAAAGGACACAAAGAATTAATAATGTGGCTTCAGAAACAAGCTGAATTTTGGAAGAAAAGTGGTGAGAATGTATCTACATTTCTTTTTACGTCGCAAAAAGATAATGACTTTGAAAATCCCCGCGGCGACTTTGAAAAACTCCGGCAGGCCCGCGTCGCGAAGGCGGCGGCATCCATAAAGAAAAAAACTGGAAATCCTTTAAAAATAAATAAAAAATTAGAGTTTTTGAATTTTTATTTTGGTGACTTGGAAATTACAATTGTTGACGTTGAAAAGGAAAATATAAAAACTATTCCACAAGCAGCTGGATGGTTAAAAAGCCAAGGTTATGATAGAATTATTTTTTTTGTGGGGCGAGAGCCGGGCAAGGACGCGGGAGAAGAACGTGATCGCGGCGGTTTATTGAAACAAAATAAAGATTTGTTTTTTCTGGCGACGAGCAAGCGCGATGAAGGAAATATATCTGCTACTAAAGTTAGAGAAGCTGCAATAAAGGGTGATT
>Ga0115002_10009923_pt1 | contig 10312 bp, 5 predicted proteins | sample ArcticOcean_MG_C_8_FD_89576 | JGI IMG/M metagenome (GOLD analysis project Ga0115002, IMG submission 89576) | Marine microbial communities from western Arctic Ocean - ArcticOcean_MG_CB11_86 | ecosystem: Environmental > Aquatic > Marine > Oceanic | place: Arctic Ocean: Canada Basin | collected... | reverse complement strand
TCCGCTGCCGGACAGCTGCGAGGTGATGCTGGATCCGTACCATGACCGGCTCTCCTCGTTCCATTGGTTCTTCCACGTCGGTCAGTTTTTCGGACCGGCACACCACACGCCGTATCCGGCGGCGCATTCCACCGCGTTTCCGTTCCTCGAACACAAAAAGTATTCGTACACCGTACCCAGGCCGGAGGAATTCGGTGGTCTTGAACGATACGCCTGGTGCTTTATCTGGTTCAATCTCGACGATGTTTTCCGGCGGGGGCCGGCGTGCGGTATTAACATCGGACGAGCCTGGCCGTTTCCGGAGGAGGTGACGTCGTGGAACCACGGCACCTACCCAGCGGTGTCGACGTCGTACGGGACGCTGTACAAAGGGCGCGGACCGGTCGTTGTGCAGGTCGCGCACGCCGATGTGGATGGGGACAAGCTGGTCGTTGAAGGCACATTCGAAGGGAAGACGGCACCGGAATTCCAATTGCTCGACCCATGTGGTGAAGCGGTCCGCTGCCGGCGCTCAGGCAAGGCTAACAACTGGCGCCTACGCGCGTCGCTGAAAGGGCGTCAATCGGGCCGCTATCGTTTGATCCCGCAGGCAGGACGTCGGGTAGAGCCTGAGTATTTCGCGGTCGACGTGACCCTCAAGCCGCGGCCATTCACCGTCGGATTCACCTTCGATGTGGGCGACGACATCATGACGTCTGAGCTGCCGTATACGCCGGAGGCGCTCGCCGCCGAAATGAAGCTGATGGCGGATACCGGGTTCACGCGCGTCCACTGGATCGACCGCACCCCGGAGCGGCTCTTCCTGACCCCGATCGCAAAGGAGAACCGGGGTACTGGCCACGAATCCCGCCTGCGACAGAAGTTGTTCAGGGAGACGTATCGCAACTGTGGCGACATCATGCCCCTCGCCGCGAAGCTGGCCAAGGCAGAGGGACTCGAGTTCATCGGCGTTCACAAGACATTCGACATCGCTGCCGACCGCCCCGACAACCCGGGCGAACGGGGGAAGTCCGTGACCAGCCTCCGCAATGTCCCGGTGGAAGCGCGCCAGTGCATTCGCGACAACCAGGCCGCAACGATGCAGCTGCATCCCGAGTGGCACCAGCCATCCGCCGAGCCGGTGACGAAGCTCTGTGTCTATTCCCGCGAGCCGATACCCGAGTTCAAGCGTTCCGAGCTGCGGTTGTGGACGAGTCTCGACAACCGGAGCTTCAAGCCGTACCGCGGCAAGGTCACGATCGCCACGCGCAAAGTGCGACGTCCGCACCAGGTGTGGACCGCTGCCGGTACGGTACCCGGCGCCGGGACGCAGACGAACTGGGTACTCGAGTTGTCGGGGCTGAAGGTCACCGATACGTACGTCGTCATCGACATCCGCAAAGACGCGACCTTTGTGCACCGTACGTACGCACTAGTCGAGGCGTACGACGCTACGGGCCGCATCGTGCCGAACACTATTGGCACCCGCGGCGGCGATCATCGCAGCGGCATCATGTTCTATCGGGAGTGGGGCCCCGGCTGGATGAACCGCTCCCAATTCTATCTCGAGGACTACCGCTGGGGCAAAGGCGCGCACGGTCTGGCATTGAAGCGGCACCCGAACCTGCCGACCTTGCTCGAACCGAGCTATGACGCGGCGCGCGAGGTATGGCTGTGGCATGTACACCGGATTCTGAACACTGCCGCCGACGGCTTGAGCATCCGCACGCTGTGTCAGCACAACAACATTCCGGACTACATGCTCTACGCGTTCGCCGAGCCGGTGCGGGAGACGTTCCACAGTATGTACGGTCGCGCCGTGACACCGTCCTGGCAGGACTGCGAGCGGGTGCGCCGGATCCGCGGCGACTTTTATACAGAGTTCTTCCGGGCCGCGCACAAGGTCACCGCCGCCGCCGGCAAGAAGCTGATCGCCCATCTCGAACACGGCATCGAGGTACCGCCGCAGTACGACCAACGGATGGAAATACATCTCGATTGGTCAACCTGGATACGGGAAGGGTTGATCGACGAGGGCTTCATCAAGATGATGGGATCGCAGGACCCGTATATCCATGAGAACGTGTTGCCGCTGGCGAAGCAGCACGACATCCCGGTGACAATCTGCGCCAGCAACGGGTCATCCTACATTTCGCCGCGCTTTATCGAGCTGACTGGCGCCCTCGTCGAGGACGCCAGAGCTGCAGGGTTCGACGGCTATATCTTCTACGAGGCCGCAAGCTTCAAGTACCGGAACTCGGAGAATATCCCGGTCTGGCGCAAGCAGGCTGGGGAAGCGTATCGGGCCGTGACGGCTGTCGGGGACGTATAGGGAAGTCCCGATCGCTCCTAGACAACAGATGTCTACGGCAAGACAACGGATGAATACGGCGATGATGTATGATGGCCGGAACAACTGCAAGGGGACGACCATGAAGGTTTCGTGTTTGGGTGGCGGTGGATTGTACTTTGTTCGGCCGGTGGCCGATTTCGCGCTATGCGAGGAAATACACGGCAGACGATCGTCCTGTACGATATCGATCGGGACCGCGCCGAACTGATCGCGAAGATGGGGCGGCGGTTCAGCCGGACAGCTTGACAAGGTTGGCACACAAAAAAAGCCCGGGAATCACTCGATTCCCGGGCTTTTCGTAGTAAAAACCTTGCGGTTCCGCTTATGGGTTATTCACCCAGCTTGCTGTCGATGGCGGTATCGATTTCAGAACCGACGTCGCAGTTGTCCGTGTCACAGATATTGGCGCTGATCATCAGAGAAGTGACAATCACGTCGGCGGTATCCCGAATGTCCTGGACATTGGCTGGCGGATTTTCACCCAAAATTGCGCAGGCCAAAGCAACTGCCGAGTTGGCGACATCCTGACAATCTACACACGGCGCATCCGCACCAGCCGCACCAGCCGCACCAGCCACACCATCGGAGCCAGCCGCACCATCGGAACCAGCCGCACCATCGGAACCAGCCGCACCATCGGAACCAGCCGCACCAGCGTCGCCCTGCTTACCCTGAGGACCCTGCGCGCCGGCAGCGCTGTCCGCCGCGCCACCGCTGCAGCGGGGGTCTTCGATTGTGATCGACATGTAAATCGAGCCGTCGGCTGCCAGCATGGTGTAGCCGTTTCGCGTAAACGGAAGGTTTTCTTCATAGTCGGCCGCGCCAGAGCTGCCGATTCGGAAGTCAACAGTACAGTCCGTCTTAACCGAGAACTCGCGCGTGTAGGTGGCACCCCGGTCATAGTCCTGGAATCTGATCTGGTTCCACGTGTCGGCTCCTTCCTCTCTGGCGGATGCCTGTAAGAGAAAGTGCTGCCGTGAATTTGCGTTTTGGGGGTTAGCCACAGCACCGCCCTGGATGTCGAAATTCCTCATTGCATCGATATTCTGAACACCCATGCCGTTATCGACATTGATCATTTGCACTAAGGAGAGTCGACCGCTGCCGCTCATCTGCTGCGAGATAGCTAAGACGTTTACCTTGTCGCCATCGCTAAGCTGGGCGAACGCGGTCGGCATCACAAACATCGTTATCACGGCCATTGCCATGGTTGTGAGTAGCTTGTTCATTTTTGTTTCCCTCTCTGAGTTTGAGATTTTGGAATTCTGCCGCTCTTCCATCGGAAGTGGCGGCGTCGAGTTGCAGCGACCGCCAGCCTTTCGGCCACCGATCACCATCTTGTTGTTCTGTGATTCTTGTTATGGTTTGTTGGTTTGTGTTTCAATTTATATCGCGGTTTACCGCTTACCTTGAGAGTGGTATAGTAAATCCGTAAGCGAATTGCAACCTTTTTCTCATTTTTCACTCGAGGCACGATGACAGGGCACGGGTAGAATTTGCACTCGCTGCATCGTAGATTAATTACTCCCCAATCACGAAAAACATACACTGGAGACTCAAACAATGCACCGAATCCCGATCATGCCGATGTCCGTTGTCACGACTATCTTGCTGACCATTACAATCGCCGGCGCCGAACCGGCGCTAGTCAAGGGCTACGGCGAGACGCAATGGGGCCAGAGCCTCGAGGAAGTCGCCGCCGTCGTCGACGGCAAGAAAGATGAGAAACCCGGGGCCGAACGATCGAAGATCGAAATGTCACGGTATGTCTCGACCGAAGGCAAGGCGGACAGCACCGCCTATTCCTTCATCAACGACATGCTGTACGAGGTCACCGCCTATTTCCGATTGCCCGACGCGCCCGAAGGCAGTACCGATGCATTCGGCTACAAGATGGTCCAGCAGATGATCGCGGAGAAATACTACAAGGATGAAGAAACACGGACTGCGTTGCAGGCGGCACAGATCAGGATGCAGGCAGCGATGGCCGGTGATGGCACGATCATGGTGATGTACACCAGCCTCAAGACCTCGAATGAGGTACACGCGGCAATGAAGCGAGAGCAGAAGGAGGCCAGGAAGAAAGCCCTCGAGAATCAGGAGGAGCGCCGCGAGAAGATCCTTGCATTAGATCTCCCCGATCGACTGTGATTTTGCCACGAAAAAAAACAATATGAAGCGCGGTTCAATTTTACTTTTTCAACGACCGCGCATCGCAATATAACTAAGGATGCTGTAGCCGAGAAACGAGCTACATCTTCATGAAAGTTCACAGCGGCACCAGCTTTTCCAGCCTTCAGGAAGCGGTTTTTTTCCCTTTCGATGACCACAGCATTCCGTTCAGCACCGGTCTGCGGCTGTTCCTGACACCTGGCAAGTCAGCCGACCAGGTCAATCCCACGGTCATCTCCACTGGCCCTGAGGGGGCGCCGGACGAAGAGACGGTCCGCTTCTACGGGACAGTGATCCCGGTCGACGGCGAGCTGCGCATGTGGTATCTCGCACGGGGCTACCAGGACAACGAAATCTTCGCCCCCAACGCCTTGAGCTGGGACCCGGAGGTTGGCTGGATCACCGGCGCCAAGGGGTTGCGAGCCTGCTACGCAACCAGCACCGACGGCATCCACTGGAAGAAACCCAATCTCGGCCTGGTCGAGTACAACGGCAACAAGGACAACAACATCGTCGATCTCAGCGGCGGACGCTGTGACCTCGCTTCCCTGCCGGTTCTCCATGACCCGGACGACCCCGACCCCGACCGCCGCTTCAAGGTCGCCTACGAAAGCCTGCCGCACGGCGCCAGGGCCGCCGCCGCCTACAGTCCCGACGGACTGCGCTGGACCGAGTGCGCCAGCAACCCGGTGGCGCCACTCATGGAACAGACCGGACTCACCCGCTTCAACGGCTGCTATTACATGAACGGCCAGGCCGGCGGACACTTCGGACTCGGGCGCAAACTGCAGACCTTCGCCTCCTACGACTTCGAGCACTGGACCGAATCATCATGTATGGGGTTCCGGCGCGACAACATCCCGCCACGCCCGATGGACGGCCACTGGAACACCGCCGAAGAGGTACACCTCGGCGCCGGTCTGTGGAACCGCGGAAATGTCATCATCGGCATCTACGACATGTGGCACGGTTCGAGTACCGGCGACCGTTCGCAGGTGACCATGGACCTCGGCATGGTCGTAAGCAACGATGCGCTGCACTATCGTGAACCTATTGCCGATTTCCGGTTTGTCCCGGCCTACGAAGAAGTCGGTGTGCCAATCGGCCGCGGCCCGGCACTCAGTCATGGGCAGGGCATGTTCAATATCGGCGACCACACGATGCTGTGCTACGAATGCTGGCCCGGCGGCGGTATACGCCTGGCGCGTTGGCAACGGGACCGCATCGGCGGCTTCCGCTTCTTCGGCTCCGGCACCGAGGACTTCGCCGCCGGCGCCGAGGACAGCCAGCAACGCCACTGCGTAACCTGTGCGGTGGATCCACAGGGTGCCAATGCACAAATATTTGTCAATGCAGACGGGCTCAACGAGCACAGTGAACTGACTGTCGAACTGCTCGATGAACAGTTCCATCCACTCGCCGGTTATTCCGGCGACGCCTGCATTCCGCTGGATACACCCGGTCTGCGGCAGCAAGTGCGCTGGAAGAATCGCGACCAGGTAACGGCCGACAGTCCGATCCGGTTGCGCGCCAATTTCGGCGGCCTGCGCCCGGAGGACGTCCGGCTGTACGCGATGTATATGTCGGCGGACTAAAAGGTCTGAAAGAAACGCAACGGACAGATGACGATCCAACCTGGAAACGGTCGTCGGACAGACTCTCCACGCCTCGCGCCTACGTGCTGACTCAATCCTTGCGGATAAAGCCGAATCGCGTAAAGACCTCGTGCATGTACTCGTGCTTCTCGACGATCGTCATATCGCTGCGTCGAAACACCTGATGCACCTCATGCTCCGCCGCCCGCATCGTCGACGCATTCTCGAGCAGTTTGTCGACTGCCGCCGGCGCAATCTTGATGACGCCTTCGTCGCTGGCATGGATGATGTCGCCGGGGTTGACGGTAATCCCACCGACCGAAACCGGCTCGTCAACCGCCGTCACCCGCAGCGCGCAATGATGAACCACGGTACCGCGACAGTAGACCGAAAACGGCACGGTCCGCAACCCGGCCACGTCACGCACACGGCCGTTGGTGACAGCCCCGATACAGCCGACTGAATGCAGAACCTTGGCGGTGCCGTCGCCCAACGTGCATTCGTGTTCCGGCCGGGGGCCGACCATTTCCACGACCCAGACGATCGGCACGTCCATCGCATCCATGCGCTCGAGCTGCGCGAGGTACAGGCTCATGTCCGGTTCGCTGCCCGGCGTGCTGGAATCCATCTTGCAGGTTACTGCCACGCCGGCCGTGAAACCCTGGTCCGGCGTCACGCTGTGAATGTCGCCACCCATGTACCATTCGGCCGCCGACGTGTCATCCACATAGTCCAGTGTATTGGCCAGCAAAGACGAGTCGTATTCGCGCAAGGCCTCGAGCTTTTCACGAAGAATCATTGAGTTGCACCTCGGTTCCTATGTCTTTGATTTCCTATATGCCGAATTGAAGCGATCCCAAGTATAACTTGCACGGACAATGTTGCCAAGGTAGTCTCCTTCGAGCAGTGCAAATACCGATATCATCACCGGATAGCTCACGTTTTGAAACTCGATACATTTCACCAAACCCTCACAGTAAATTTCGGTTGCAAGACCGGCGATCGCGTCGTCATCGCAACTGACGACATGCCGTATCTCGAGCCGACCGAAGAGTTTCCGGACCGCGCAACGCTCGCCGAGGCGATTGCAGCGACCGGCCGTGAAGCAGGGCTGGACACGCAGACTGTCAGCTATCCGTCGACTAAAGGACACGGCCGGGAACCACCGAAATCGGTGTTCGATGCAGTCTTCCCCGAAGGGTTTACCGACTTCGCGGTCGACTCAGGGCTGTGGGAACCGCTCCAGGAAAAAACGATCGACAAAGCCGGCCTCGAACGCCTGCGTTCGTTTCTCGACGGCAAACCGCAGGCCACCTATGCGACGCTGATCGTCTCCTACTTCTCCACCAGCCACACGCGCTTCCGCCAACTGCTCAACGGCACCGGCACCCGCCTCGCAACGATGCCGACGGGTGAACCATTTATCTTCGAAGGCGTGATGAGCGCCGACTGGACCGCCGTAGCCAGGCGCGGCGACGCCGTAAAGGAAGCGCTGGACCAGGCAGTCACCGCCGAAATCTGTTCTCCGGGCGGGCGCAAACTTACAATGTCACTCGACGGCCGCCCCGGGTTCGCCTGCTCGGGCGACCTGACCAAGCCCGGCGCCTTCGGCAATCTGCCCGGCGGGGAAAGTTACATCGCACCGATGGAAGGCACAGCTGCCGGTGAGGTGTCGATCGGTTATCCGGACGCACCCGACGGATGGGCCTTCCGCTTCGACGCCGGACGCCTGGCAGAGATTATTGGGAACCCGCCGTTCCAAAAGGAACTCGAACAAACATTGGAGCGCTTGCCGGATGCACGCCAGCTATGCGAACTTGGCATTGGCACCAATGAGAAAGCAACTCACTACGACAACATCCTCGAGGCCGAAAAAATGCTCGGTACCGTACATTTCGCACTCGGCGACAACGCCGGTTTCGGCGGCGCGGTCAAGGTGCCGTTCCATTGTGATTACGTCGTCCACCAACCCAGCCTGAGACTGGTACAGCCGGACGGATCAGAGACGGTCGCTATACGCGACGGTCACTTTCTACTCGCTTAAGGAAAATTATGAAGAAAACCGAAAACCGCATTTGTTCACGTGCATGCCTGTCATTCATAGTCGTAGTCTGCCTGTCGGTGAACACGCCGGCACAGACATTCATTGATGTGTCCAGCGAGATCGGTCTTCCGGCACTGAATACCGCTGCGCACGCCGGCTGGGGCGACTATAACAATGACGGCTGGGTCGACCTGGCGCTGGGGGGCTACCTGTACCGCAACGACCAGGGAACATTCGTCGAGACCCGTTTCAGCGATGACTTCGGCCATGACAAAGCTAACGGCAGGAACAGTATCTGGCTGGACTATGACAACGACGGCGACCTCGACCTGCACGGGGTCACGCTCGACTCGTACGCCTTCAGGCTTTTTGAGAACACCGGCGCCGACGACATCTTCAAGGATGCCTCCGACCGCTTGCCTGCTGACCGTATGACGGGCCGCTCTGTGAACGCCACGCTCGGCGACTTTAACAACGACGGACACATCGACATGTACGTCCCGGGTGATTCGGATAAAGACGGACATGAGGGTGAGCATGATGAAGTGTGGATGAACAACGGCAACGGGGCCTTCGAGGTCACTTGGAAAAACCCGGACAGTCACCTCTCGCGAGGTGCCGTGGCCTGCGACTTCGACGAGGACGGCGATCAGGATATATACGTCGGCAACTACCGCCTGCTCCGAAACTATCTGTGGATCAATGACGGAACAGGCGAACTCGAAGACCTGGCAGAAACCTACGGAGTCGCCGGCGACGGTGGACAGGGGGCCTGGGGACATACGATCGGTGTCGCCTGGGCTGACCTTGACGATGACGGACATTTCGACCTGATCGCAGTGAACCTGGCACACCCCGCGGCGTATCAGGACCGTACGAAATTCTATCGCAACACCGGCCCGAACGGCGCCTGGCTTTTCGACGACAAAAGCGGCTCGGTCGGTCTCGTCTACCGCGAATCGGCAGCAACGATTACACTCGGCGATTACGACAACGACAGCGACCTCGACTTCTTCCTCGCAACCTGCTACAGCGACACATCGGTTTTGTATCGAAACGACGGCAATTGGAAGTTCACCGATGTAACCACGGCATCAGGCTTCGACAAACCCGCAGATATCGATCTCAATCATACGCACCAGGCAACCTGGAGCGACTACGACAACGACGGCGACCTCGACCTGCTGACCTCCGGCAAACTGTTTCGCAACACGGGCAATAATAACCGATGGCTCAAGGTCAGGCTGATCGGTACACACGGCGTCAATCGAGCCGCGATCGGGGCCCAGGTACGCTTGAGACTCAATGGAAAAACCCTCAGCCGACAGGTCGAAGGTTCTACGGGTGATGCGAACCAGAACGATATGACCCTGCACTTCGGGCTCGGTGCACACGAAGGACCCGTCGTCCTCGAGATCACCTGGCCGAACGGCGCCAGGCAGGAAGTGCAAACCGAGACAAATCGCATAGTCACCGTCCACAGCATCGCCGCTCCGAAGGTGACAAAAATACCGGCACCCACGCCGGAACCGGGGCTTGTCGGACACTGGAAACTCGACAGTACCGACGGCCTGCTCGTGAAAGACAGCAGTGGCAACAAACGGCACGGACACATCCTCAATGGCGGCAGATCGACCAAACGGGTTGCCGGTGTCAGCGGGGCGGCAATTAAATTCGAAGGGTTGCCGCCGGAGCAACGCGATGCGGCGGGATGTGTGGTAGTGCCGGGACTCGCCAAGTACGATTTTACGAAAGGACTGACCATTCAGATGTGGGTAAAGTTCGCCCAGTGCGGGGCGGACCAGTATTTCGAACTTGCGAATACCGCAGAAAGTGAGCGCGGTCCGGGTTGGCGATTCGGGTGTTACCCCACGACCCGGTTCATGCTTTTTTCCGGGGCAGGCTACAACACGGACCAGGAAGGCGAAATCCAGGCCGGCAAACAGTTCGAACCCGACGTCTGGTATCATCTCGCCGGCACCTACGACGGCTCGGTGTACCGCGCTTATCTCGACGGCAAAGAACTGGCCGTCAGTAAGCCGGGCCAGTTCATGAGTAACGGCCGTGATTCCATGTATCTCGGTTCGTACGGCGGCGACGTCTACAGCATGGACGGCATCATGGACGAGGTAAAACTGTACAGCCGCGCCCGCGACGCTGAGGAAATCC
>Ga0115002_10009922_pt1 | contig 10313 bp, 9 predicted proteins | sample ArcticOcean_MG_C_8_FD_89576 | JGI IMG/M metagenome (GOLD analysis project Ga0115002, IMG submission 89576) | Marine microbial communities from western Arctic Ocean - ArcticOcean_MG_CB11_86 | ecosystem: Environmental > Aquatic > Marine > Oceanic | place: Arctic Ocean: Canada Basin | collected... | reverse complement strand
GATTCTGACCGCGCTCAGCCAGGTGCCTGGTACGGTCTTCTTCCCGATGATGGGCTGCACCGTCGTGGTCCTGGACAATCTCGCCGCGCGCTTTCTGTGGAAAGAGCGTCTCTCCCCGGCCACTTTGGCGGGTATCGCCCTGGCGCTGGCGGCTATTTGTATAACGCTATAAGTGGGATACGTTCCGGGAAATCGTAGTAGCGGAAAGGCGTCGTAGCACTTTTCGAGCCCCGTCAGTGAGAATGCGGTGTTCATAATCTGCTAGCAGAAAAAATTCGCCAGCCTTGAAAAAGTTTGTCGCCACCACCCTACATATCGACATTGTGGGTATTATCCTTATATTTCCACAGATACTTACCGTAGATTAGCAAGGAAAGGACTTCACCCGTGTTCGATCTCGTCTCCTCCGCCTATGCCATGGGCGCCACGGCCACCGATGGGGGCCAGCCCAATGCCATCGCCTCGCTACTGCCCTTCGCACTAATGTTCGTTGTGCTCTACCTGCTGATCCTGCGCCCGCAGATGAAAAAGCAGAAGGACCAACAACGGCTGATCGATGAGTTGGAGAAAAAAGACGCCATCGTCACCAGCGGCGGTATCCACGGCGTCATCGAAAACATCAAGGACGACATCCTGGTGGTCAAAATCGCCGATAACGTCAAGATCGAGGTCTCGCGCGCGGCCGTTTCCAAGGTTAAAAACAAAGAAAACGCCGACGACAAAAAATAGTGCGAATCATCTTTATGGGGACCCCGCACTTCGCAGTCCCCACGCTCAAGGCCCTGGCGGCAAGCCGCCACGAATTGCTCGCGGTCGTCACCAACCCCGACCGCCGCAAAGGGCGGGGCCGACAAATGGCGAGCCCGCCAGTCAAGGAACAGGCGCTCGAATTCGAAATAGAGGTCCTGCAGCCCGCTTCCACTAAGGACCCGGCATTGGCCGAGGCCCTTACCGCGCTCGCTCCCGATCTCTTTGTCGTCGTCGCCTTCTCCATCCTGCCCAAGCGCCTACTTGAGATCCCCCGCCTCGGCTCGGTCAACCTGCACCCCTCGCTCTTGCCCGCCTATCGCGGCGCGGCGCCGATCATCTGGGCGGTGGTCAATGGTGAAAAAGAGACCGGTATTAGCACCTTCCAACTCAACCCGCGCATCGACGCCGGTGATATCCTGCTGCAACGCCCCTTCACCATCGGCGAAGACGAGACCGCCGGCGAGTTGGAGGCGCGTTTGTGTATCGAAGGCGCGTCGATGGTCGTCGAAACCCTCGACGGCCTCGAAGACGACCGGATTACCGGCTACGCGCAAAACGCGCAAGGCATCACCCGCGCGCCGAAGCTCGTCAAAGAAGACGCGCTGATTCATTGGGATCGACCGGCCGAAGAGATTCGCAACCTAGTCCGCGGCATGAATCCTGTGCCCGGCGCCTTCACCCACTGGCAGGGCCAACCCTTTAAAATACATCGGGCACAACACGCGGAGGGCTCCGGCCCCCCCGGCACGGTGCTACGCGCCGACGGCCGCGAAGGCCCGGTCATCGCCTGCGGTACCGGCGCCTTGCTCTTGCACAATGTGCAACCGGCGGGTAAAGCCGCCATGGAAGGAACGGCCTTTGTGCGGGGTTATCCGATCGAGGTCGGCGCACTACTGGGCGCTTAGCCTGCTGTTGGTCTTGTCGTTGGGCCGGCCCGCCCTAGCGGCAGCCCCCGACTCGACCGGCGTCGACACCACCAAAACGCCGCGTGGCGCGCTATTGCGTTCTACACTACCCGGCTGGGGCCAACACTATAACGACCAGCCCATCAAGATGCTGTTCTTTAGCGCGGCGAGCGCGACGGCCCTGACCGCGGTCGTCGTCGAACATCGCCGCATCGACACCGCACCGACCCCCGAGATCCACCAGGACCGCACAGCACGCCGCAATACTCGCCTGCTCTATTTCGCGCTCTGCGTCTCCTTCGCCGCCATCGACGCCTATGTCGACGCCCACCTCGCCGATTTCGGCCCCGACGTGCAATTGCAGATGCGGCCCGGCGGCGCTTTGCTTAGATTCAACGCGACCTTAGCCTGGAGATAAAACGATGTTGAGCAATGAAGAAATCGTCCACTTCAACGAGGACGGCTACCTCGTTTTCGAGCGCCTGATCGAAGGCGACAGGCTTGCATATTATCTCGACGTCTGCGACGAACTTGTCGCCCGAGGCAACGCGTTAACCGCACCCGTGCCGCATTTTTCGCTCGAACTCGGCCCCAACAACGCACCGATCTCCGGCCTGTTGCACAAAGTGCAGGGCGTCTGCCAGATCGAAGCGCGCATCCTCGTGCTGGCCTGCGAGCAAGCCATCGTCGATCGCGTCGCCGCCCTGCTCGGTGCCGAACTCGACTGCTTCGGCACCAAGTTCTTCCCCAAGCTCGCCGGCGGCACCTCGACACACTGGCACCAGGACAATTATTATTTCGGCACGACCTCCGACCAGGTGATCTCCTGCGGCATTTACCTACAGGACGCCGATCTCGACAATGGCTGCTTGCAAATCGTGCCCGGCAGCCACCTTTCAGGCGAAATCGCCGAGCACCAAAGTAGCCCTGCGATGCACGGCAGCTGGACGCAAATCGAAGAAGCAAAAGCCGTCGCCCTGCCAATGCCCGCCGGCACCGTCGCCCTTTTCTCGGCCAACCTGCTGCACGGCACCGTCGACAACCAGAGCGAGCGCACACGCTACAGCATGGCTTGGCACTATATTCCCGGCGAGTTGAATCTGGAGAACTTTCCGCGCGGCGACTACGAAGACCGGCACCTTGTACGCGAAGGTTGAGCCAAGAAGCTTATCATGGCCAAACGCGTGTCCTAGTAGGCGAAGACCAAGGTATCATCCCCCTCAACCTGCAATCTGTGCTTGAAGCAAATGGCTATGAGATCACTTTTGTAGCGATGTCCGGTGACGACGCACTCTCCTACGTCGAAGAGGTCTTGCCCGACGTAGGTCCTGCTCGACATCAAACTCGCCGGTACGTTGGATGGGCTCCAGACCGGGCGCGAATCCGCAAACGCCACGATCAGATCACCTTGGTCTATATCACCTCCTACTCACAGCAGAATATTCGCGAGCTCGCTGCGGAGACGAATCCTTCGGGGTATCTGATCAAGCCGATTACTAAGGACGCTTTGCTCGAAGCTGTTGTTGAGGCGATTGAGGACTGATGATTACTAGCGTCGGCTGCGGGCTTACTCGTTTTGGACATTTTATTTGAAAAAAGCGGACCTCGCCCAAGGTGTATATAAAACACACAGGGTATACTTTAATTAACGGGAATTAGCTTTGTTCGAGCTGTTCGACGCGGTAGGTCAGTAGCTTGAGTCGTTCGGAGGGGAAAATCGTCAGACAGCGTTTGTGATAGGGTACGCGCATGTGACGGTCGCGCTCCAGATATACAAGCTCGCGTTCGAGCTCGACGGAGAGCCGGTCGAAGAAAAACAGGAAGAGCGGATGCGCGTTGAGCAGATCGCCTAGGCGTGCGCCTCTGCCGCGCGCCATCATTCTGACCCGAAAGCCGAGTTGGCGCATCTTCTGCAGCGTCGCGAAGCGCGCAAAGAGCACGAAGGCGGCATAGGCCAAGCAGAGCAAAAAACAAACGATAGTGGTGTAGAAGTAGTAATCCATCAATTTATCCCAGGGCGCGTCTGAAAAATCGCGCGGCGCCTTTATGCACTTAGAGTGCAAAGCATCCACACCCTAAATATTCCATATTCGCTTCGTCTTTTCAAGCCCCTATTTAATCAACGTCATTTTGCGCGTCTGGCTGAAACCGGCCGTAGCCAAGCGATAAAAATACACTCCACTCGCCACCGTCCGGTCCGCCTGGTCCCTTCCGTTCCAAGCCAAACGATAAAATCCCGCCCCCTGCTGGCCGGTAACCAACGTGCGCACGCGCTGCCCCAATATATCGTAGATCGCCAATTCGACAATGGCTGCCTCGGGCAAGGCGTATTCGATGCTCGTCGAGGGGTTGAACGGGTTGGGAAAGTTGGCGAAGAGCGCGTGCTGATGCGGTAACAACCGCGCCGAACCCAACTGCGCCACCGCCCGCACCGCTTCGCCGGACGAAGCAACATAGGCTTCGGACAGATCGAATACCGCCTCGCGGCCCGCGCCCAACAGGCGGAAATCCAACTCGGCCAACAAGCCGCGCCCCGAAACCACCGCGCCCTGGGTCAAACCATTGCCCACCACCAACTGGCCGGGACGCTGGTAGAGCACCGAAAACAACGGTGCATGCCCGCCCTGGCTTTCGAGGAAGGCCCCGGCGCCGGAACGCGCGCCCTCGAATACCACCTGGGACGAATCGTATTGCAGGGCCGCGCCATACGCTTTGAGCGCTTCGGCATGATCGATCCATAGGCGCACCGTAACGCGCCGCTGCTCGGCTCTCGTCCCACCCAGCGCCTCCAACGCGAAGCGGACCTGGGCGTCGGTCTCGCCCGATGCGGCCCAACGCTTGCCGGCCGCGCTCTTGCCGAAATTGTCAGCGAAGGAAAAGAAATCGCCGAAACTGACCGTGCCATCGCCATCGAGATCAAAGGGCGCGGCCGCACCATCGGCCGTGCTACCGAAGAAATCGACGAAGAGAAAAAAATCGTCGAAGAGCACACTGCCGTCGCCATTAAAATCTCCGGCGAGCGCATCATTGACGACGACGAATTCCTCGGCGGCGGAAAACGCACCGACCAGGCTACCACTCAACCGCGCGGACCCGCCAGTAATAGGTCGCCCCTTGGCTCAACTTGCGATCGATGGTCCAAGCCGTCTGTCCAGTGCCGGCATCACCCGCACCTTCGGCCAAACCCGAGACAGAAGCGGTGGCATTAGAAAAGTCCGCTTGCGTCGAAACCTGAATCGTATAGGTCAATGGCGCAGCGGTATTAAAGGGACGGGCATTGGCAAAGACCAAGGTCGGTGTGAACACCTCTCCCGAACGGCTCAACTCAATAGGTGTCGTCGGTGCGGCCGAAGAAGTCGGCGTGGCCGTAACCGAGGCGGAAGCCGGGCTCTCATTCGGCGGGTTTTGCCGGTCGATCGCCGTGACCTGGTATTCGTACATGGCATCGTTGCTAACATTCAGATCGGCGAAATTATTGTCGCGGATACCCGAGCCGATCAGCGCAAAATCGGCAGTGTCGACGCGGCGATAGACATTGAAGCCGTTGAGGTCGAGTTCGAGCGCCGCGTCCCAAGCGAGCAGTGCCTGGCGGTTGCCGATCGTCGCATTGAGGGCAAAAGGCGCCGAGGGCGCGGTGGTATCGGCTTCGGCCAAGGTTGTAAAACTGAGCGTGTCGCTCTCGGTCGGCGGGTTATTGGCTCGGTCTACCGAACCGACGATATAATAGTAGGTCGTCGCCGGCTGCAGATTGGTCAGCGTCATCTCGTGCGTGGTCAAGTCCTTGCTATCGCCGACTGTAAAGTCAAATAGCGCCTTGTCGACACCGAACTCGACAAAGCTGTCGGCCAACTCGTCGGTGTTCCAGGTCAGAATCGCGGCGGAATCGGCAGCGACGGCACGGATATCGGTGATGACCGGCGGCAACAGGTCGGCCACCGCGTCAGTCGAAAGCTCTAGGACCTGACTGGTCGTTGGTCCATTGTTGCTTAAGTCCGATGACGAAATGTGCACATAATAGGTCGTCGCCGCGCTCAAATTATTCAGCGAAATCTCGTTCACCTTGCCGGTCGTCGGCAATTCGCGGATAAAACCCAACTCCGCCGTCGGGCCAAATTCAACGACCCCGGTCGCATCCTCGTCGGTGCGCCACTGTATCGTCGCGCTGCGGTCGTTTTTGTAAATCACCGTCGGTTGCGCGGTGATAACCGGCGCAGTCAGATCTAGATCGGGGTTAGTGCTAAACACCGCCTCGGCGCTTTGCGTGCTGCCATTGCCGACCGCGTCCGTCGAGCCGACGATGTATTTATAGGTCGCGCCGGCCGCCAAGTTGCTCAGCGTCAATTTGTGCTTGAATGTATTGCTGCCCGAGCTGATTTCCTCGTCGCGCGCGCTGGTGCCAAACTCCACCACACTAGTCGCCGGCTCGTCCGTCTCCCATTCGACAATGGCCGTATCGTGCGTCTTAGACGTGACCGTCGGGCCCGAGAGGATCACCGGGAATTGCGTATCGGGCACATTGTTGGTAGTCAAAGCGCCAGCGCCACCGGGCGGTTGCAGGGTCTTCGCTCTTTTAGCGGAGGCGAGACTCGGCTCAAAACTCGTCGTCTTGCCATTGGCGCCCGTCACCTCAACACCATACTCATAGGCCGTGCCCGATTCCAAGCCGGAAATGGTGATGCTGTGTTCGCGGGTAAAACGCAAAGCCCCATCGGCGGTGCGATCGACGATCTCAAATTCGTCGGGCGTGCCGTAGGTCCCGCCGCTGGTGCCGAAGAAAACCATCGCCTTGGTCTCGACGTCGGTCGTAAAGCGCACCACGGCCAAGACGTCGCGGATCACCACCACCGGGCCTTCGATAATGACCGGCGGCAACGTATCACCAACCGCCGAGGTCCGCAATTTGAGATCGCGACTCCACTGGTCGTTGCCGTCGGGGTCGGTGCTCAGCGTATCGCCCGCCAACGATACCACGCGGATGCGATAGCGATAGGTGCTCGAAGCGTTGAGGCCCACGAGCGTCAAACTGTGCGCGTTGAGCACATCACCGGAAGCCGCGCTCCAGTCGTAAATAACCTCCTCGCCCTCCAGCCCCTCGCGGACCAGGCCGTAGTCGACCAAAGCACCGGCGAGTTGATTGAGGCGGAAATTGATAATCGCCCCGTTGGCGCTGAGAACTCGTTTAGGCGGTCCAAGAAAGCGCAGCGGCACATTTTCTTTTTTGGTGAGAAACGTGCCGAATTTGATGACAATGGCCTGCGCTTCGGTCATCAGACCCTGCACGATCAGGTCGTCGACATCGACCAAACGCGAAGTTACGCGGTATTTGTATGCCGTCCCTGGCAACAAATCCTCGACCGAAGCCAAATGCACCAACGACCCCGTGCCGTCGAAGACAGCGACATCCTCGGAGAAATCTTCATCGGGCAAGGCCACAGCAAAACGCGTATCGGCCGACCGGTTGGTAAACCAAGTGGCCGTTGCCGCAGTGGGCGTGCTCTGAATATCGAGATCCGTACCCACAGCCGCACGCAAGTCCGGCACCCGTCGCGTGCGGAAAAGCCCGCCCTCCACTGAGCTAAAACGGCCCGCCAGACTGATCGAACGAATTTCGTATTCGTATTGCGTATCGGCCGGTAAACTCGTCAGGGAAAAAGAATGGCTACGATTGCGCAGCGCAATGTCGAGTTCATCTAAAAGCGCCGCTCGTTCCGTGCTTAAATCAGTACCGAGCACAGAGTCCATCACCGCGATAGTCGCCGACTCGGCTTCTATGCCGGCTGCCTGCAAAGTCTGTACTGCGGCGATATCGGCCACTGTCGCATTTGTTCTTAATGGATTAGTGATTCCCGTCCAAACGCTGTCGCCGACCGCCCGGTAACGCAGCGTATCGTCGATGCCCGGCCAACGGCTCTGCCAGGAGAGGATCGCGCCATCGTGGCGGCGTTTAACCGCTATATTAAAGAGCCGGTTGGCAAAGACGCGAATAAGGCGGACCCCGAATTCACCCACTGCATACGACAAAGTATCGGCATCGTTGACGGAGGCGTTGAGCTGGATCTTGGTCAGCGAGATAAAAGCGCCCTCCACGGGCAGTTGGCTGCGCAATTCAAAACTCAACGTGCCCAAAAGCCCGGAACCTACTCCCGGGGAGCCGACCAGTTACGTACCGCCGCTCTGGATTTCCAGCAAACCGCCGTCGACCTCCTCGGGAATGCCCGGCGGAGCCACCAGCCCCTCGATCAGATCGCCTGGGGCAAACTCGACAAATGAAAACAACGAGGAATCGTAGCGGGCCACGAGCAAAGCATGCTTGGTCTCGACCGCCCCCTGTATCTCGACAGCGAGGTCAATGCGTTCACCGACGGCCGGACCGCGAATTTCTGCGGGATCGACTACAACGCTAAAACCAGCATTGGTCCCGGCGAGCGCCGGTTTGGCCAATAGAGCGCAGACCAGCGCGACGAGCTGTGTGGTTTTCCAGACAGTATTGCCCATGCTGATTCCTTTGCCGGCGACTTGCTTGAGACGTCCGGGCTGGAGAACGGATTCTGTAAATGTCCAATTAACATAACGAATTGGGCCGCCGCGTAGTTGATCATCGATCACACGGCCCCAACGATATTATCGGCACGGCGCCAACTTGAACCAGCGGCCGATAAGGCCTATGTTCTCAAGTTCTTATTTTCCATTGAGGTTATGCCATGAATTTTCGCCTTTGTTCCTTGTTGTCACTCGCCCTCCTCGCGGCCTGTGGCACCGACGCCAGCAAAAACGCCGAAGCACCTGGCGGTGGCGCCTTGCCCTTGCCCTTGCCCTTGCCCAATCCCTCCCAATCGGGTCCGCTTGAGCGCGCCGCCGATCTCGACGGCCGCTATGTGCAGAGCATTCGCATCAAAGAAGGCGAATTTACCGCCACCGGCCCCGGCCAAGAGGTCGCCATGACCTTCACCGCCAAGGGCATGGACAATGTCAAACAATTCGAGTTCCGTCTTGAGATCGACCCGGCCGAGGCGCTCGATTTCACCGCATCGGCCTTCGTCGCTACGCAGCCCTTCCTGCAACCGCCGCCCTCGGGCACCGAGCTGACCGACAACGGGGAATGGCGCATCGCCGGCGTCATCCTCGGCGACGACCCGGCGGAAGGCGACAATGCGTTAGGCACCCTGACATTCAAAACCAAGGACGGTTTCGACGCGAGCACCCGGGTCCAGATCCGCATCACCTTCTTCTCCGTCGGCCCCAGCTATTCCGACCGCGACGACTATACAGCCAACGATCTCAATATGGGCATTACAATTAATAAATGATGATTCCGTAGTCCTTGACGCCCCGAGAAGATTCCTTATTTTCTTAAGTCTGCTGGGGCTGTAGCTCAGTTGGGAGAGCGCCTGAATGGCATTCAGGAGGTCATGGGTTCGATTCCCTTCAGCTCCACCATTTTAATTAACTCGTTTATTTACAATGGTTTATTGATCCAATAGAAGCAAATTCAGTTTTCATTGATCCCCCGAATGACTATCAAATCAGATGGTCTATTCGGGGGATTTTTTATGAATTTGAGTCGATGTGTCGAGATGTTTTTGACAGAGAAGAGGTTGGGCAATCTGTCAAACAAAACAATTGATTCATACCAGTATACCATTGGAAAGTTTGTAAATTATCTTGAATCACAAGATGATGATGTAGACACAACCAATCTTCATCCTTTTGTGAAACCCTACCTGCTCCACCTACAAGATTCTTCCAAATCCCCGATCACTTACAATACCCTCCTTCGTGGACTCGGTGTATTCCTTCGATTTCTACATACTGAGGGTTTCGTAGATGAAGAAATCAAACTACCCAAAATCAAGAATATCCAGTCAAGCATACACCCACTGACACCAGATCAGATACGGAAAATCTTCAACTCATTTGATACCAGTAACTTTGGAGAATTGCGAAATAAGGTGATATTCTCCCTTATGCTTGATACCGGCATTAGATTGTCTGAACTGTCGGGCCTTGAGATGGAGAATGTTGACCTCAATGAAGGGTATATGGTAGTGAGGGGTAAAGGTAGGAAGGAACGGTATGTTCCCTTTGGTAAATCCATTACAAAACTCTTATGGACTTACATGAAACAACGATCCAAATACTCCAAAGAAGGTGTTTTTTCTTTGTTCATCACCCAAACGGGAACATCTCTTTCCCGTGGTGGAGTTGGGATGATTTTCAAACGATTGAAAAAGAAACTCAATCTGCCGGGGAGATTTCATCCCCATCTGCTTCGACATAGTTTCGCAGTAAACTACATCAATAACGGTGGAGATTCGTTTTCTCTGCAGAGGATACTGGGACACACTACTCAGGCAATGACCGCAAGGTATGTGACTCTATCAACTACCAACATCAAGAATCAACACCAAAGGTTTTCACCGATGGATCGTATCTGATTTATCTACTTCTTACTTGAACGGCCTCTTCTTTACCCATTCATCCACTCAACATCTGATTACAACGATTCCACATCTTGGTCGAGACAATGGGTTTATGAAGCCCTTTAATTTCCATTTCATTGTGCACGATACGACCAGCATAGGTTTTGTTGTTGAGGATGTTTTTGATGGTCATTCTTGAAAAGGGTATCCCTCTACGAGTTTCAATCTTCTGACGACT
>Ga0115002_10009921_pt1 | contig 10313 bp, 9 predicted proteins | sample ArcticOcean_MG_C_8_FD_89576 | JGI IMG/M metagenome (GOLD analysis project Ga0115002, IMG submission 89576) | Marine microbial communities from western Arctic Ocean - ArcticOcean_MG_CB11_86 | ecosystem: Environmental > Aquatic > Marine > Oceanic | place: Arctic Ocean: Canada Basin | collected... | reverse complement strand
GTTACTGCGTAGCAAATTGTAGCTCGAGAACCGACCTCGAATGCCGCCGACGGGAAGTAGTTCGCGAGTGACTTTCCCTTGCTTCCAATCGCCAGTGAGTTGGGCTTTTGAGGCCGGAATGAATTGCCCACTACCGTAGTTGTTTTTGTCGATCGGCTTGGGCAGTGGGATATTGGCGAGCGTTTTCGCATCTACATTCAGTTGGCTCTCTATAGCCGTAGTAATCATGTTGCTGGCGATTTGGTATCCGAATTTTCCGGGGTGAGTACCGCCGTAGTCCGACCAGGCGTATTTTCCGGACTTCGAGCTCGCTGCGATTTCTGCCGCGAGATTCACTTCCGTGACGCTGTAATGAGCGGCCACTTTGTGATGTGCGGCAATGGACGTGGGAGTTTTCCCCGCTTGTAATGCTGCCAACATTCCGGGATTCACGAAATGCACCATGACGATCCCCGCTGCCGGATTGTGTTGTTTTAGATGACGAATGATCCCTTCCATTCCGCGCACACAATTTTCGTGACTGTGTCCCGCGTCCTGGTCGTCGTTTACAGCAAACTCAACGACGAGCAAATCGAGTTTGCCTTTAGCAAGCAAGTCGCTCTCCAAGCGAAACGCCCCGCTCGTAGAACAAGTGGAGCTGATACCGGCGTTCGTGAAAGTGAATTTGACGTCCGGATAATGCTCGCGAAACCAAGCCGGCACCATGGCGGTATGTCCGCCACCATTTTCGGTGATCGATCCACCAATGAAACCAATATGAGCTTGTTTATCGACAGTGAGTTTACGTTTGAGGCCGTTCAGGTCGCCACGCAAATGGATGTTGGCATTGTCTGCCGAAATGTCGGCGCGATCGTCGGCGTGGATGGCACTAGAAAAGTAGGTGACAAGAATAGCCAAGGCCAAAGTCAAGCGAATGTTCATAGCAATATTCCGAAGTTTTAAGTGGGTGGATCAAGTGGTTATCATAACGGTCTGGTCAGGCGATTACGTCATGGTACTCCAACGCCCATTCCTGCATGAAACGAACTTGATGGGGAACGATTCGATAGAGGATGAGTTCAGGGTTATCGATCGAGCCGAGGTATTGGCGGAGCAATGGATTGTCGTCCCAAATCTCTTGAAGCAGTTCTTTGTCTGTTACGATTTCGGCAATTCCCGTGATGCGAACTTGATTGTGATTAGCCGCTAAATAACAGAGTTCGACTTTGGGATTTGCTGCGATTTCCTGAGTCTTGTGATAGCCGCGCAAGTTGGCCACGTAGACGGTGAAGTTATCCGTTCGGACTGGCGATACCGGTCGCAGCCGCGGTTGGTCGCCATCGATCGATGCTAAATAGGGAAAACGATCTGCTGCGATTACTTCTTGGGCCAGCTTTAGGACTTCGTCTTTGTCGAGCGGAGTTGGAGTTGGTTTGTTCACGATGCATTCCGTTGGCAGAGATATGTAGGAATCCAGAAAAGAAAAACGGTATCACTTTTCTGAATTGGGTTTTGTTTGCTTTTTCTCTTCGCGCGATTCGGCTCGCTTTAACAATTCGACGTGAATTCGGGCGACGTCCCACATGTACGAATTAAGGTGGCCGCTCTCGGCGAGTTTGGGGTCGGCTGCTTTGTCGAGGTGTTTTCGGGCGAGTTTCGTTTTTCCATTGGCTTCGTAGTAGAGACCTAAATAGAGGTCGGCGTAGAAAGTTCGACCAGCGATTTGTTCTTTGCTTCCGCCCGCCTCTTCGATCGCTTTGAGTACGTCCGCTGGTTTGATGGTGCCGCGATAAAGTTCGTAGACCTGCATCATCGGCACTCGACGGTCGTTGCGGATCGGCAGCATGGCCTTGCGCGCCGGTTCGGTGTCCTTGTCAGCGCGAGCCATACAGAGGTATCTCCACACTGAATTCTCGACGTCGTTGTCGTGGTAGGTTTGATAGAGTTTGAATTGGTCGGCCCCGGACTGAAACTCGCCAGCGTAATACAACGCGATTCCTCGCTCCCATTGCCGCGACGCAACACCGGGACTTAACTCCACGTATTTATTGAAGTCTTTTACGCACTGATCGATATTCGCCAGCCGAAAGTTCTCTCGACCGCGATAGTAATAGCTGCTCGCGTGTTTCGGATCCGCCTTGATCGATTGGCTGAGAAACTTAACGGCAGCAGAACTGTCACCATCATTGATGGCTTCCTGCGCCTTGTCGAAACTCTCTTGCGATTCCAATTCTTGAGCGGGCGCGAACGCAACGAGTGCGACGGCGAGCACGGCAGCGGCTAACAGTGCGGTTTTCATAACGAGATTCCTTTCACAGGACTTCAGTTTCGTCTGCCTCAAGTATCAATGAACAGAGAAGTAAATTAACACATTCTTGCCGCTGAAAGGGCCAGCATAGTGCGAACCAGATGCGGTAAAGTCCGGTCCTTTTTGGTAGATGCGGACCGTTTTAATAGACCGAATTGTCGAATTCACCTTGCTGCGGTGTTGTTCTGAAGTCTGCACACTACCGCGGCAATATGGCACACAATGCGACATTTTGCCGTTATCAATGCGGGAATACTCGTCTCGTATTGAGACAGAAAGGAGTCGGATTGAGGAAAGTGCTAGCGTGCTCTCGCAAGTCTCGTTTCCGTAACTGTATTTTTAGGAACAAGTTACGTCGCGTCGCCGGAAAAGGTTGTGTAATCGATACCCTTTGGCACACGGTTCGCATTATAGAAAGTCATCAAACGCGGCAGTCAGATACGATAGCCGTATAAAAAACTTGTTCAGGGAGGAAAAAACCATGTTAGTACTGAGCAGAAAAGTAGGCGAACGATTAGTCATTGGTGAAAACGTGACAGTCATCGTGAATAAAGTCGCAGGTAATCGAGTGACATTAGGTGTGGAAGCACCAGATGACGTCCGAATAATACGCGGAGAATTGGAAATCGTCATTAGGGATTTTGAAGAGGATGCTGCCGAGGAAGAGGCTGCAACAGAGGAAGAGACGCCAGCGCCGCTGGCAGCACCCATTGGTGCGTTGCATTTTGAATCGTTCCCACATCGAAGCGTGCGGTAACAGAGTGGGAATGGATCATCTTGCAACGAACTGATGGGAGATACATTTTGTTTAAACGGGAAAGGGCTGTCGGGGAATAACTTCGCCGAAAACAAACCAAAGAACAGAGAAGAACAAATCGTTGCTGCACTGCCTGGCCTATAACAATGCAGCGTCGGTTGACACCCAAATTGGTTTGAATTCGCGCGAAGTTATTTCCCGGCAGCTCTATTTTTATGCGCAGAACACCTTCGCCCTAGACTTCGACGTTGGTCAGCGTGATGTTGCCAGCGAAGCAACGTCCGACGTCGGTGCCGGGAGAATGCGCTCTCTCTTGATACTCGCCTCGATAGAACAAGCTACCCTCTACCAAGTCGTAGTTTACTAAGAGCGGATGCTTATCGAGCGGGCAATCGTTGATCGAAACTTGCTGAGTGTTCTGATTGGGCTCATCGGGAAAGTTTGCATTCCAAAAAGTTCGTGGCGCGGGCCTTCGTAGCAGCAAGTCTTGCAAGAGCCGAAAGGCCATCTCTCCAGAGCCTTGCCAGTTGCTGACGTCGCGAGTACGACGAAACTGCGAAAGTGAAATGGCGGGTTTGCCCAGCAACGCCGCCTCTCGAGCTGCGGCTACGGTGCCCGACATGTAGACGTCGACGCCAAGATTTCCGCCGTCATTGATTCCGGATAAGACATAGTCGACATCGGCTGCCAAATGCTTCAGTCCAACGCGAACGCAGTCGGCGGGAGTTCCGTTGAGCGAATAGCGATCTTTGCCACAGCCGACTAAATTCAAAGGGGAATCGATGGTGACTTGGTGGCTACATCCAGATAAGTGCTTGTCGGGCGCGATGGTGATAAACGAGGCGTTAAGTTCTTCGACAACTCGTTCGAGTGTCGCGAGCCCGGGGGCGTCGATGCCGTCGTCGTTGGTGAGCAGAAATCTCATGTTGGTCCAATCAAGTGGTGGTAGACTTTTCTTAGCGCGTCGCAGACTTCACCGATTCGCTCGGCCGATTCCAATAAAACAGGGTGGTGAAGGACCAAGGTTGCCAAACTTGCGTTGATCGAATTGGTGAGCGGCTCGACTTTTCGGCAGCGTTTGCCGCTGCGTTTGGCGAAGCCACGAAAACCGGAGTCCAGCTGTATTCCTTCGGCTTGTATTGCGTGGATAAAGGTCTCGCGAATTTGGGAATCGACGAGAGCCGGTTTCAGCAGCAAACCGATCTTGAAAAAACTGGGAAGGTGACTACCCCACTGCACGCAATCGAGTTGCTCGAGGTCGCTCGTTCCATTCTGTATGGCAAGCGCGTTTTCGAGTTTAATCGCGGTTCGTTCGAGAAGGCAATCGTACTGCGGGACGAGCAACGCGGCTTGAAGTTCGCTCAGCGGAAAAGCGTCGTTGCCACGTTCGCCGAATATTTTGGCGCGTTGCACGTATTTTTCCTCGCGAGCCAACAACGCACCGCCGCGACCAGCGGTCAGTGGTTTGCTGCCACCGAAGCTAAGCACCGAGACGTCCCCGAAGCTTCCAACAGGTTTGCCTTGGATAGCAGCTCCGGGTGCTTGGCAAGCGTCTTCCAGTACCAGTAAGTTTGATTTGGTTGCGACATCTCTCAGCTGAGCCATGTCTGCCAAACCGCCGTGCAAGTGAGATGCAATCACCGCTTTCGTTTTCGGAGAAACGGCCGATTCGATTTGTGCGACGTCGATGCACCACGTCTCGGCGTTGATGTCGACGAGTACTGGGGTCGCACCAACCGCTTCGATCGCTCGAAAATTTCCAGGAAAGTCATATCCAGCAAGAATGACTTCGTCGCCGGCGCCAATTCCCAGTCCGCGCAATCCCAATTCGACCGCAATCGTACCCGAGCAGCACTGCAACACATGCTCGATGTTATGAAATTTGCAGATATTTTCTTTCAATGTCTGCGAATGCGAGCTGTGATATTTTCCCCAAAAACCTTCCTCCATCGCCGCCGTCAAGACCGCGTCAGTTCCGTCGTCTCTCTTAGGCCATGTTGGAGCGGGACCGCGATACGCAGGTTTCCCACCGTCTACGGCGAGCGGAAGTTGCGGGTTCTGGGTCATAGTTCGCTACTTTGTGCCGAGGTTTAGTCGTAAATTCAATTTGCCCAAGTGTGACGAACACTCGTAGCAGAATTGGCTGTTGGAAAATATAATCAATGGGAGTAGGTGTGAGATACTATACGCGTCAAATACTGAACGCGTGAAATACTATACGCTTGAGATAGGCACTATTCTTATTGGCGATTGGTGATTTGTCATGACGACTGAACGAAAACGAGTGCGATTTGTGATGGTGGGTGGCTTTCTCGGTGCGGGAAAAACCACGGCAATTGCTCGTTTGGCTCGGCATTATGTCGACTCGGGCCAAAAAGTGGCTTTGGTAACTAACGATCAGGCCTACGATTTGGTCGATACTCATAACTTGCGTTCTCAAGGGTTCGACGTTGGCGAAGTGCCCGGAGCTTGTTTTTGTTGCAAGTTTGACGACTTAGTCGAGACCGTCGAAAAATTGGGCGCTGAACAAGCTCCCGATATTATCATCGCCGAGCCCGTTGGCAGCTGCACCGACCTCGTCGCTACTGTGATTGAACCATTGCGGCATCTCTATGCCGAGCGTTTTGAACTCGGGCCGCTCGCAGTTCTGCTCAAACCCGAACACGGTCGCAAGATTTTGCGGCAAGAGGCTGGCGGATTTTCTCCCAAGGCCGCTTACATTTTTCTCAAGCAGATTGAGGAAGCCGATATCGTTGTAGTCAATAAAGTAGACAAACTCAGCGACGAACAGTGTCAAGAACTAATCGATCTCGTTGGTCAACGCTATCCAGAGAAAACGGTTTTGGCCGTTAGTGGTCGCGACGGCGACAATTTCGATTTGCTGGTTGAAAAACTGGCCGGCACAGCAAACGAACATCGGCAATTCATGGACGTCGACTACGACATTTACGCGGAAGGTGAAGCGGAACTCGGTTGGCTCAACTGTCAACTCGATCTCGCCTCCAACTCGGACACGCGTTTTTCTTTAGATGAAATTCTCTTGACCCTCCTGGAACGCCTGCGAGATGCACTAGTCGCCGTCGATGCCGAACCAGCTCACCTCAAAGTACTGGCACAGTCCAAAACCGAATCGGCGATTGCAAACCTCGTTGGATCCGATGTCGAGCCCGAATTGTCGTTGGCGTCAGAAATCCAAACGGCGGCTGCGGAGTTTATCGTAAACGCCCGAGTTGCGGTCGATCCCGATACGCTGCAAAGTGTTGTTGAATCGTGCGTCCTGCAGCTCGGTAAAGATCTGAATCTGAAAGCCAACGTGCGCGGCATGCAGTGCTTTCGGCCCGGGCGGCCCGTCCCAACTCACCGGATTCAAGAAGAGGAATGACCTCTTCGTCTTCTCTCGCTAGCGAGTTTGCTTGCCCGTAAATCTGACTTGACGTCGAACAGCAATCGACGCTACTCTTGCCCCTCATTTTCCTCGGGGAAAATATGCGCGTAGGACTCGTCCCGTGCAAGCAATGATTTAGGGGATGCAGGCGAAAGTAGGACGCATGCGAATGGATATGCAACTCGACAGGCAATTATACGGGCAACTCGCCGGGCAACTTCGGATTCGAATGCGATATCTGATTTCAATCTCATGTCTGTTGGCTTTGATAGCGACTTCTGCCGGATGCACGACAAAGTACTTGCTGGTGCGAGACAATCCGTTCAATCCACTGGCAAATGCTCTAAAGATAAACGACAACGGTGGCGCTCAGGCGACTGACCGGACTTCGCAGATCTTGCGACGATACGACTTGGTCAAGCTGTGGAAGTCTTCTCCCGATGACACATTGTCACAGCTTCACCATGCGATGACGGACGATGCTAGCAGCGAGATGGTCTATGCATATGCAGAGCTGTCGTATATTCGCGCATTGAAGATCGATTCGAAGAAGGAATCGGCCAAGGCATTGCATTTGTATGGGGATGCAGTTGCCCATTCTTATTACTACTTGTTCGACCCGTTTTACCAGTCGAGTCGAAATCCTTATGATCCTCAGTTCCGTCGAGCCTGCAATTTGTATAACTCGGCTTTGGAAGGAGCGATGCGCATAGTCAACAGTCAGGGTAAGCTACGTCCTGGCGTAAAGCAGACGATTCAAGTCGGCGATGATAAGGTTCCGCTACAGGTTGTCATTCGCGGGCCGTGGAAGGAAGAAGAAATCGATCGACTCGAATTCGTTTCGGAATACGAGATCAATGGGCTGAACAACAAGTACGAGGCATTTGGGTTGGGAGTGCCAATGATTGCGGTCCGTAAGTGCGATGAGACATGCGATCCCGCGGCGCGTTACTATCCGCCTGGACTTAGTTTTCCCATGACGGCGTTTCTCCGCGTACATCATCGAGAAACGAAATCCGGTGGTCACGCCCCGTTTTGTACTCTGGAGCTACACGACCCATTGCAATCGGGGGCGGTTCAAGTGGCGAACGATCGAGTGCCATTGCAAATGGACGCGAGCACACCGTTGGCATACTTCATCGACAGCCCAGATTTTGAAGACTCTGACTTGGCGACTTGGGGCTTGGTTGCTCCTGGCAGTACCAAAAAATACCAAGGCATTTACATGATGGAGGCATACGACCCCAAAAAGATCCCCGTACTGTTTGTGCATGGAGTTTGGTCCAGTCCGAAAACGTGGACGCAAATGTACAACGACTTGCGAAGTCTGCCGGAGATTCGCAACAACTATCAGTTCTGGACCTACCTATACCCCACGGGACAGCCGTTTTGGATTAGCGCTACTCAAATGCGAAAAGACTTGGCGGATTTGCGGTCGCATATCGATCCCCAGCAAAGGTCGCGCGGGCTAGACCAAATGGTGTTGGTCGGCCACAGCATGGGCGGTCTGGTATCGAGGATGCAATCGGTCGATAGCGGAAACGATTTTTGGAGTTTGATGAGCGAGAACAGATTCGACGAGTTAAAAGCGGACGACGAGACTAAAGAGAGGCTTCGTCAGACCGTCTTTTTTAAAGCCAATCCGGGTATCCGCCGAGTTGTCACTTTGGGGACACCTTACCAGGGAAGCGACTACGCCAACGACTACACACGTTATTTGGGACGGAAGTTAATCGCTTTGCCGCAGATGTTAACTTCCACGACGCAACGAGTCACTCGCGATAATCCTGGGTTCTTTCGCAGCAAAGATCTGCTGACGATGAATACCAGCATCGATTCCCTCGCTCCGAATTCACCCGTCTTGTCTGCGCTTTCCAACGCTCGCAAACCACCTTGGATCAAATTCCACAATGTCGTCGGCGTTGTTGGCGAGAATCAGTTGAAGGGGGAAATTGCCAAAGGGGGAGATGGAATTGTCGACTACTCCAGTGCACATAGAACGGACGTTCATTCCGAAATCGTCGTGGATGCTGATCACGTCACTGTTCATCAACACCCGCGCAGCATCCTCGAGGTTCGGCGAGTGTTGCTGGAGCATCTCGGGGAAACTGTCGCTCTTTGGAACAGCTCGCCGCAGGTGCTTCCCACTAGTCATAATTCCCAGATAGACCGTCCATCCAATGCTTGGCCGAACCCTGTTCCATGGCAGGTTGCTCCCATTCAGCATTCGCCACTCCCCGTGGGGCCGCCGCAGTATATGGAAGCTCATTGAGTTGGTGGAGGAGATGCGCGGCGAATCTAGAATTATTGAACGCCGAAGGACGCAGAGAGAGCGTCACTGAAATTGTCTTACCGGACGGATTCGGCTTGGCTTACTTTTCGTTCATAGGGGTCAGGACCCTGCGAGAATTTATTCAAGTTCGCTTCACTCTCGAAGAGATAAATACGTCCATTGTAGAAGACTCCGCACTCTCGCTTTCCTGGTATCGAAGCATTGTTTTCCAATAACTCAATGCAATCGATACCGCGCAGAACGGGCGCGTATTTCTCTGGTGCCGCGACGAATTTTTCGAACTCTTGGGGGCCCGCGAAGTTGTAACGCTGTCCTTGATGAACGGCGACATACTTCGGCAATCCGTTTTGCCACTGCGACGATTCAGCCAAAGTGACAGGGCAAAATCCTTCCAGCCCCTCAGTTGGGGCTGGAAAGTAATAAAGATACATTGACGTGCCGATAGCGCTAAGCGTTACCACCACCAGTAGTGTTCGCAACCGAAAACGAAGAAACCGGCGGCATGTATTCCAAAACAACACTAGGTTGATCGCTCGATTCACTCTGATAGTTGGCCCTCAACCTTGCGGTATGACCAATGCAAGCTTGTGCTAAATAGCGTAGTAGGGGACGTACTCAGTAGCCGCCGAATTGGCTTCCGAGCTGCTTGGCAGCTCGGCCTCCTCCGCGTCGCTTTCGTCGGCTACCGTTGCATCTTTATGAGCGATGTAGTCACATAAAGTCAAGCTTGAAGTCGTTTCTCTTTCCGCCACCGTTTCATTGGTGGCCGCCGGTTCATTTGCAGCCGCCGTTTCTTTGGCTGACACTGATTCCTTGAGTGACCGATTGGCGGCGTTTTCGGCTGCCATTTCTTTGGCAACCAATTCCGAGCGGCGAACGCGCAGTTCTTTGGGCGCCTCAATTCCCAATTTCACTGTGCTGCCTTTGACTTTGAGAATCGTTACTGTGATGGAATCGCCAATGACGATTTCTTCCTGGTTCTTGCGTGATAGTACGAGCATTGTGACACTCCTTTGTTCCGTAGATTCCTAAGATGAGACTCGTGCTGAGCAACATGATTCTATGCAGCTACCGTGCCACAGCGAACGATCAAAATGAAAGTTGATACGCAAGTTGTTATGAGCTAGAGCATTGGAACTTGTTGATGCCAATGACAGCACTCGGACAAATTAGGTAAAAACTTCTTAAGATCTTTGAAAAGGTTACCGACAGGACCGGAGCTGAGTGAAATGGTTCGCGGAAAAGTCGGAGCACGGGATTTTCAGATTGAGAACGGGACCGTGGCATGTCCATGCTGGCTGACCATTACGCAAATCGTCCAATATCGAATCGACGGCGTTTGAGGGCTCGGTTAACGCGTTCCGAAGCCAACCGCGCTGGCTCGCCCTTGTGCGATTTGGGCTGCAATACCTAGGGTGGCGTTCTACCTCGCTGGGGCTCGGCGAACTGACCCCAGGCTACTGCGGCAACGCCTTCGGCGTAAAGAGATCGAGCTGCGCGATTAAATCAAATCATAACTTGCGAGACCATGACATGCCCATCCTGGCCGTGGTCTCGCCGCTTGGGGGAAGAATATGTCATTAGTTATTTT
>Ga0115002_10009920_pt1 | contig 10315 bp, 11 predicted proteins | sample ArcticOcean_MG_C_8_FD_89576 | JGI IMG/M metagenome (GOLD analysis project Ga0115002, IMG submission 89576) | Marine microbial communities from western Arctic Ocean - ArcticOcean_MG_CB11_86 | ecosystem: Environmental > Aquatic > Marine > Oceanic | place: Arctic Ocean: Canada Basin | collected... | reverse complement strand
GAAGAGCTCCAGGCCCGGATCATCAATTCAATGCGCAACGAGATCGATACGCGGCGAATGTAGGAGGTCGCAGCAGATTCGATTGCTGAATCGGTGGCGCGACCCGTTGTTGGATCTACATGCGTGAGGAAGAGGGCGCCCTCTATTTGGCTGCCGATTGCGGCGGTCGCAAAGACGCACCGCTGCCAAGCGATGTGGTTGGCGCCCTGGAACGCTCGCCAAATACAACGTCGATACACGAAATATCGGCGCTGGCGGCGCGGCTGTCCTCTTGATACCCACCCTCAGCCATGAAGTTGTTAATGGCGCCGTTTGCGTAGCTCAAGACGGGGATGGCGGCGAACTCGATGAGGATCAGCGCCAAATGCTGGCCGGCATCGCGGGACATATCGGAATCGCGATCGAACAGATTGCCAACGTTATCAAACTCGAACGGATTTCGCGTACCGACGAGCTCACCGGCTTGTTGAATCGACGTGCCTTCTTCGAAGAGATTACGCGCCGCTACAAGCACCTCGGTCGCATGAAGCGCCAAGGAGCGCTGTTCTACGTCGATCTCGACAACTTCAAGCAAGTTAACGACGTTCACGGGCATCAACGCGGCGACGATGCTTTGAAAGCCTTGTCGAATCTGCTGGAAGACAGCCGTATCGCTGATATTCCGGCTCGGCTGGGTGGCGATGAATTCGCGCTTTGGTTGGGGAAAGTCGATGAAAGTGCGGCAGTCACCAAAGCCGAAAAGCTCCTGGAAGCGTCGCTCGATCTACACCAATATTCTGGATCGAACGAGCGTCCGCTGGGTATTTCGATCGGTATTGCGGTGAGTGATGGGGAAGTGCGTGAATCCATACCCGAACTTGTCGCGCGGGCCGATAGCGCCATGTATCGCGCCAAGCGCGGCGGCAAGGGCGCTTACGCGATCACGCCGCTTGGCTTGGCTGAAGCAACGGAGTCCTAATTACACGCATGCTTAAAGAGCTCCTTAAGATATTTTGCAAACCGAGCGACGACAAAGGCGAGGATCTACCGGTACTCACATTGACCGAGATGACCGAGATCGCCCAGCACGGTGATGCCGAAAAATGCGCCCAGGTTGCCGCGCGCGAAGACACCCAGCCGGAGCTTCTATACTTCCTTGCTGACGATGATGATGACGATGACGATAACGAAGCGGCGGTTCGGCGGAAGATTACCGCGAACCCGAACACGCCGCGCCAGGCCGATCGGCTTCTCGCCGAAGACCATGACGGCGATGTGCGCTGCGAGTTGGCTGTCAAGATCGCCCGCTTGGTGCCGGGGCTCTCGGCCGGCGAGAGTGAGGCGCTCCAGGATCTTACTTTTGAGATTCTGGACGTTCTTGCCCAGGATCAACTACCGCGTGTCCGTGAGATCGTCGCCGAGGAGCTTAAGTTCGCGGCCGACGCACCGCTCGTGCTAATCCGGCGATTGGTAATCGACCTCGATTTCATCGTCTCGGCACCGATTCTCGAATACTCGTCCATGCTTACCGACAAGGAGTTGTTGGAAATAATCTTGGCAAATCCGATCGAGGGTGCGCTCAGCGCAATCGCTCGCCGCGAAGAGGTCAGCGCCCAGGTCTCAGATGCCATTATATTGGCGGGCGATGATCCCGCCGTCGCCGAGCTTCTCGCCAACCCCAGCTCGCAAATCCGCGAAGATACGCTCGATCAGATTATTGATCGTGCTCCCGAAGTCCCGCCCTGGCACGAACCCCTGGTGCAGCGACCCCGTTTGTCGCAGGACGCGATCCGGCGAATTGCTTCCTTTGTCTCTTCATCGCTGCTGGCGACACTCGTTGAACAATCCGATCTTGATGAAGAGACCGCAAGATCGTTCAGGAAACGTGCAGCGCCGGTTGGAGAAAACCGACGAAGACCCGGATTTGGCAGAGCAACGGCGCGCCGAAACGCTGTTCGATCGTGGTCGTCTGGACGACGCAGCTATTGCCTACCGCAGCGGAGGCGGGTCAGCGAGTGTTCGTTGTCACGGCACTTTGCCTACTCGCTAAATGCCCGCCCGACGTCGTTCGTCGGATGCTCGATTCTCGAACCGGCAAGGCGGTCGCGGCATTGTGTTGGAAGGCCGATCTTTCGATGCTCACCGCGGCAGCGGTGCAGAGCCACATCGCAACGATTCCCGAACAAACGCGTGTCGTCGGTGGCGACGGAAACAGCGATCCGTTGACCGAAACGGAGATGGAATGGTTCGTCGACTTTTTTCAGAAGGGCGAGTCCGAAGTGGTTTCACTTTGACAGGGTTATCATCGTCCCGACACCGTGAGCGGTAAAGATTTCCAACAGCAGAACGTGGGGCAGCCGCCCGTCGATAACATGAGCGGCCGCGGTTCCGTTTTTGAGCGCGTCGAGGCAAGTTTCAATTTTCGGAATCATCCCACCGGTGACAGCTTTTCGCCGTAGCAAGCCGCTCGCCTGACGCGGGGTCAACGACGCGATGAGATCGCCGTCAGCATCCAAAACGCCGGCGACATCGGTAAGCATGATCAACTTACTTGCATTGAGAGCCCCGGCGAGCGCCCCGGCGACCGTGTCGGCATTGATATTGTAGGTTTCGCCACGCTTGCCGCTACCGATTGGCGCTATCACCGGAATTAACTGTGATTTGGCAAGTTCCGATAGCAGTTCAGTCCGAACTTTGGCTGGCTCGCCGACAAACCCGAGGTCAAGAACACGCTCGATGTTCGATTGGGGATCGCGATGCCGGCGCGTCACCTTGCGCGCCTCGATCAAATTGCCGTCTTTGCCGGATATCCCGACCGCGCGGCCGCCGGCACGGTTGATCGCGGCGGCGATTTGCTTGTTTATCGAGCCCGATAAAACCATCTCGACGATTTCGACGGTGTCCGCATCGGTAACACGAAGCCCTTCGACGAACGAACTCTTGATCTTGAGCCGGTCGAGCATTTTGCTGATTTGCGGCCCGCCCCCGTGAACAACGACTGGATTGATACCGACATGCTTAAGCAGAACAATATCCTGAGCGAAAAGTTCGGTGAGCGATTCATCGCCCATTGCATGGCCGCCGAATTTGACGACGAAGGTCTGACCGGCGAAACGCCGCATATAGGGTAGCGCTTCGGCAAGAATTTCGGCCTTTTCAGTTTCGGGTTTCTTGCGTTTGTTATTCTTTGCCATGGTGGCGGGTTATAGCTTGATCATGATGGCGCAGCTAGCGTCGCCAAGGCAGCGCGCAGCTCGGTAATTCCCTCACCCTTGGCCGCACTGGTCGGCCAAATAATCGGATAGGCAGCTGGGTGAGTGACGAGTTCGTCGGCGACAGTTTGTGCGACGGCGTCCCGGCTACCTTTCACCTTATCGATTTTGGTGAGGATGATTTGGTAGGTAACCGCTGCGCCGTCCAACACCGCCATTAGTGACCGATCTATATCCTTGAGCCCATGACGCGAATCAACGAGCAGGGCCGTCCGTCTCAGGTTGGGCCGCCCTTTGAGGTAGCTTTCAATGAGTTCGGGCCAACTATCTCTTTCGTTCTTCGGAACTTTGGCAAAGCCGTAACCCGGCAGATCGGCGATGTAGAGTCGATCTGCCAAAGAGAACAGGTTGATCTCTCGCGTGCGTCCGGGTGTGTTAGAGGTCCGCGCTAATGAATTGCGGCCGGTCAGCGCGTTTATCAGGCTCGACTTGCCGACATTAGAACGGCCAATGATCGCGATTTCCGGAACATCGACAGGCGGGAGTTGTCCGGCCTTAACTGCGCCCAGCAGAAAATCGCACGCTTGGGCAAACAGGTGGCGACCGCCTTCGATTTCTTCGTCGTCGAAGGTTTCGCGCCATGGTGGGGCGGATGTGGATCGCGCGGCCTCGACCATTGTGGCTTAGATGGTCATGCGGTGGGGTTAACCACGCCCTCACGCTTCATGATGATCCATTGCTGGGTGATCGAGAGAATATTGTTCCAGGTCCAATAGATGACCAACCCGGCGGGGAACGCGGCGAGCAGAATGGTGAAGAAAAATGGCAACAACATAAAGATCTTCGCCTGTATCGGATCTGGCGGCGCCGGGTTGAGTTTCTGCTGGAGAAACATGCTGGCACCCATGATCATCGGCCAAATGCCGATCAAGAGGAATGAGGGTGGGTCCCAAGGGATCAGGCCGAACAGATTGAAAATGGTTGTCGGATCGGGTGCCGATAGGTCTTGGATCCAACCGAAGAACGGTGCGTGCCGCATCTCGATGCTGACGAACAGGACCTTGTAGAGCGCAAAAAATACCGGAATCTGCACCGCGATTGGCAGACAACCGGCGAGCGGGTTAGCCTTTTCCTTTTTGTAAAGTGCCATCATCTCCTGATTGAGACGCTGGCGATCGTCTTTGTATCGATCGCGCAGTTTCATCATCTCAGGCTGGAGCTTTTTCATGCCGCTAAGCGCCCGATACGATTTGTTCGCCAACGGAAAGAAGATTGCCTTCACGATCACCGTCAATAGCAGGATCGCCAATCCAAAATTCCCCAGCAGATCGTAGAAATAGGCGATCACGTAGAACAGCGGTTTGGTGAGAAAATAAAACCATCCGAAATCTACGGCTTTGTCGAAATTTGAGACGCCGAGTGTGTCCTTATATTTGTCGAGGACCTGAACCTCTTTGGCACCGACAAATACCCGATTGATCGACTCGGTCGTCGCACCCGGTGCGACGGTTTTACCGCCGCCGATATAGTCGACCTGATAGCGATCGCGCCCGTCATTAATGCTGTGATTGAAGCTGCCGGTAAAAGCTTCTTCCGGATTGGGCACCAGTGCGGTCAGCCAATATTGGTCGGTGATGCCGATCCAGCCGCCTTGGCTGTTAACGTCGATGCGGCCGTCATTCGCGTCCTCAAGATCGTCGTAATCATGTTCTTCGAGACGTTCGTTGAAAACGCCGATTGGCCCTTCGTGGAGAATAAAGAAACCGAGTGTCGCAGGTTCGTCGACTCTGGCGATGAAGCCATAAGGGTAGAGCGTGACCGGGTTATTACTGTTGTTTTTGACCCGCTGCTTGACGGTGAACATGAAGTCTTCATCAAGTGCGATTATGCGCTCGAACAACAGGCCGGCGCCATTATCCCAAGTCAGCGTTACCGGCGTCGCCGGTGTCAGCCTATCGGACGAGCTTTGCCAAACCGTGTCAGTCGTTGGCATTTTTCCGGCGCTTTCATCGGCAGCCGTCCAACCAAACTTAATGTAATACGGGTGGGCTGTACCGACTGGCGACAGCATTGTGATATTGGCGCTGCCCGGCGTCACCGCCTCGCGATACCCCTTGAGAATGATATCATCGAGTTGTCCCCCAGTGACGGCCATCGTTCCCGATAGTTTGGGTGACTCAATCTTGATCCGCCTGGTTTGTTGGAGTTGCTTGGCCCGCTGTTCTGCGGTGTTGACCTGGGGTCGGATAGTTGGTTCCGATGACCCCGTCTGTGGTCGCACCGTCGGCGTACCGGCGTCCGGCTGCGCGCCGACCTTGGGGGATGTTTTCGGGAGAGACTCTTCGATCGCTTGCTGACGCGCAGTTTCTTTTTGCAACCGTGGTGAGTTGTAGAGAAATTCAAAGGCCAACAGGATCGACAACGACAAGACGATCGCGAGGATGAGATTACGTTGATCGGAAAACATGGTCGTCGCAATTCCTAGCGGTGACCGCTATCGGTTTGTGCTGCCGGCGGCACCGGATCGTAACCGAGGCCGCCCCATGGATGACAGCGAACGATTCGGCGCAACGCGAGATTGAGTCCGTCCAGCGCGCCATGTTGGGCGATTGCTTCGTCGGCATATTCCGAACAGGTTGGCGTAAACCGGCACCGTGGGCCGATCACTGGCGACACCAGGTATCTGTAGATAAAGATGAGAACCCGCAATGCCGTGCTGACAGGCCATAGAATCAGGTTGGCGGCAGTCATGTTTGGTTGGGCCTGGCTGCGGAATCGGGCTCGCTCGAACGTTCCGGCCATTTGGGGTTTAGGCGCATTAGAGCCGCTTCCATGTCTGCAACGAGGTCTTGATACGCTCGGATCGGTGTGCTGTGGCGCGCAATTAACACGTAGTCGAACCCGGCGAGCGCACCGGTCGGGAAAACTTGACTTGCCGCTGCTCGCAATCGCCGGCGTGCGCGGTTACGTACCACCGCATTGCCGACCCTTTTAGTGACAGTAAAGCCGATGCGCAAATCACAGTGCGATGCCAGCTTTATATCGGCAGGAATCGGCGCAATCTGAAGAACCAGTCCGCGCATCGCGCATTTGCGACCAGTGCCGGCAACGCGCAGGAAATCTGCCCTGCGCTTCAGCCGCCCAATTGTTGCCGCCATTTGACTACGCGGAGAGGCGCTTACGTCCCTTCGCCCGGCGTCGCGCCAATACCTGACGCCCCGCCTTGGTCGCCATACGCGAGCGGAAACCATGGCGCCGTTTGCGCACAAGATTGCTAGGTTGAAACGTTCGTTTCACAGATGGGGCTCCGACCGTTGACTGGTCTGGCGCGATCGCGCACGTTAAGAGACAAGGCACGCTGTATAAGGACTTGAAGAATCGAAGTCAACGGAGCTAACCGCGGCCATCTGTTTGTCACAGACTGGTGATTGGGGCTTGGCGCTCGCCTCGCCCAAATAGTTGAGAGCCATTCGAAATCGCCCCACATAGCACCTGAACTGCAACTCTTGATTGTCGCCGCGTTCAAAGAAACATTCCCTGGCTCAAGATTTTCGCAAGAGGCGTTCCCGTGCCGATAGAAAAGACTTTTGGAATTCGCCGTTTGTGGCCGCTCGCAGTCATCGTGGTAGGGTTTGTGGCCTTCTTCGTGCTTGGGTTCGATCGCTATGTGACCCTGGATTCGCTCCGCGATCACCGCACACAGCTCATTGATTTCGTCGCCGATAACGCCCTCGTCGCCGGGTTGCTCTTTATGGCGATCTACGCCGCCGCGACCGCGCTGTCATTACCTGGCGGATTAATATTGTCGCTCGCCGGCGGGTTCTTGTTCGGAACGTGGCTCGGCGGCTGCCTAGCCGCCATCGGTGCGACAATCGGCGCCTCGGCCATATTTCTCATCGCAAAAACCTCGCTTGGCGATGCCATGCTGGCGCGCGCAGGCCCCGTGATTAAGAAAATGGAGGCCGGGTTTCGCCGCGACGCGGCGTCATACATGCTGATCTTACGGCTCGTACCTTTGTTTCCGTTCTGGCTGGTTAACATTGTTCCGGCATTTCTCGGCGTGCCGTTCCGCACTTATTTCGTGACGACGGCGCTCGGTATTCTGCCGGCGGCGTTCATATATACGTGCGTGGGCAATGGCCTTGGCCAGTTGTTTGAGATCGGAGGAAACCCAAACCTTGGTGTGATTTTTGAACCTCAATTTCTGGTGCCGCTACTGGGACTTGCCGTGCTGGCGATGATCCCGGTTGCCTACAAGCGCTGGCGTTCGCGCACCGATTCAGAGGAAGGTGGAGATGACCCGGGCTAGGTGGGCAGGTAACAACCCGGACGGGGGTATCCATTGGTGAGCGAGCGGCTGCGCGCAGATCTTTGTGTTATAGGCGCTGGTTCGGGTGGGCTTTCGGTCGCCGCGGGTGCAAGCCAGATGGGCGCTAACACCATCCTCATTGAAAAAGGACTCATGGGCGGCGATTGCCTCAACTTTGGATGCATCCCCTCCAAAGCATTGCTTGCCGCGGCGCGCGAGGCTCAGGCCATTCGCCGGGCCGACCGTTTCGGCATCAATCCAATCGAACCGCAGGTCGATTTCGCAAAAGTCCACGATCATGTCCACGGCGTTATCGCCGGCATTGCCCCGCATGATTCGGTGGAACGCTTCACCGGGCTCGGCGTGCGCGTGGTGCAGGGCCACGCATCGTTCATTAGCCCGCGCGAAGTCGAAGCAGCCGGCCACATCATCGAGGCCCGTCGCTTTGTCGTCGCAACCGGATCTTCGCCGGCGATCCCGCCGGTGCCGGGGCTCGCCGACACAGATTTCCTCACCAACGAAACGATATTTGAGCGAACCGCTTTGCCCGAGCATCTGTTGGTCATTGGCGGTGGACCGATCGGTCTTGAGCTGGCGCAGGCGTATCGCCGGCTAGGCGCGAAGGTAACGGTTTTCGAGATGCTCCACACATTGTCCGCCGACGACAACGAGGTCGCGGAAATCGTCGTGACCCAGTTGCGCCGTGAAGGCGTGGAGATTCACGAACAAACGAAAGTGGTGTGTATCGAGGGAACTAGTCCGAACGTGCGGATCGTCGCCCAGGGCCCCCAGGGTGATGTCACCGTGAACGGTTCCCACATATTGGTTGCGGCTGGACGCGCACCAAATGTTGAGGGTATCGGCCTGGCAGCCGCAGGTATCGACTACTCGCCGCAAGGGATCAAAGTCGACGATCGCCTGCGCACAACCAACAGGAAAACCTTTGCGATCGGCGATGTTGCCGGCCACCTCCAGTTCACCCACGTTGCCGGCTACCACGCGTCGGTGGTGTTACGAAACGTTCTCTTCCCCCTTAAGACCCGCGCCAGGCATCAGAATATTCCCTGGGTCACGTTTACCGACCCAGAACTCGCTCACGTCGGCTTACACGAAGGGATGATATCGGGCCAACGCGATAACATCCGTGTCCTCCGTTGGCCATTCTCGGAAAACGACCGGGCAATGGCCGACCGCAACGACGTTGGGTTGATCAAAGTCCTAACCAACAAGAAAGGTCGCATCCTCGGTGCAACCATTGTCGGCGCTCACGCCGGCGAGCTTATTTCGCCGTGGGTGCTGGCGCTCAATCAGGGACTTAAGATTAGTGCCATGGCGAGTTTGATCGCGCCTTATCCGACCTATAGTGAGGTAAGCAAACGTGCAGCCGGCTCCTTTTACACGCCGACCCTGTTCGGACCGCGCATGCAGAAACTGGTTCGACTGCTTTCACGTCTCCCTTAATTGCCAAATAATTGGGCGCTCTAACCTTGGCTCCTTGGCTCTAGTATGGGAATTGAAATAGGTTTCAAGGTGTTATGACTAATGCGATGAAACCATCATCGGGTCTGTTCCAAAGCCTATCGGTGCGGCTCGTGGCGCTGACGATGGGATTCGTCATGCTCGCCGAGGTGCTGATTTTTGTCCCTTCGATCGCGCGGTTTCGGTTGGTTTACATGGAAGAGCGGAGCGACGCGGCGCACTTGGCTTCGCTTGCGCTAGAGGCGACCCCCAACCAGATCGTCAGCCCAGAACTCGAAGCGCAATTGCTTACCCGTGCGATGGTTTATGCCGCCTGAGGTCGACGCTGCCTACGATCTGCGCGCGGCGACGCCGACGACGCTGATCGCGGACGCCTTCATGGCGCTATTGCCGTGGCAGGATCGGGTTATTCGCGTCGATGGTCTGGTTGGTGCCTATCCAAACGTGGTTGTCCAGGTGGTTATCGACGAGAAACCGATGCGGGCAGCTATGTACGACTATGCAGGCCGGATCATCACGCTCTCGATCGTGATCTCGCTGATTACGGCCGTGCTGGTCTATTTGAGCCTGCACTGGTTGTTGGTTCGACCGATGCGTCGAATTACACAAAGCATGGTCGATTTCCGCGATGACCCGGAAAATCCTTCACGAACGATCGACATGTCCGATCGGAGCGATGAAGTAGGAATCGCCGAGCGGGAACTTGCAGATATGCAATCGCAGCTCCGAGGCGCGTTGCGCCAAAATACTCATCTCGCGGCACTTGGCACAGCCGTTGCGAAGATCAATCACGACTTGCGCAACATTCTAGCGACCGCGCAGTTGGTGTCTGGCCGGTTAGCAGGAAGCGAAGACCCGGAGGTCAGGCGGGTTGCGCCAACTTTGGTTCGCTCACTCAATCGGGCCGTCGCGCTTTGCACCAATACACTGCGCTATGGCCGCGCCGAGGAGGCCAAGCCCAGCCGGGTGCCGTTTGAATTGCAGGCGCTGATCGACGACGTAACCGTTGCCTTGGGTCTTTCGCTGCCGGTTGGAGTAAGCGTCGAAAACGAGGTTAGCGCCGACTTCGTAATCAACGCCGATCGCGAACAAATCTTTCGCGTGATCCTAAATCTCACTCGCAACGCGGCCGATGCGCTGAGCGGAACCGACGATGGTAAGATTACGGCACGCGCAAACCGCGACGGTGGGTTTGTTGAGATTCGCATCGAAGATAACGGTCCGGGCGTTCACGAGGAGGCTCGGGAAGGACTGTTTGAGGCGTTCAGCGGTCTATCTCGCAGCGGCGGCACGGGTCTCGGCCTGGCGATTGCAAAGGATTTGATGATTGGCCATG
>Ga0115002_10009919_pt1 | contig 10316 bp, 8 predicted proteins | sample ArcticOcean_MG_C_8_FD_89576 | JGI IMG/M metagenome (GOLD analysis project Ga0115002, IMG submission 89576) | Marine microbial communities from western Arctic Ocean - ArcticOcean_MG_CB11_86 | ecosystem: Environmental > Aquatic > Marine > Oceanic | place: Arctic Ocean: Canada Basin | collected... | reverse complement strand
TCGGAAATCGTGCTTGATCGTAAGCTTGCTGATAAGCGGACCTGGCCAGCCATTGATATGCTCAAGTCTGGCACGCGCAAGGAAGAATTGTTGGTCGACAAGGGCACCCTGTCCAAGATGTGGGTGCTGCGTCGAATTTTGACGCCGATGGGAACGGTCGACGCGATGGAGTTTCTGCTTGAGAAACTTAAGGAATCGAAAAGTAACAACGATTTCTTCGACACCATGAACACCTAAACTCGGTCAACCCTAATCGAGTAAATAGCCCCTAAGGGGGCGACGGAAGGTTATACGCAGACGATTGCTGGTGACGGCGGCCTAGGTAAACGCAAACGGCCGCCTGGAAAGGCGGCCGTTTCGTTTCGATCGGAATGGCAGCTAGGGAATAAGCAATGTTGCTCCCGTCGTCTGCCGGCTCTCAAGTGCCTGATGTGCCTTGGCAGCATCCTTGAGATCGTAGCGCTGATTAATCCGCATGGTTACTGCGCCGGATCGGATGGCTTTGAACAAGTCACGACAGGTCGCCTCGTAGTCGGCCCGCGTGCCAATATAGTGGCCGAGTCCGGGGCGCGTAACAAAGTGCGATCCGCGGGCCAAGGTGCCGACGTTGAAGGGGGGAACCGGTCCCGACGATTGCCCAAACAAGACCATTACGCCGAGTGGTGCTAGGCACTCCATTGATTTGCTGAAGGTATCTTTGCCAACCGAATCATACACAACGGGCACGCCGGCTCCCTTGGTGAATTCAGTGACCTTTTTGACAAAATCTTCCTTGCGATAGTTGATTGTTTGCCAACATCCGTTGCGCTTTGCCTGCTTGGCTTTCTCTTCGCTCCCCACTGTTCCGATGACCTTTGCACCGAGTGATTTGAGCCACTGACAGGCGATCATCCCCACACCACCAGCCGCCGCATGGAACAACACTATGTCGCCCTTTTTGACCGGGTAGGTGCGCCGAATCAGATACTGCGCGGTGGTGCCCTTAAGCATGGCTGCGGCCGCGGTTTCGAAGTCGATATCACGCGGAAGCTTTATTAGATGCTCTGCCGGAATAAGCCGTGCTTCGGAATAGGCGCCCAGCGGTCCCAATACGTAGGCGATTCGATCGCCGACCTTAACGTTCGTGACCCCGCGACCGACCGCATCGACTAAACCTGATCCTTCGACCCCGACGCCGCAGGGCTTGCTGGGTATCGGATAGAGGCCGGATCGGAAGTAACAATCGAGGAAATTGAGCCCGATTGCGCGGTGAGTAATCCGCACTTGGCCCGATTTCGGTTTGCCGACTTCGACGTCCTCCCATTTGAGAACCTCTGGGCCGCCCGTGGTACGAAATTGAATAGCCTTTACCATAAAATCCTCCGTAACGACGCCGGGTCACCGGGGCATCGTGTAAACGTGCAAACGCCTCAAGATTGGTTGGCTGAAAACCGTCGCAGAAACGCACCGGTATTGCGTTTCATAACAATTAATGGGTCACAATTTGGTACCTGCATAATACCCGCAGGACTAATTCCTACGGTTGGGGATGCGCTAGCCACCGCTTTAGTTCCCCCATCGAACGCGTGAAATTGCTACTAAGTGGTTGTTCCCGGTTACTTTAACGACCCACATTTTGTTTGTCACCTCGCGCCGGCGTAATAGGCAAAACCGCTTAATGTTTCGAAAACAAAACATTTATATGCCGGCGAGGCTCAGTAAGCCAGCCTGGCCAAGCGTGTCCGCGAGCATGTTGACGTCCGTGATCGCTTGTGAACAGACCGTCCCTATGCAGACATACGCCGTGGGTTTGTTATCAATCGGATGTTTGCCGGCGGCGGGATGGGCGGGGGAGAGCTGATCCACGCTTTCGAGCCTGAGGAATATCAGATTGGGCACCGGTGCTCGAAATACCACGCCTGCTAAATTGCGTGCCGCCGATGATTGCAATTCGCCGATAATTACGACCTGGGTCGCATTAACTAGTAGATCGAATGCGTTGAGGAGGCTCGGAACCGCGAGAACGTTGCGCCTGGCTTCGGCGGTGAAGGCCTCGATTACTTCGGTCGCACCAACCCTGAACTTATCCTCACCGGTCAGGTGGTAGAGCTTTGCAAAAACATACGCCATCGTGCCGTTTCCCGCCGGAATGGCATTGTCGATGACACTTCGGGTGCGGGTGATGAGAGCTTCCGCATCGTCGGCCGAGTAATAATACCCGCCGATTTCCGGAACTCGGTAGTGGGCGTCGACGGTATCAATCCAGCGTTTGGCATCATCGAGGTAGGTCCCGGAGAGAGTTGCCTCGTAAAGTGAGATAGCAGCGCGAATCATGTTGGCATAATCGTCGAGAAGGGCGCTGTGTTTGGCCTGGCCGGCGCGAAATGAATGGCGTAGGCGCCGGCCATCATCCATATCGTCGACGATCGCCCGATAAGCGGATGTCGCGAGCGTCAGCCAAGAATCCTGTTCCAAGGTCATACTTGCCTGGGCGAGTGCCGCGATCATTAGGCCGTTCCAGTCGGCCAGGACCTTGTCGTCCCATCCCGGCCGGATTCTTTTCTCGCGCTCGCCAAGCAACAATTGACGGCTGATTGCGAGGTCTTTTTCGCTGGATTCATCGAGGAGTTGGGGCCGACCGGTGCGATTGAGGATGGTGCTTCCCTCCCAATTGCCACCGGCGGTCACTCCATAGGCGGATTTGAAAGCGCTCGCGGAGGGGCCGAGGACCGCATCGATCTCAGCCTCGGTCCATACGTAGTACTTCCCTTCAACGCCTTCACTATCGGCATCTAGCGAAGCTGCAAATGCCCCATTCTCAGCGATCATTTCGCGAGCGATCCAATCAATCGTCTCGCTGATACGTGCCGTGTAGAGCGGATTTCGCGACTCGCGCCACGCGTCGGTCAGGAGCTCGATCAATTGTGCATTGTCGTAGAGCATTTTTTCGAAATGAGGCACCAACCAAACCGCGTCGGTGGCATAGCGCGCAAATCCACCCCCGACGTGGTCGTAGATACCGCCTTGGCACATTCGATCGAGCGTCACCGTGACCGCGTCTCGATATCGCGGCTCTCCGGTTCGAGCGTAGGCCCGCCAAAGCAGCGCAAAGATCGAAGGCTGAGGAAATTTTGGCGCGCTGCGCAATCCGCCATCGATTATGTCGACCTGCTCAAGAATACCTTCGGCGGCTTGGTCCAGGGTCTCCGCGGTCAGGCTTGGGGCATCGCTATCGTTTGCAGCTTCTGCCTGGCTCATGTCGCCCAACGCGCTGAGAAGAAGGCCGGTGTTTTTTTCGACCTTTTCTTTCTCGGCGCTGTAGATGTGGTGGATCTGGCGTAACACATCCGGAAATCCGGGCCGGCCCCAGCGCGATTCAGGCGGAAAATATGTACCACCCCAGAATGGGTCGCCAGCCGGGGTTAGAAACATCGTCAGCGGCCAACCGCCTTGTTGACCCAACAGATGAAGCGCGGACATGTAGATCGTATCGATGTCGGGGCGCTCTTCCCGATCGACCTTGATATTGATGAACAGTTCATTCATCAAATCTGCAATTTCTTGATTCTCAAACGATTCGTGGGCCATCACGTGGCACCAATGACAAGCGGCATAGCCAACGCTCAGCAAGATCGGCTTATCCTGTTCTTTGGCCAGCGCGAGGGCCGCAGGCCCCCAGGGCTGCCAGTGCACCGGATTTTCTCGGTGCTGTAGCAAATATGGGCTGGTTTCGGTGTCTAAGGTGTTGCGCATCAACCTAGCCTCGGGTTATGGGAACCCGGCGCACTCGACGGGTGCGCTCTCAGTGATGATCCGCACGATAGTGATTGGTCATCAATTGGCCAATACCGGAATTTCCGGAAGGAAAACTAACCATGACGAAAATTCAAAAGCCCGGCGATCATCCGGCGGACGAGCCGCTTTTTTATGACAAGCACGTGTTCGTTTGCCTCAATGAACGAGCGCCTGGTCATCCTCGCGGCTGCTGCAAGGAGAAGGGGTCCGTAGAGTTGCGCGGCTACATGAAGCAGAAAGTGGGCGAGCGCGGCGTGCAGGGAGTGCGAATCAATCAAGCTTTGTGCCTAGACCGCTGTGAGCTGGGACCAAATCTTGTGATTTATCCCGAGGGGACGTGGTACAGCTTCAAAACCGAAGCTGATATCGATGAGATCATCGATACGCATCTGATTGGCGATGAACGGGTCGAGCGTCTGATGCTTGGCGTTGATCAGACAGAACTCGACGAATAAGGCGAATACCGCAACGATGACCGTATTTGCTCTCTCTAGTGGGGGAGGGCGAGCCGGAATAGCGATCGTTAGAGTCTCTGGTGATCGCACCGGCATTGTGATTGAGGCGCTGACCGGTTTGCCGCCACCGCCGGCGCGAAGGGCGACGTTAGTTAATTTTCGTAACCCGATCGACGATGAGACAATCGATCGAGGTATCCTTCTATGGTATCCCAGTCCGCACAGCTTCACGGGCGAAGACGTCGCGGAACTCCACGTTCACGGTGGCGTGGCGGTCGTATCGGCGATTCTCGCAGCCTTAGGCGAGATTCCTGGACTTCGTCCAGCTGAGGCGGGGGAGTTCACCCGCATCGCTTTCGAGCACGGTAAATTCGATCTTACTCAAGCTGAAGCGATTGCCGATCTGGTCAATGCGGAAACTGTTGCGCAGCGCCGGCAAGCACGGCGACAACTAGATGGTGAACTGGGCTCGCTCTACGAGAACTGGCGGGCCGATCTTGTTTCCTGCCTTGCCCACCTTGAGGCTTTTATTGATTTTCCTGATGAGGATCTCCCTCCCTATATCGAAACCCGGATTAGCGAACGCTTGGTGACGACGACAAAAGCCATTCAAACCCACCTTGATGATCATCGTCGTGGCGAGCGTCTCAGAGAAGGGTTCTATGTCGTGATCATAGGAGCACCGAATGTCGGTAAGTCCAGCCTCCTCAATTGTTTGGCGCAACGAGATGCGGCAATAATCGCTGCGACCGCGGGCACTACCCGTGATGTCATTGAGGTGAGGCTTGATGTCGGCGGGTTTCCGATAACGCTGGCGGATACGGCTGGGTTGCGTGACGCGACCGACGACGTCGAATCCCAAGGGGTTGGCCGCACCCGGGAGAGCGCTCGTAATGCAGATCTTAAGCTTGCCATATTCTCCATGGAAAGGCTCGATCTTCCCGATCCGCACACCACCGATCTCATCGATGATTCGACCATCGTGGTGGTCAATAAGATTGATCTCCATAAGCTGGTGGAAGGTGTGCAAATTGAAGGGCGATCAGTGATCGGCGTTAGCGCGCGCACCGGGGAAAATATCGATGTGCTCATGGATCGACTCATTGAAGTGATTGGCTCTAGATATACGCCATCAGCGGCGCCAGTTATCACCAGGCAACGCCATCGCCAAGCTTTAGCGTGCTGCGTAGATGGCCTGGAGAGGGCGCGCGATCAGCTGGCCAATAAGGTGCCGATCGAATTGGCTGCCGAAGATTTGCGACTCGCGGTGCGGTCGCTAGGACGAATTACAGGTCGCGTCGATATCGAGGATATACTAGATGTGGTGTTTGCTGATTTCTGTATCGGTAAATAGCCGATTGTTTCACGTGAAACACATTTGGACGGCAACGAAATTGTTGTCCGTGTGCGTATCCCAGGGATCTGAACTTTGGAGACACTGGACCCATTGCTGAGGGTAGGGGCGGCGCGATGGACCAGCCGATTCTGGAACTTGAGCCAGTGGATTCGGTGCTGAATTCTCGATGGTGACTGAGAGTATTGATGGCTGCATTGCTTGCTCGCGATGCGTCGGCGGCTGAAAAATTTGGACGATGAATTTGCCGTTCCACAAATCTGAATCTTTCCACTAAATTGCATCGACATGTCTAGATATCCTACAAATCTTGCGCGCGGCTTTGATGTTGTGGTCGTTGGGGGCGGCCATGCGGGATGCGAAGCGGCAGCGGCGGCGGCACGTGTCGGCGCGAACACGCTGTTGGTCACGCACAAACTCTCGACGATCGGCGAAATGTCTTGCAATCCGGCGATTGGCGGACTCGCCAAGGGCCATCTTGTTCGTGAAATAGATGCCCTTGATGGGTTGATGGGACGAGTTATCGATCGGGCAGGTATTCAGTTTAGAATGCTCAATCGACGCAAAGGACCAGCGGTACGTGGCCCACGCGCCCAGGCGGATCGAGCCCTGTATCGGCAGGCCATGCAGCAAGAGATCGCCGAGACCTGCGGCCTTAACACCCACCAAGCCGGCGTCGAAGACTTGGTTGTCGAGAATGGCAAAATAACAGGTGTCATGCTCAACGATGGATCGGTCGTGGCTTGCGGCGCCGTGGTTCTAACAACGGGAACCTTTCTACGTGGATTGATACACATTGGCGAAGAGCGGATTGCGGCGGGCCGGGTGAATGAAGCGCCGGCGGTAGCGCTCTCAGTAACGCTGGCGCGAGCGGGGTTTCAATTGGGTCGTCTGAAAACCGGGACGCCGCCGCGCATTGATGGGCGCACAATCGACTGGGGCGCTCTCGTCGAACAACCCGGAGACGATCCCCCGATACCGTTTTCCTATCTTACCGATACCATCACCACACCGCAGGTGCCCTGTCACGTTACGCAGACGACGTCGGCGGTACACGACGTAATCCGCAAAAATCTTCACCGTTCGCCAATGTACAGCGGCCAAATAGAGAGTATCGGTCCCCGTTATTGCCCCTCGATTGAGGATAAAATTGTTCGCTTCAGCGAGCGTGATAGCCATAATATTTTTCTGGAGCCGGAAGGGCTCAACGACGACACCGTCTATCCCAATGGGATTTCGACATCGCTACCGCGTGAAGTTCAGCGTGAATTTGTCGCTCTTATACCTGGTCTCGAGCAGGCGAAAATTTTACGTCCGGGATATGCGATCGAGTACGACTTTGTAGATCCGCGGGAACTCCGCGCTACGTTGGAGACCAAGCGTATTCGGGGGCTCTACCTGGCGGGGCAGATAAACGGGACGACTGGTTATGAAGAGGCGGCCGCTCAGGGCCTGATGGCTGGGGTCAATGCAGCGAACGCAATTGCGGATCAAGGCGAATTCGTACTGGACCGTGCCGAGGGTTATGTCGGTGTATTAATTGACGATCTGGTAACGCGGGGAACCCGCGAGCCCTATCGTATGTTTACCTCGCGGGCGGAGTACCGCCTTTCGCTACGTGCGGACAATGCCGATCAGCGTCTAACCGCGCGTGGACTTGCGGCTGGATGTGTCGGTGACGATCGCGCCGAGGTGTTTGCCCACAAGTTGACGCTTCTCGAAGTCGCACGCGCTCAAATTGCTGCACTCTCGTTGAGTCCGAACGAAGCACGCCGCCACGGGCTTTCTGTAAATCTTGATGGCGTTCGTCGATCGGCGGCAGACTTGCTCGCGTATCCATCTATTGGATTTTGTGATCTGATGAAGGTGTGGCCCGCCTTGGCTGAAGTTCGAGCAGACGTCGCAGATCAACTAGAAATTGATGCCCAGTACGCGAGTTATCTCAAACGCCAGGAAGCCGACATTCGCGCCTTCAGACGTGATGAATCACTGGTCCTACCGGACGATATCGATTATGGGGCGATTGCCGGCCTTTCGAACGAGATCTCCGGCACACTTAGCACCATGCGGCCGCGAACACTTGGCGCCGCCGCGCGCCTGTCGGGGATCACGCCCGCCTCGCTAACGACACTTTTATCATATGTGAAGCGCTCTGAAAGTTTAGTGAAAACAATGGGCTAAGGATTGGTTGATCGTTTGGTTAAATGAACAATAGGCTCACATCTCAAGACTTCGCCAGAATCACCGATGTTTCACGTGAAACGCTGCAAAAATTAGAGCTCTACGCACAGTTGGTGACGAAATGGCAGTCATCGATTGGGTTGGTCGGCAAGTCCACCATTCCAGACCTATGGCGACGCCACATGCTCGATAGCGCTCAGCTTATTAGGCACGCATCGAAGAAGTCAGACGCTTGGCTCGACCTTGGCAGCGGCGCGGGCTTTCCGGGAATGGTTGTATCGTTGCTCGGCGCGACCGAGGTCCACCTCGTCGAATCCAATCAACGCAAGTGTGAATTTCTTCAGGAAGTGAAGCGTCAGACGGATGCGCCGGTTGCGATACACAATGTCCGGGTCGAAGCGCTGGAGTTATCGCCCGTCGACGTTGTTACCGCACGAGCGTTGGCGCCCCTAACAGAATTGTTGACTCTCGCGCACCCGTTTATGTCGTCGGACACCCAATGCCTGTTTCTTAAAGGACAACATGTAGCAGACGAATTGACCGATGCTGCAATATATTGGAATATGTCGGCTGAGCGCATAACGAGTATGTCGGACCACCGAGGCACGATCGTGCGCTTAACCGAGGTGTCTCATGTCTGAGCTATCGACCCCAGAATTTGGTCCACGAGTGATCCCACGTGCGCGGGTCATCGCGGTTGCCAATCAAAAGGGTGGGGTCGGCAAAACAACGACCGCAATAAATTTGGCAACGGCTCTTGCCGCCATAGGGCGAGCCGTCTTGTTGGTGGATCTTGATCCTCAGGGCAACGCCAGCACCGGACTCGGTATCGATCGGGCGTCGCGCTCGGTGACGAGCTACGATGTGGTGCTGGGCTCGGCCACGCTGCGCCAGGCGGCGGTTCCAACCCAGATCCCCGGCCTGGAAATCGTACCGTCAACCGTAGATCTCACTGCGGCAGAGATTGAACTCATTGAATTGGATGATCGTTACAATCGGCTGAAGGGCGCGTTCGACCAATGTCGCCATGCCTACGACTATATTCTGATCGATTGCCCGCCAGCACTGGGGCTATTAACGCTCAATGCCTTGATTGGATCAGATGCTATTCTGGTTCCATTGCAATGCGAGTTCTTCGCTCTTGAGGGACTCAGCCATCTAATGCGAACCATCGAACTCGTGCGGCGCCGCTTTAACGCAAATCTTGAGATCCAGGGCGTCGTCCTTACCATGTTCGATCGCCGCAACAATTTGTCGGATCAAGTTGCCGCCGACGTCCGCAGCTATTTAGGCGACAAAGTCTACCAGACTGTTATCCCCCGCAACGTTCGGGTATCTGAAGCGCCATCGTTTGGAAAACCAGCCCTGCTTTATGATCATCGCTGTGCCGGCAGCCTCGCTTATATCAAGTTGGCCCGCGAGTTGTTGAAGCAGGAGAACCAACTGAACGCAGCATGATTAACGAAGCACGGCACAAAGGCCTTGGTCGAGGTTTATCGGCTCTCCTTGGCGAGGACAACGACGATTATGCGACCCTCGATCGGGAGCGCACACCACTTGAGGTGCCGGTCGAACACCTAACGCCTAATCCGTTTCAGCCCCGGCACCGGTTTAACAACGACGAAATAGAAGGGCTCGCGGATTCGATCCGCGAACACGGGATCATTCAGCCGATCGTTGTTCGCCGCCATGTCGAGGGTAATGATCGGTTTGAAATTATAGCCGGCGAGCGTCGTTGGCGCGCGGCGCAACGCGCCCAACTTCATCAGGTTCCAATCGTTATCCACGATCTGGATGACTCCAAGCTTCTCGAAGTCGCCCTGGTCGAAAATATTCAACGTGCGGATCTTTCACCTCTCGATGAAGCGGCCGCCTACCAGCGTCTAATCGACGATTTTAGCCATACCCAAGACGCACTTGGCAAAATCGTTGGCAAGAGCCGCAGTCATGTCGCTAACATGTTGAGATTGCTCGGTTTACCGGATCTCGTTAAAGCGATGCTGGATGAAGGTGTTATCACCGCGGGGCACGCACGTGCGATCCTCAGCGCAGACGATCCTGAGGGCCTTGCCCAATTGGTTGTTAGCCAAGAGCTCAGCGTTCGTGAAACGGAGCGATGTGCGCAAACTGGTGACGTCAAACAGACGCGCGAACGCCAAGCACCACCGGGGAAAAATCCCGATTCACTTGCCTTGGAAAACGATATTTCGACCGCGCTCGGACTAAATGTCGAAATTCGCTCGAAACCCAATCACAGTGGCGAAGTCAAGATTCGCTACGGCACTCTCGAACAACTTGACGAAGTTTGCCGCCGACTGTGCCATCGATAGACCAAGCGCGTTAACGACCCCGGCGCGCGGCTGCCGTCAATTGCATCAAGGCGCGGGCGCACACGGCCTGATCCGGAATTCCAGTCGTTTTACACTTTAGTTCTGATTCCAAAACGATTTTTTGTGCGGTGCTTAGCCTATTCAAGTCCCAACGCGAGGCTTGACGGCAAAATTCATCGCGTCGCTTGAAAAATATCGGTGGTCGCAGCTCGCCCACGGCCT
>Ga0115002_10009918_pt1 | contig 10316 bp, 3 predicted proteins | sample ArcticOcean_MG_C_8_FD_89576 | JGI IMG/M metagenome (GOLD analysis project Ga0115002, IMG submission 89576) | Marine microbial communities from western Arctic Ocean - ArcticOcean_MG_CB11_86 | ecosystem: Environmental > Aquatic > Marine > Oceanic | place: Arctic Ocean: Canada Basin | collected... | reverse complement strand
TCGCTACTTCCACTGCTTGAGGTGGAACCTTCATCATCATCTTCACGGACCTCTTCATCAGTACGCACAGTATCATCTTCCCATCCCCAATAACTTGGGGCATCAATCCTTTCTGGAAGCGTCACTGAGTCTGAAAGCGCCATTGTACTGTAATTAGTCACGGTCACACCTTCAGCAGAGAATGCATAGACGTAATCACCCATGAAGATGGAGCGCCTAACATTTGGACTACCGTAGTAGTAGGATTCACGCAGACCACTGTCCCCATTGTAGAAGTCAGAGTGATCTATCGTACCATACTTGCTAAGTGTGTTATTCTCAGCATCAACCTTCACTAGAATTAATTGAGTGACATACTCGTAACCACTGTAAGTGTATGTTCTCCCATCAATTGTCACTTCGTCGTGGGTGTAGCGATAGGTTGAGAGAGGTATTGCCAATAATTCAGCAGGTGCCCAGTAGGTGAATGCCTTGTGCTCATAGGTCGCCTCACTGTAGGACCATGACCAACTCCACCAATCCTCACTACTGCGGTCTACTGGAGCAAGTTGCAGAGCTGATGCCAAGGTTGGGTCAGAGAAGTTTGAGACATCAAACAGGGATATCTGAGTGTTACCCCAATCTAATCCCAATCCATCTTCGCCACCGGCAATACCGATTGTCAAGAGATGATCTTCACCAAGTGGGTGAATGTAAGTTGACACACCTGAAACCTCTAACTCACCAATCACTTGTGGATTAGTTGGGTCTGAAAGGTCAATTGTCCAAAGAGGATCAATATTTCTGAATGTGACAAGGTATCCCTTCTCACCGATGAAACGGCAAGACCAGATGGTCTCACCTGTAGCAATACCGCCAACATGTCCTATCTGTAGTAATTCATCACCACCTTGCTCATCTGGTGCAAGAACATAGACATCGTTAGTTGGGCCAGCCCAATCTTCACCATCGAGCCACCAACGACCCCAAATGTCCTGAGTTGTAGCAACTCGGATGGTGCCGTTGTATTCTGAAAGTGAGAACTGGTCGTTGACAGTTCCAGTTACTCGACCTGAGCCGATGTAGGTGGTTATTCCACCATCTGAAATATCGAAAGCGTGGATGTTTGTTGCCTCCTCAAAGGCATCATTTCTCCAGTACCACCACCAATCGTTGGCTGGTTCTGCAAGAATCAGCATATCTTCACTTGCATAGACTTCAACCCATGAAGATGAAATATGGTCTAGTTCGTATTCAACCATGTCGCCAAATAATTCAATTGTCATGATTGTTGTAAATCCGCGACCTACTGAATCTGCTGCTGCAGAAAATTCTTCGCAAGTTGCGCTAACTGTTGATTGTTCAACTACTGTTCCATCTGCCATTCTCTCATGCATTCGCGGAGAGAAATCTGCTAATGTTAGGTCAGCAATAACTTCTAGATTGTAGGTGATTGCTTCATCAACGCTCGCATTCCAAACATCTTGACGGCCTGGGTCATCGTAGTCAATCTCCCAGTAAGTATCAGGAAGGGTTGGGTAAGTGCGCAATCCTTGTAGTTGCGCGTATGAGTGGGTCACTGCACGTAGTGTACCATCAACAAGCCTTGAGGTCTGGTACGAACCATCAAGGTAGAGCTCACGGTCAATTTGTGGGTCTGAACGGTTGGTGATGTTCATGACTGTAAATTTCACCTTGTTGCTGTATCGATAGTATGATCTGTCATCCTCAGATGTATCTGCCATCATGGCAACGCGGACAGGGTCGTCAGAAGGAAGATTCCAGTATGAAACATAAGAGATGATTACGAGTTGATTGCCATTAACAAGCATCTGCATTGGAGAGCCCTCCAATGTCATGTTTGATTCAAGAGTCACATTTCCAAACTCAGGTACACCCAATATCACTAACTGACCGTTGTTAATCATGTAGATATGGTAACCATCAGTCTTGAGGAAGTCTGCTTCATCAACACCTTCTTCTTGATTATTTGTCTCTGAATACTCGCCTTCTCGGTCCCCTGACCCAGAACTGCTTGGTGGAGATGAACTATCCATTGCTTGGTTACTATCCCCATCACCAGCCATTTCAGCTACTGCGCCATCCATCATCATGTCATCTTCCATAAAGCCACCACGGAATCCCCATGAATTCCAATGCCAGTATGATGCTTGGTCAAGTCCAACTATCATCTCTTCTGCAAGAGAATTCCGTAAATCCTCTTCAAGTTCAGCACAGCCATCATAGTGATTCAATACAGGAGATGAACGGACACGATTACCGAGTAGTAATTCTGGAGATAGCCACTCCATATTTTCTTCATCCTCATCATTCATGGGATTTTTTATTGAACCAAGACAGCCAGCCAAAAGCATCGAGGCGAGCACAATCAGAACCATCACAGGTGTTCTTGCCATGATTCTCCCACGGTAGTCACTACATTAAGGAACTTGGTTCGTTGATTTTACCTTTAGAAACTAAAAATCAATCTTTGAGCCAAAATGGCGCAGGATAATTTGAATTTAATTACGATTATTTGATTGACTCATTCCAATAGGAATCCTCAACAGATGAAGATGACTTCTTAGCGAGGAGTTGGCCTTTATTTATTATCTGCTCTCGCTTTTTCTTACCATTAGAATAAATTAAAGTTGACAAGAAAATTGCTCCACCACTTGTGAACATTATACCAAATGGATCGGGGCCTGTTGGCAGTTCTTGGATTTCATCAACATTGGTACCCTTTCCCTCGTTTTCATCCACATCAATCATCTCAACTTGAGCGCCCAAATTGATGGTATCTCCTCGTGCATCTTGAATTTCTAATGACGCATTGTGCATCCCTGTTTCAAAGAACTCATGCACTAACGACTGGTTTGTTGATGTCGTACCATCACCAAATTGCCATTCATAAGAGTAAGGTGCCAGCCCACCCCAAACCTCGATTGTGAAATGTACAGCACCTACTGCATCAGTCGATAGAGGTTCAAGTTGGCTTGAATGAGAAATATACCCTGCAAGTGATAGGTTAACCATAATCATCTCTTCCTGACAATTTTCTGGGCCACTGATGAATTGAACACAAATTGTCACATTAGTTGTCCCACCTGTAGGAACGCTCGTGTATGTATGCTCAACCTCGTTACCATTGACAATTATCCCATCAAAACCCCACGATATAGTGGCACCCCCATAGTAATCCCACCCATCGGTCAAGGTTGCGTCGGCAGAAAATGTAGCAGGGGTATCTACGGAAACTTGACTCGGAATTTGATGCGTGAAATTACACATCGGGCAATCTGGAGGAAGAGGAGAAGGAGGTAATGGGAAATTACAACTACCATCATCATCGGTTGCATCTGGATTAAAATTGAGAGCCAAAGTATCCGTACAACCTAAAATCATAACCGGCTCGGGAGTTGGGGGCTCAGGGATTTCTTGTTTTACAGTATAATTTATTTCAAAACTAGTGTTATTACTCTGCCATCCCTCTGCACTGATATTGATTTGTACTAAAACTGAACCATTCGGTATAATCATGCTTAGGTTCCAATCACTTGGCTCCAAGGTAAAGTTGGTTGTAGAGCCATTCCCCATGATTAATGGATTTTCTAAATTAATTTCAAACTCTATTCCAGCATCTTGATGTTGAGTAAGAACATATTCGGGTACGACCCTTACAGTATTATTATTCTGAACAGTGCATTCAATGACGAAAGTTTGGTCTCTGTTTACTAAAAGTGTCTCGTTTTGTGTGATTCCCCAATCCTCATCACATGACATATCAACATTAGATAGAATGGGGAGTGGTTCGGGAACCGGAGGCTTGCCTACACCAAAAGAAAAGGAACTGTTGGATATTGTTGTGAAATCTTCCTCACCGCTTTTTTGCTCAGATAATTCCGCAATAAATGTATAATTTGTACCATTAACCCATTCATCACACAAATTATCAATAGATATTGAAATATGTTGTGAATTGTAAGTTGAAGATATCTTTTTGTAAAGTTCTCCATAAATCTCATACTCCTCGTACAAAGAAATTTTAATCTGGTATGATGAACTAGAATCTGTATCATAAGCATCAGCCTCGAATCTGATTGATTGTTGCATAGTCAGATTACCAGATACATCATAGTAAGCTTGTAGTGGTGAGGCATTGGTTTCAACATATGGAGATGAAACCTTATTTGCAGACACGTTCATCCAAGGCATTGTCAATAAAATGAATGAAACCATCAACAATTTAGTTGCTGTAATCCTAGGCTTCGCTGAATCACAAGCCATACTAACATGGTAAAGGGGAGCGTTGTCACATATCATGATAACGCTGATTCACGAACTACAGAGAGTTGTCCGTGCCCAAGGACAGAAAGCTGCCATGTCGCTTTACGGCCCTTTCTCTATTTCTTCTTCATTCAATAATGGCTTTTCTGCCTTTTCTTTCTTCTCAAATTCATTTGATGCTGTACTCTGTGCATTAGCTAATATTAGAACTAAAATTATCAACAATAGTGGCACTGAATACTTGATTATATCCGCGCCACCAGTAGATGCTGATGGGTCATTATTATTGTTGGAACCATCGCTTGTGACTGCTTTATTTTGCAAATTGCAATCCATTTCATCAAGCACTTGCTCGGAAAAGAATACATTACATTGAATTCTCTCAATCTCAGTATTCCTAAGGATAACATCAGCTAAAGTCGTACTATTTATTTGGTCTTGAATGCCCGACAATTCTGAAAATTCCGAGCCGTAATAGAGGCGGTCACTATCTCTCAATCTACCGAATTGCTCCTTAATGATGACATGCATTGTTTCCCCAAGGGTTGAATTTGCAATGTGGTCTTCTGCCAACATGCCAATTAATGCATCAACACTATCAACATCTGGATATGTGTTGTTTAAGGCTTCAATAGTGGTATTATCACTTGTGAAATCACTCCAATCCGTATATTTTGCTAATCCAAACGCCTCGCGAACGGTGTTGAAATCTGGAACCCCATGGTCGCGACCTCGCTGAATGTCAATAGCACACAAATCCATCCCACCTGCGCCCGGTGGACCAAACATCTGGTTTCTTAAATCGTCAATGAACATCAAATCATTTTCTGGTTGTACATTGTAAGCAAGGCCACGTAAAATCGGGCCAATCCCACCACCTTCAGTGATTGGGGTGACATCAAAGAATCCCTCTCTGAGAGTAAGATGGCCTTGTGGGGAAGTCATCCTTGTCTCATTCAGTCTGAACATCGTACTTCCAATTTGACTATGCCCCATACGAAATGCAACTGTTGCAAACTCATTGGAAATTGACGGGTCAATTGTTGGATCATATCCACTGTACGAGTCTAATTCAATTCCCAAAGATGGCAAGAATTCATTGTAAGTAATAGACTCAATCAATCCAATGTTTATGTGCCTTGCATATTGGTAAATTTGTTCATCGGACCAGTCCGGGTTCCTATCTAAAATTTCACCAGCCAAACGGTTGTGTTCCCTAACAAACAAAGTATGCATAGAAAGTAATGCAACGTGCTCATTCGCCCGGCCATCTCCTGCAACAAATGAATTTGAGAAATTGAAGCCAGCGAATGACATGCCCGGAGTTGTTGGGTCTTCAGCATAGTTTGCTTGAGGGAGTAAGTCACCTTCCTCAAAATCACTAACTTTCATTCTACCTGCGCGGTGTTCACGCAACCAATCAGCTCGTCCTTCATCACTTCCATAAACTACTGAACCATCTATCCAAGTTGTTATTGTGTTAGGGTGTTCTCTTTGATTTAGAGGGTCTCCGTCCCCAGTACCGTCAGCCACTAATGAACGGAAAAACCTCATTTGTAAACCACCAGGGAATCCCATCCATTCGTCATCTTCGGAGATTGTAATATATGCGGTGTCGGGTTGATCTTGGTCCGGTGTCCTACCATCTTGAGTTGTTGTATGGTCAATCTCATGAGTGATGAACTGCCCCCATAACCAGTTGTAGTCTGACAATCCTTGTGAATCAGGGTGGGACTGATCTTCTTGGCACAATAAATTACTAATTTCACGCGGATTTGGGACATCTGAGCGGTCCCAAAATGTGAGGTTTTCGCCATCGGTTGTAGGATATCTCTCTGAAAATCGAGAAAGTTGTGACCCTACAGCACCATATCCAGGGTGGTCAATATTTACCCCAACACCATCAGATACATACTGGGTTGTAAGGTTCATTGCCGACTCATCAACTGAATCGTAAGTCGCAGCACCAGATTCCTTCTGAACAGGTGAAGCCGAAACTGCTGCCAGTCCTGAAAGCAGGAAAAGTGCCACAGTCAATAAAGCAAATCCGCTACGGTTTGGAACGGAGTTATTTGATTTGAAATTATTTGACATCATTCTTCCTCCTTGGTTTCTTTTCCTTCTAGATTTGCTGGTTCCTTTCTTGAGGGCAGTGCTATTATTGCTATTAGAATTAAAACTATTACAGCGCCCACATAGGTGCTTATTACCGTTAATCCTTCCTCAACGCCCACTGGGATTTGCGCGACCTCTGAGTTTGCAAGGTGACACTGAAAACTGCTCGTATTACTCTGAGCAAAGAATACATCGCACTGAATTGATTCAATTTCGCTATTTCTGAGAATAACATCAGATAAACTTAGGGAATTAAATTCACTGGTTAACGAATTTAATTCTGCATCGTTCTCATACCAAAATCGATCGCCATTACGAATCCTTTGAAACTGATCCAAAACCAACATCATTTGGGTTTCACCATAAATTGAAGATTCTAATCTGTCTTCAGCCATTACACCAATATATGCATCAATACTATCAACATCAGAATATGCTGCAGCTAGTTTTTGTTGTGAATCAATATCTGAACTAATCCCACCCCAATTAGTGACTCTGTCAAGTCCAAGTCCTTCTCTCAATGAATTGTAATCAGTGATACCCCGGTCACGTCCGCGCTGGATATCCATCGCACAATCATCCATCCAGCCACCCCACATTGCTCCACTCATCAAGTTGCGAAGACTTGGGATAACTGACAAATCCATTTCTCTTTGAGTATCGTATGCAGCACCACGAATTGTAGAATCAATTCCACCTGCCTCAATTAACGAGGATGTTGTCCAAAAGCCATCTCTCAAATCTAAATGGCCGCTAGTAGATTCATTGAGTCCTTCATCAAATTGTAGCCAACCATCAGACATTTGACTCCCTGTCGCAAATGCTGCTAACAAGATATATTCATTGCTCAATTGTGGATTAATACTGGAATTGTAGCCCGAATAATCATTCAAAACAATTCCAATAGATGGGAGATATTCGTTGTATGTAATCGCCTGAATCTCAGCCTGCACTAGTTTCTTAGTGCGCTGAAATATCTGTTCATCATCCCAATCAGTGTTGCGCACACTCAAACCATCTGCTAACCTGTTGTGTTCCCTAATGAACAATACTTGAAGTGAAGTGAGACCAATGTGCTCAAGGTTTCTTGAATCACCTGTGAAAAAATTGAGATTGGGGTCATCCCCTGACACACTCTCCACATATTCTGTTGTGCTACCTGGAACCATGTCCCAACCATCAATATCTGTCACTTTTAGACGCCCTCCTTCACCACTGCGGAGATAATCTTGTAACTCTACACTAGGAGAATATATTGAGCTACCATCAAGCCAACTACTAACCTCATTCGGGTACTCTCTCGGGTTCCCTTCCTCACTACCTGTATCAGAGATAAATTCGGTTCTTAGATATTTGATTCGTGAATCTTCTACGCCGCCAGGATTCATGATTTCATCATCAATCGGGATTGTAATATGTGCCTCTTCCATTCCACCTTCGTGTGAAGAATCTTGATGGGAAGTAAGTTGCATATCGTTGTTAATGAATTCAGACCAAAGTACATTCATGTTTGAAAGGCCAAGTGAGTTTGGTGTTGCAATAGATTCTATACACACTTGATTTGATACAATTCGTGGATTTTCGTACTCAGGATGCGACATTTCTGAGATACTATCATTGAAAGATTGCTGAGTTAATCGATTGATTTGGCTGTTTGTCGCCCCCCAATCGCTGTTTGCAAGATTATTGCCACTGCCGTCATTATTTCGGTATTGTTGGGGTGCTATTTCATCTTCAGATGCAAATACACTTGACTCTTCTTTAGCGACTGGTGTTGCTGCTGAAGGAAGAGAGAGTGAGACGGACAAAAGCAAGAAAGCAACTATTTGTGTGAAGAAGCGAGTGGCAGTAGTACCCCGCACACTCTTTTGGAAACCGATTGGCGTATACATGCCTCAACCAATTCTCACGAATCCCATTTGCCGTTAGAACTTTGTTCTAAACGAAAGACTAAGATTTCATCTAGTTAGTTAAATTTAATTTATCCGTATATTTCATACGCAAAATCAATGTGGTTGACATTGACTAAGGGGGAGACTCACAGGTGACTGTTATGACGATAAATAAGGTTAGACAGTCTAAAAAAACTGCGATAATCCTATCACTTCTGACCATTACAACACTTCTCTCAGCACTACCTTCTCCAGCACTTGCACATTCACAAGGCGTACAAACGGGGCAAATGGTGACCTTTACTGATGTTTCAGAAGCAAGTGGCATGAATATTGTTGACACCGGACCACTAACAAATTGGGCTAGTTATGGGCCGGGGATTTCAGTTGATGATTGTGACCAAGATGGTGATATGGATGTTATGATTACAGCCAGATTTGACCACCTTTCTTACGAAAATTTAGATTTTGAATCAGGTTCAATTCAATTCATGCTGAACAATGGTGATGGCACCTTCACTGATTGGACTGAGGAATCCGGATTGAATTTACAAAATACCACTGCAATTGGATCATCTTGGGCAGATTACGATAATGATGGTGACAAAGATGTTTATCTCAGCGCCTTTGGCGAATCTAATGTCGATGACTTAGATTCTGGAGATAGAAATATCCTCTTCAAAAATAATGGGAATTGCCAGTTTACTGATGTCACAGCAAATACTGGATCAGGCCAAGATGCTCAGGCCAATGCCACTGTCGTCAACGGGACCATCACCGAAGTCGTGATACAAAACAGCGGCTCTGGTTATGCAACATCTGGCGGACTTGCCCCAGCGATTTATTTCCGTGATAGCAATGGAAATGGGGCAGTGGGTGAAGTTATCGTTGCCGCCGATGGCAAAATTTCATCTGTCAGTATCACCAATGGAGGCGAAGGTTATGACGTAGCGAATCCTCCTGAAGTTTCCTTTGTCAGCGGAGTAGCAAATTATGGCCACAGCACAACTGCAATTTGGGCTGACTATGACCATGATGGTGATGTTGACCTCTACTCAATGAATCTCGGAATTGTCGACGAGGAATTATACTGGGCTCGTACAGAAACTAACTTTCTCTACCGTAATGATGGAGATGTTGATGGAGATGGAGAAATAGAATTCAGTGATGTCACGAAAATCGCTGGTGTTAGCGGCCAGAGCGAAGTATCAAATTCACCAAATCAGTTCTTCCTTTCAGGGCTATACAGAATGGACCAAGCTAGCCCTTCAAACCCCTCAACAATGGCACAAATCGCCTCAGCAGATTATCGGGGGACGGGATTATCTTTTGCTGGAGTATGGTTTGACTATGATGATGATGGATGGGAAGACCTCTATGTAGCATCTGATTTCGGAATGTCACCAATCTATCACAACAATCACGACGGGACTTTCACAGTGATGACAAAAGAACTGGGCATGGACATGCCAGGGACCGGCATGGGGGCACACGCGGCTGATTGGGATGGAGATGGAGACCTTGACCTGTGTCACTCAAACTTTGGCCCGAACTACCTGTGGGAGAATGAGGGCGGAGAATCATTCAGTGAGAGAAGCCGTGACCTAGGTTTCCGTGATGAAGGATCAGCTGGCTCATTCGTTGCTGTAAATTGGGCTTGTCAATTCTTTGACTACGACCTTGATGGTGATTTAGACATCTTCTTTGGTGTTGGAAGAATCAACCGCTTTACTGCCTACAACAATAACACATTATATCGTAATAATGGTGATACTGATGGTGATGGTTTTACCAATTTTGTAGACATTAGTGGTGAAATCGGCTTAAGAACTGGAACTAATGGTGACAAAACGATGGGGGTCTCAATCTTTGATTACGATGGTGATGGTGACTTAGATATCATGCTTGGGCACTCGGACCGAGCGCCTCAATTATTCTCAAATAACGCTGTTGAAGAAACTGGACGCCATTGGCTAAAAGTTCAACTCAAGGGGCGGCAAACAGATGTTAGTACATCGCAAGGCTTTGGGCAGCGTGATTATT
>Ga0115002_10009916_pt1 | contig 10318 bp, 12 predicted proteins | sample ArcticOcean_MG_C_8_FD_89576 | JGI IMG/M metagenome (GOLD analysis project Ga0115002, IMG submission 89576) | Marine microbial communities from western Arctic Ocean - ArcticOcean_MG_CB11_86 | ecosystem: Environmental > Aquatic > Marine > Oceanic | place: Arctic Ocean: Canada Basin | collected... | reverse complement strand
GTGCTGCTGCTGCTGCTGCCGCCCTTTGTGCTGCTGCTGCTGCTGCCGCCCTTTGTGCTGCTGCTGCTGCTGCCGCCCTTTGTGCTGCTGCTGCTGCTGCCGCCCTTTGTGCTGCTGCTCTTCGTGCTGCTGCTGCTCTTCGTGCTGCTGCTGCTCTTTGTGCTGCTGCTCTTCTTTGTGCTGCTCTTCTTTGTGCTGCTGCTAAGGAGGAAGAATTACCACCCATATATATATATATAATTCTTATATTAAATTATTCAAACCAAGACAAGGACGCTGCGAGTAACCATCAGCCACCTTTTATTAATTTGTATTATGGCTAAAAGTAAAAACTTATGGATCCTTGCTGGTGCTTGCGTGTTGATGACTTACAACTGGTGTGCCTTTACCACCATAACCACCACAAAAACACCTTCCACTCTTAGATGAATCAGACCATAAATTAAAACCAGCAAAACCACCACGACCTGGGGCGCCGGCATAATCAGATTTATCATAATTCTTTAATCTTACCCAATTATCTGTTCCTAATTCTATATCACCTCTTGTCGGTATTCCGATTCTACCTGTTTTAATTCTCCAATTTGCTATTACGCCTGTCTCTTTTACATTTAATTGTCTACACTCACATTTATTTGCACTTGTAATAGACATTCCTGCCGTCAATGCGCGACAATCAACATCGTGTAGAAATTTTCCTGATTTACATGCAATTTCGCCATTTGGTTTAAAAGCGAATTTAATATCATTTTTATACGAAAAAACAATATCATCTTCTCCACCGCCACGATTAGTAATTACCCAATTACTTTTCATTTTCTCTTCAAATCCTGGAACAATACCTTCCCTATTATTTATTTTGAAATAAGCAAATAATGCTAAAATAAACGCCATTAATGAAATAAATAGTGCCTTATTTTCTTTACGCATATATACTATACAAACTTATTTTTTCAATTCCAATTTATTAAATTCTTTTCCTTCCAAAATACCATTTGTATTAAATACAAATTTTGGAACCCAATCACCATTTGCGTTTTTAAACATAAGTGTTAGATTTTTTTCTATATTATCTTTATCTATTTTTTGGCCGGACTTTTGCATTTCTTTTATAACATCGGCGGATGGCATTGTTGGTTTGAGTTGCCAATTTTCCCCCATTTTAACTTCATCTGAAATTTCTTCATCTGTTTTTTCTTCATCAGGTTTTTTTTCTTCGTTTTCTAATCCTTCTCTTGAACTTTTAAAGTATAAACATAATACAAAAATTAATGCCGTAAAAGACATAAATAAGCAAATAGAGTTTATTTCTTTTTGTTTCATATATATAATCAAAAAGAAACTATTTTTCACAACCGCCACTATAAATTTTCCCCGTTCCATCATTTTTCATACATAATTTTGAATAATCTATTGGTCCTCCTTTTGTATGCTTAATTGGTAGAATTGTACCGGTTGATATTAATTTTATACCACCTCCCGCTTTATTTGCAAAAACAAGTGAATTATTTTTATCTGGCGAAATCTGCCAACTTCCTTCAACAGGTTGTTCAAAAGTTATTCCGCGATGAACCGTTAAATTACCATCTTTTGATAATTTTAAAGCAACAATTCTTTTTCCATCGCCTGTTAAATGTCCTTGATAAATAAATTGTAAATTTTTTGTATCTTCGTCAACTTCTATCTTCCATGGCGGAGAATTATCATTATTTTGTTTTTTCAAACCCAATAATCCTTCACGTTCTTTTCTTAAAAAAGCAAATAATCCTAAACATATAGCTACTATTATTCCAAATGTATAACAAAAATCCTTATTTAATTTCATATATAATACTTTAAGAAATTAACTTTATGAATAATCATCTCTTGTTTCGCGTTTAACAGTTGAACTTTTACCTCCTTCTTTTCTACAATCTCTTATTCTTTGATCTACAAATAAACCACCATCTGTAACATCCCACATTTCATCACCTTTGCAACTCAATTTTGATGCCTCTTGACCCAATATTATTTGTGCCGCACGACGAGCAGCATATGCTTCACTAGAAGCCGACCTCGCCGCCTCTATTTTTGCTTCTGCAATGGCGCGTTTTGCGGCTACTTTCCCTTTTATTTCTTTCTTTTGACAATTAGGACCAATCTTTCCAAGCTTTTGGGCCTCTCTGGCCTTTTCTCTACCATAACATGAACTATAAGATTGAACATCACATTTCTCTGCGGATAATTTAATTCCTCGCATATCTTTATAAACATTAGGAACACTTTGTGAATTCCATCTTATAACATGCGAATCTTTTGGGTTTTCCATATTTGAAGAAACGATACTTTTTGCACTACAACCAGCATCTTTCCATATCTTGCGCAAACATTCACCACTATGAGGTCCACTATCATATTTTGCACTACAGATTGGATCACTACGACATGAATCACCACCGAACAAAGGACTATCACATTTGTCGTCATCATATTTTGGAATCGCTACTCCATCATTTATGGCTGAAACATAAGCTTTTTTGGCACGAGGACACCAGCCGCAAATCTTCGTAGGTTCGTCTTGGACCACCCCTAAACAACTTGTTATATTTCCACAAACCGCCTTTTCTTTATTCTTTTTACAAATTTCTGGAGTAAATGACCAACCATCAGGACATATATTTGCCATCGGACCTTCCGCATTTCCTATCATAAATTTATCATTTTTAGCACAATATCCACAACCCTTTTCTGGATTTGAATTCTTTATATCATTGCATGTTTTTAAATTTCTACATTCATCTATGTCTGAAGCTAAGGGTGAAGATTTACCCGATTTCATAACATCTAAAACTAATTGCTCACCCAATGGTCTTTCTTCTTCATATCTATAAAAATTATCTAATTCCGGAAATTTCATAATCATTGTATTTCCACCTATAAGTGAACTACGTCTTTTATAATAATCTAACCCATTCTTTATAAATTTTCTTTCTGAATCTATTTCATCGGAATCGCCAACTGGGTCTAGTTTTCCCAATTCTTTACCCTCTAATCCTTCTTTAATATATTTCCCCGATATAAAACAAAATAACACAAATAATATTAACCCTGTAACAAATGCTATATCGATTCTCATATATAAATATAAGAGAGAATAATTTGACATATTTATATATATGTTCTCGTTCTTATTTGGACTATTTACGGGCATTTATGTTGGAACTCATTATGATTGCAAACCAGTTACTAAAAAATTAGGGGATTTATTTAAAAAATTTTTGCCACCTAGAGGAGAAGAAACGCGTTTTTGGAATTTTAAATAAGAATACTTTAGTAGCTAATTAAATTTTACTACAATCTCAATTTGTTCCTTGTGAATACTTTTAACTGCCGAAACAGATAATTCTGTTCTTTTCTTTCTTGTCATATTCTTACCATTCACTTTATGACGAGCAGTAGAATTTCTATGATTCATATCTCCTTCTATCTTATTAGAATTTTTTTGAATATATTCTAAAATATTATTCTCTAAAGCCCATTTAAAGAAATTCAACTGCCCAATCGTTGTTTGAATATGACTATCATCTCCATTTGGAATATTTATTCTTTCCCATCTACAAAATGGGTCAAATCTTCGTTTTGAATATGCCTTTAATTTTAACTTATAATCCACATATACATTGAATCTTTTTTTGTTACCCCTTTTATCTGTAACATTGTAAATTATATAATTCTTTTTCGCATAATTTGTTGTAAACCAATCAATTAATCTCAATGAAACTACCGAAGCACCATTTATAATTGGTAAAATTACCGATAAGTTATTATCCTTTTGATAAAATTTTAATAACTTATTTAAAAGCAGTTCATTCTGTGTTGTTATATGAGAACTTAAAGACATTTGTTAAACCATTTAAATTAGTTTTTAAATCACTTTTTGCCAAATTTTATATATTTTGTTGCGAGGTCCATATCCATTGAATAATCACTATCTACCATAAAAGGATTCTTTATTCCATCAGCGAATAATCTTCTTTCGGATAAACGAGTATTTACTACATCCCTATCATTCTTACGAACAAAACCACCTATAAAATCTTTCTCTTTCATATATTCATTTTTTGCTTCACTATTTTTTATATATTGATCTAATTTTAACATATCTTCAGATACTTCTTTTTTTACATCAAATTTTGGTTCTTCAATAGGTTCTTTAGGTTTTTCTTTAGGTTTTTCTTTAGGTTCTTCAATAATTTTAAAACGAGGAGTTCTCTCAACGCCATCACCATTTCCCCATATAAATTCTTTTATTTCATACATTTATATATTAACTATTATTTTTTGATAATATATATACGAATATATTCATGCGGATTTAAAATAACCGTCGTAAACAAATAAAATTGAAATAAAAATGTAATATTGAAGATTATTAATTAACATGTTCTCTCATTTATTCATAATAAGTAACGAATGGTTAGAAAATAAATTTTATATGATTAATAAAAAAACAAAATCATATAAAGTAACACCACATTATTATGCAGTAAGAAGAGAAGCGTCATCATTTTTCTTTGATATCCAATGAAACACCTTTTTGAAAAACTTTTACACACTCAAAAATTTTTGCAGCTTCATCTAATGCAAAAACGCCGCGTCGTTGCGCCAATCCCAAAAATGAAACCATTAAATTTAAAGCAATATTTTCACTACCATTAATTTCAACTTCGGTCAATTTAATTTGTGGAGGGGCAGCAGTAGGGGGTGGTGATTCTGTTTGTTCAGCCATTTATAATTTCACTTATTTTTTAATTTTTAAGTTAAAATTAAAAATATATATGAAACTTCTCTCTTTTCTCTCTTGAGTGGATTTCAAATTTCTATATGAGTACAGAATAACCATTCTTTAGATAGGGGAACCAGAAGTCCCATGGGGATTGGAAATCCACTCAAGAGAGAACTCAGAGAAAAATGAATATATCTTATTAATATTTCTTCATAATTTTCATTTGTTTACTCATTAAAAATTTCTTGTCATCGCGTCTTCTACGTTCTAAATTACATTTTAAACATGCTATTACAACATTATCAGTATTATGTGGTTTATTATTATCTATTCTATCTAATGTCCATTGTTTGGGCTCACGAACATTATTATATAATAACATAATATTTAGCTTACAATAATGACAATGTAATTTGCTTGTTACTAATTGTTCAAGAAGATTCTCTAAATTTATATATTTTTTAACATCATATACCCTATTCTTTTTTTTATCTTGTGATAAATAACCTTGGAGTTTTTTTTTTAGTTCTTTTATTATTGTATTTTTTTCTGGAAAATCTTCGTTCAAATATAATTGATTGATATAATTTTGATGATTAAAACTTAAATCAAAATTTTTTTTCCGTGTCTTAGTTTTTTGTTTTATAGAAATTATCTTTTTCATATAAATTAATATAATAATAAAAAAATATAAAAACAGACGAATTTAGGTGTATAGGAATATAAACTATAAAATAGGTTTAAACCTTTAAGCCTATATTATATAGATGCCAAAAAGGGATAAACAAAAAGACGAATGTATCCAATTAAAAAATATAAATTATCAATCTATGTTGCAAAAAAAAAATACCCCAATAGATTCTGGTAAAATGGTAACCGATAATATAGATGAATATTTAATTCAAGAACAAAGGGATGGACATAAACAAAAAGCATGGAGCAAATTGGAAAAAGGAATAAAACTAAAAAGATTATATAAATTTATAGAAATACTTACTAAAAAATTCAGCCTCACCGAAAAAGAAGTTCTAGAATTAAAAAAATATATGAAAACATCATTGGAAAGAAAGAAACTTCAACGAATAAAAGATGTAACATATGATTCAATGAATAATATAATAAAAGAAATACCCGGATTAACGTTTAATGAAACTAATAGGAAGTTTATATTAAGAAAAATTGATAAAAAGGGAACAACTATTAAATGTCTCGCCCCAAAAAATTCTACGAAAAGAAAAAGCAAAAGAAGAAAAAAATCAGATAAAAGAAAAACAGAACGAAAGAAGAAAAAAACCAAGAATAAGACCAAGAATAATACCAAGAATACCAAGAATAATACCAAGAATACCAAGAATAATAAAATTGAAAACATTTAAAAAGAAAATAATAATGTATATAATGAATGATGGGGTAACTAATAATGAAATAGTAATAAATGATATTGATATTATAGAATTTAGTGAATTTATATTATCAATAATACATGATTATCTTGAAACAAATATGGAAGTTATGAAAGAAGAAAATTATCAAGGAATTATTTTTGAAATCACATTAGAAATTCTTCAAATATGTTATGACGAATCAATAATGTCAAAAGAAGAATTATTTAAATTAATTGGAAAAAATATGGATTTTTATTTTAATAATATTGCCATTGTTCGTTCTTATCCAAATTCAATTATTTTAAAAAAATGCAATATAGAAAAAATGGAAAAACATTTAAAATATCTTCAAAATCTTCCTCAACCAACCCAAAAAGTAGATGAATGGTACATTTTGAGATGGAATCATTTGACAGCAAGTTCAATATATAAGGCAATTGAAACGTCACAATGTAAACAAAATGAATTAATTTTAAGTAAATGCAAACCTCTAGATATCCAAAAAAAAAAGGGAATAAATATTAATTCTCCATTTCATCACGGTCATAAATATGAACCCTTATCTTTGTTATTTTATGAGAAAATATATAATACAAAAGTAGGTGAATTCGGATGTATTAAACATAAAGAGATAGAACATTTGGCCGCATCACCAGATGGTATTAATATAAAGAAAGAAAATCCGAGGTATGGAAGATTGTTGGAAATAAAAAATATTGTAAATCGTGAAATCAATGGAATACCCAAAAAACAATATTGGATACAAATGCAAATGCAAATGGAATGTACAGAATTAGATGAATGTGATTTTTTAGAAACGCGCTTTAAAGAATATGAAAACGAAAAAGAATTTGAAAAAGACGGAACATTCAATCTTACAAAAGAAGAAAAAATAAAAGGAATTATTATAAATTTCTATTCAACAGAAGGTCCGCTGTATAAATATATGCCATTAAATTATTCAAGGGAACAATATGAAAAATGGTATAATAATATAATGGATGAAAATAATAATCTTACTTGGATAAGAAATATATATTGGCACCTAGATCAGCATTCTTGTGTTCTTGTTATCCGAAATAAAAAATGGTTTGATTGTGTAAGTCCAGAGTTTAAAAAAACATGGGATATTATTTTAAAAGAACGAAAAACAGGATATGACCATAGAAAACCCAAAAAAAGAATTAAAAAACAAACAAATATTATTATAATAAAAGTTAATACAGAATCAATAAAAGTTAATACAGAATCAATAAAAGTTAATACAGAATCATTAAATTAAACTGTAATTTCGTTTATATAGGGTGATATGCCGCCGTATATCAATATCTGGAGAAATAAAACAAATTAAATATGATACTACATCTTGAGGAAGAGTATTATAAAATACCACGTTGAGCTGGTTTATAATTTCTTGAAATAGTTGTTTTTTAATAGCCTTCCCGAACATTCGTATATCGCGTTCTCGGCGTGCATGAGGTGATAACCACGACATTTTTGTTGATTTAAATATTAAATATTTAAATCAATTTTATCAATATAAAAACATTTTTTTTATAATTAATAATGGAAAAAATCCCCCTACCATGCCGAGAAATTTATAAAAATTACATTAATTGTATAGGAAGAAAAGAAAAAAGTTCATTACAACAGATCCAAAGGTATGGATGTAATAGTTCCCCAAATAATAATTATTGTTCTTTTCAATCTGCAATATTAACATTGTGTTTACGAACAGCAAAATATGGCACTTTTTATTAACATATTGAATGAAATTTATTCACCCGCAACCCTTGTCCAATATCAAACGGTGCAGGCTGTGCTGGAGTTTTTCTAGCCCCATAATAAGTCATATCACTTGGAAAAGTTGTGCCATCATTTGGACTTCCTGCATGTTTATACATGTCATTATTAGTTATTTGTGAAAAATCGCCTAATTTGACCTTTTTTTCAAAAGAACATCGGCTGCAAGAACCATTTTTTGAAATTCTACACCCGCGTTTTCTTAATCGGGGATAATCTTTATCCAATAACCCATCTGGTCCAGGATATACGCCTGGTGAAATATCACCTATGTTCACAAAACCTTCTCTATTTAAGAAGGTTTCAGTATGCCCTGATAAAATAAATAAAACTCCTAAAATCGCAAGTGTTAATAATAAACCATTCATAAAATATGTAGACAACGCCATCTATAAATATAAATCATATTTTAATTATTATATGAAACCATTTAAAATTATCCCATTATAATTATTATTATGGATAACGAAATGCATGTAATAAAAAGAAATGGAATGATTGTTCCAGTTTTATTTGATAAGATTCTTAACCGTCTTAAAAATCTGGGTATTTATGACAAAAGATTTGACCATAAATTAGCAGTTAATTATACAAAATTGGTTGTTAAGGTTGTTGACCAATTATTTGATGGAATAGAAACATCACAAATTGATGAACTTTGTGCTCAACAGTGCGCCTCCCAAGCAGCAGACCATTATGACCATTTTATTTTAGCAGGAAGAATTGTAATTTCAAATCATCAAAAAAATACAAAAGATAATTATCTTGAAGTAATTAAAAAATTATACAATTTTAAAGATTTACATAATGTTCATACACCACTTGTTAGTAAAAAATTATATGATTTTATTTTAAAAAATCATGAGACAATACAAAATTTATTTGATTATAAAAGAGATTTTTTGATTGATTATTTCGGTTGGAAAACTCTTGAACGAGCATATTTAATTAAAGTTAATGGTGATATTGTCGAACGACCGCAACATATGTGGATGCGCGTCGCCATTGGAATTCATGGCGATGATATTGAAAAAATTAAAGAAACTTATAATTTAATGTCGCAAAAATATTTTACACACGCAACACCAACATTATTTAATGCTGGGACGCCAAGACCACAGTGTAGCTCGTGTTATTTATTAGCAATGGAATCTGATAGCATTGGTGGTATTTATAGAACACTGGGTGATTGTGCAGCAATCTCCAAATGGGCTGGCGGAATTGGACTCCATATTCACAATATTAGAGGGAGGGGCACACATATTCGCGGGACAAATGGCACAAGTAACGGAATAGTTCCAATGTTAAAAGTCTATAATGGAACAGCTCGTTATGTTGACCAAGGTGGGGGGCGGCGTAATGGGAGTTTCGCTATATATCTAGAACCTTGGCATTCTGACATCTATAGCTTCCTGGATATGAGAAAAAATCATGGGGATGAAGAACAAAGAGCTCGTGATTTATTTTATGCATTATGGATTCCGGATTTATTTATTAAAAGGGTTAAAGAAGATAGCCATTGGACACTATTTTGCCCAGACCAAAATCCCGGGTTATCAGATTGTTATGGTGAAGAATTTGAAAAATTATATGAAAAATATGAAAAGGAAGGACCAAAAAAAAAAACTATTAGAGCTCGGGAATTATGGTTCAAAATTTTAGATAGTCAAATGGAAACGGGGACTCCTTATATGTTATATAAAGATGCGTGTAATAAAAAAAGTAATCAACAAAATCTTGGCACCATTAAGAGTTCAAATTTATGCACAGAAATAATAGAATATTCAGACGAAAATGAAACAGCCGTTTGTAATTTGGCAAGTGTCGGTTTAGCTATGTTTGTCCGAAATGATAAAACATATGATTATGAAAAATTACATGACATTATAAAAATAATTACAAACAATCTTAACAAGGTAATTGATATTAATTTTTATCCGACAGAAAAAACTAAAAAAAGTAATTATCTTCATAGACCAATAGGAATAGGAGTACAAGGACTTGCAGATACGTTTGTTAAAATGGATATTCCATTCCATTCAGAAAAAGCTAAGGAAGTTAATATTAAAATTTTTGAAACTATTTATCACGCCGCAGTAGAAAAAAGTTGTGAAATGGCTGCGGAAAGAGAAGAAGGAATGAAAAAATTAAAAAAAAGTTACGGGATACATTGGAAATTTAATAATGATGGAACTTATGAGCCGATATCCGGAAACCGACAGGTTGTCGGCACCACCGTCGTTTTATCAGAGAATGAAATATCGCACCAAATATATGAAAAATATAAACCAATATTTGAAGAAATTAAAAACGAAACGTATTTAGGGGCATACAGCAGTTTTATTGGATCGCCAACTAGTAAAGG
>Ga0115002_10009914_pt1 | contig 10318 bp, 7 predicted proteins | sample ArcticOcean_MG_C_8_FD_89576 | JGI IMG/M metagenome (GOLD analysis project Ga0115002, IMG submission 89576) | Marine microbial communities from western Arctic Ocean - ArcticOcean_MG_CB11_86 | ecosystem: Environmental > Aquatic > Marine > Oceanic | place: Arctic Ocean: Canada Basin | collected... | reverse complement strand
GGTTTAGCCATTAGGCCTCGCATACCTGCGAGTTGGCGAATTTGCGCGGCTGAGCCACGCGCGCCAGAGTCGGCCATCATGTAGATAGAATTGAACGAAGCCTGCTCAACCTCATTGCCTTTGGTATCGGTCACGATCTCGGTACCGAGTTTATCCATCATCGCTTTGGCGACTTGGTCGTTGGTATGCGACCAAATATCGACGACTTTGTTGTAGCGTTCGCCGGTTGTCACCAAGCCAGACGCATACTGATCCTCGATCTCCTTTACACCCTCCTCGGCGGTTTGAATGATCGCACCCTTCTCATCCGGTACCACCATATCGTCCACGCCGATGGAAACGCCCGCGCGGGTCGCCTGGTGGAAGCCCATATACATCAGCCGGTCGGCGAAGATCACCGTCTCTTTTAAACCAACGTTGCGATAACACGAGTCGAATAGACGAGATATGGAGCGCTTATCGAGCGTTCTATTCGCCAATTCAAAGGCCATACCATCAGGCAATATTGAAGATAGCAGCGCGCGGCCAACAGTGGTTTCTACCAAGCTTGTCTTTTCTTGTTGCTCGCCGTTTTCATCTACGAATCGCTCAGTCATACGTACTCGGCAGCGAGCATGCAGAGATGCATTGCCGGTTTCGCGTGCGCGGTGCACTTCTTCGATATCGGCAAATGCCATACCGGTGCCTTTCGCACTGGCTGATTCGCGGGTCATGTAATACAAGCCCAACACGACGTCCTGAGTTGGGACGATAATCGGATCACCATTGGCAGGAGACAAAATATTGTTGGTCGACATCATGAGGCCGCGGGCCTCAAGCTGGGCCTCGATTGATAACGGCACATGCACCGCCATCTGGTCACCATCGAAATCAGCATTAAATGCGGTACACACTAAGGGGTGTAGCTGAATCGCTTTACCTTCGATTAAGACTGGCTCAAACGCCTGAATGCCCAACCGGTGTAGCGTCGGCGCCCGATTTAGCATTACCGGATGCTCGCGGATCACTTCTTCCAAGATATCCCAAACTTCCGCACCTTCGCGTTCGACAAGCTTTTTGGCAGCTTTGATCGTTGTCGCCATACCACGACGTTCTAGTTTGCTGAAAATAAATGGCTTGAACAATTCCAGCGCCATCTTTTTTGGCAATCCGCACTGGTGCAATTTAAGCGTGGGGCCAACAACGATCACCGAGCGGCCAGAGTAATCAACGCGCTTACCGAGCAGATTCTGGCGAAAACGACCCTGCTTGCCTTTGATCATGTCAGCGAGTGATTTCAGCGGCAGCTTATTCGTACCGGTAATCGCCCGGCCGCGTCGACCGTTGTCAAGCAGTGCATCCACCGCTTCCTGCAACATTCGCTTTTCGTTGCGCACAATAATATCCGGCGCATTAAGGTCCAATAACCGCTTCAATCGATTATTACGATTAATCACGCGGCGATACAAATCATTTAAATCTGATGTCGCAAAACGACCACCATCCAACGGAACCAAGGGGCGTAATTCTGGCGGCAATACGGGTAAGACCTTCATCACCATCCACTCTGGTTTGTTACCGGAGCTTAAAAACGCTTCCATCAATTTCAAACGCTTGGTGAATTTTTTGATCTTCGTTTCGGACTTCGTTTTCGGTAACTCTTCTCGGATCGTATTGATCTCTTCGTTGAGATCGACAGTTTTCAGTAGCTCATAAACCGCCTCTGCGCCCATTCTCGCGTCGAAATCATCCCCGTATTGTTCTATCGCATCAAGATAGGACTCTTCGGACAATAGTTGTCCGCGTTCGAGCTCAGTCATGCCGGGTTCGATAACCACATAGGCTTCGAAATAAAGGATACGTTCGATCTCACGTAGCGTGACGTCGAGCAACAATCCCATGCGCGACGGTAACGACTTTAAGAACCATATATGAGCAACCGGGCTGGCTAGATCAATATGGCCCATCCGATCGCGCCGAACTTTTGCAAGCGTAACCTCTACCCCGCATTTTTCGCACACAACGCCGCGGTGTTTTAGTCGCTTATATTTCCCACAAAGGCATTCGTAATCCTTGATCGGGCCAAAGATTTTTGCGCAAAACAAGCCATCACGTTCCGGTTTGAACGTCCGATAGTTGATCGTTTCAGGCTTTTTAACTTCCCCATACGACCACGATCGAATTTTCTCAGGCGACGCTAAGCCAATTTTTATCGCGTCGAAGTCTTCGACTTGTCCTTGGCTTTTCAGCAGATCAAGTAGGTCTTTCACAATGGTTACTCCTTAAATCGGGAACCAACAATAATTAGTATGTCTTTTGACTACCGGTCGAGTTCAATATCGATGGCCAATGAACGCAATTCTTTGAGTAAAACGTTAAACGACTCCGGCATTCCAGCTTCCATTCGATGGTCGCCGTCGACGATGTTTTTATACATCTTCGTTCTGCCGTTCACGTCATCTGATTTCACCGTTAACATTTCCTGCAGCGTGTAGGCCGCGCCGTACGCCTCAAGTGCCCACACTTCCATTTCACCGAAACGCTGTCCACCGAACTGCGCTTTACCGCCAAGTGGCTGCTGGGTAACCAAGCTGTAAGGACCCGTCGAGCGTGCATGCATCTTGTCGTCGACCAAGTGATTGAGCTTCAACATATACATGTATCCAACGGTCACTTGACGATCAAACTCTTCGCCCGTTCGACCATCGATTAGCGTGGTCTGGCCGCTCACCGGCAGACCTGCAAGTTCAAGCATGTGCTTGATCTCACTTTCATCAGCCCCATCGAAAACCGGCGTCGCCATCGGCACACCGCCTCGAAGGTTTCCGGCCAAGGAGACGATCTCATCGTCGGTAAATTCTTCGAGGTTCTCAGTCTTGCCGCTGGTGTTATAAACCTTCCCCAAAAAATCTCGGAGCGTCCCGGAACCGGCGTTCGCGTCCAGCATTGCGCCAATCTTATGGCCAAGCCCTCGTGCCGCCCAACCAAGGTGGGTTTCTAATACTTGGCCGACATTCATACGGGACGGGACCCCAAGCGGATTCAAAACAATGTCCACCGGCGTACCGTCTTCCATATGCGGCATGTCCTCGACCGGGACGATCATCGACACCACGCCTTTGTTCCCGTGGCGTCCAGCCATTTTGTCACCGGGTTGCATCCGACGTTTCACCGCCAAATAGACCTTGGTCATCTTGAGAACACCGGGAGCAAGATCGTCGCCGGAGGTCAACTTGGAACGTTTTTCTTCAAACTGACGTTCAAAATCTTCCTGATGACCTGATATTTGTACAGCTAGGCGTTCCACCTGCTCGTTGACGGGATCGGTTGAAGTCCGAATATCAAACCAAGTTTCGCGAGAAATTTCCGCAAGGTGTTGTTGGGTGATCTTGGTACCTTTCGTAACCCCTTTCAGACCCTTTTCAACAACTTTACCGATTAACAGGCGTTCAATTCGCTGATAGATATCATCACTGAGGATACGCAGTTGATCGTCGAGATCCTTCTTCACGCTAGCGAGTTCTGCACGCTCAATTTCAAGCGCTCGTGCGTCTTTCTCAACACCATCGCGGGTGAAGACTTGGACGTCTATGACAGTCCCGCTCGTCCCAGACGAGACACGCAGTGACGTATCTTTTACATCCGAAGCCTTTTCGCCAAAAATTGCCCGCAGCAATTTTTCTTCCGGAGTCAGTTGGGTTTCGCCTTTGGGCGTCACCTTGCCGACTAAAATATCCCCGGGATGGACCTCTGCGCCAATGTATACGATGCCGGACTCATCCAACTTTGATAGCGCGCTTTCGCTAACATTGGGAATGTCTGCGGATATCTCTTCAGGTCCAAGCTTCGTATCTCGAGCAACACAGGTCAGCTCTTCAATGTGGATGCTGGTGTAGCGATCTTCTTGGACAACACGCTCCGATATGAGAATCGAGTCCTCGAAGTTATAACCGTTCCATGGCATGAACGCGACGAGCATATTCTGCCCCAAGGCGAGCTCGCCGAGATCGGTCGAAGGCCCGTCCGCGAGCGCGTCGCTGGCTGAAATCCTATCATTCGGGCTGACCAGCGGTTTCTGATTGATACAAGTATTCTGATTGGAACGCGTGTACTTCGTCAGGTTATAGATGTCGACGCCTGGCTCACCGGCTTTAGTCTCTTCATCGTCAACACGGACGACGATTCTGCTCGCATCGACGGATTCTACCCGGCCGCCACGCAAGGCGGAGACGATAACGCCGGAATCTCTCGCAACGGTGCGCTCAATTCCTGTACCGACGAGTGGCTTGTCGGCACGTAAGGTCGGCACTGCTTGGCGCTGCATGTTTGAACCCATCAACGCACGGTTGGCGTCGTCATGCTCCAGAAATGGAATCAATGCCGCAGCCACCGAGACAATCTGTCTGGGCGACACATCCATGTACTGCACTCGGTCTGGCCCGGCAAGTGTAAACTCGTTCTGATAACGACTAGACACGAGACTGTCGGTCAGCTTCCCCTTCTCATCGATATTCGCATTCGCCTGCGCAATAACATATTGGCCTTCTTCAATCGCCGAGAGATATTCAACGTCGCTTGTCACTTGACGATCGTTTACCCGCCGGTAAGGCGTCTCCAAAAACCCATACTTGTTCGTACGCGCGTAAACCGCGAGCGAGTTTATCAACCCAATGTTCGGACCTTCAGGAGTCTCGATCGGGCACACGCGTCCATAATGCGTCGGATGCACATCACGAACTTCAAAACCGGCGCGCTCGCGGGTCAGGCCACCCGGGCCGAGCGCAGATACGCGGCGTTTGTGCGTCACTTCTGATAACGGGTTGTTTTGATCCATGAATTGCGACAGCTGGCTCGATCCAAAAAACTCCTTGATCACCGCCGACACGGGTTTTGCATTGATGAGCTCCTGCGGCATATAGCCTTCAGATTCCGCTAGCGACAAACGCTCGCGTACAGCACGCTCCACTCGCACCAATCCAACGCGGAATTGGTTTTCTGCCATCTCCCCGACGCTACGCACGCGACGGTTACCAAGATGGTCAATATCGTCAACTACTCCGTTACCATTTCTGATATCGATAAGCACCCGTAGCACGTCGGTGATATCGTCCTTGGAAAGCACGCCAGCACCTTCAACCTCGTCGCGACCAACGCGGCGGTTGAATTTCATTCGTCCCACCGCCGACAGATCGTATCGATCGGGTGAAAAGAAAAGGTTCTTAAACAAGTTTTCCGCTGCGTCTTTCGTCGGCGGCTCACCCGGGCGCATCATGCGGTAAATTTCGACCTGGCCCTCGAGTCGGTTGGTCGTGGCGTCTACGCGTAAGGTGTCTGAGATATAGGCACCATGGTCGAGATCGTTGGCAAAGATCGTCTGCAGCTCAGTGATCCCGACAGCTATCAGCTTGTCCAGTAATTCTTCGGTAATTTCATCGTTCGCGTTACTGACGACTTCACCTGTTTCTGGATCGACGATTTCAGTGGCCACCACTTTCCCGATCACATAGGCCCGCGGAACACTAATTTCGGTTATTCCGGCTTCTTCGATTTCTCGGATATGGCGCACATTAATCCGGCGATCCGCCTCAACGATCACGTTACCGGCACCGTCAGTCAAATCGAACTCCAGGGTCTCGCCCCGAAGTCGATCCGGTACGAGTTTGAGTAATATGTCTTCTTCATCCAAACGTAGTTCGTTGCGCTCGAAAAACATCTCAAGAATTTCTTCTGTCGAATACCCGAGCGCGCGCAACAACACGGTTGCGGGTATTTTTCGACGACGGTCGATGCGCACGTAAATGTGGTCTTTGGGATCAAATTCGAAATCAAGCCACGAACCGCGGTAAGGAATAACTCGAGCTGAAAACAACAATTTCCCTGAGGAGTGCGTTTTTCCGCGATCGTGATCGAAAAAGACGCCGGGCGATCTGTGTAACTGGGACACGATGACGCGTTCGGTGCCGTTTATCACGAAAGTGCCGTTCGTCGTCATCAAGGGCAACTCACCCATATAGACTTCTTGTTCGCGAACATCCTTGATCGCTTTGTCGGAGCCAGACTCTTTATCGTAGATAATAAGGCGCACCGTAACGCGTAACGACGCGGCGTAGGTTAGACCCCTAACCTGGCACTCCTTAACATCGAAAACCGGTTCACCGAGTCGATACTTAACGTATTCCAATGCGGCGGTCCCAGAATAACTTTCGATCGGGAACACTGATTTGAAAGCGGCGTGGAGACCAACATCCTCGCGCGCATCCGCCGACTTGTCCTGTTGCAGAAATCTCCGGTACGACTCGATTTGCGTCTCAAGCAAATACGGCACCTCCAGCGTCACGGGCCGCTTGCTGAAATCCTTTCTGATTCGCTTTTTTTCGGTATACGAGTAAGCCATAGTGTTCCTCTAATTACCTCAAGCTATGAGGTTCGGGCAGGCAGATCTGTCGGGTTGTTTGAAACACTCCGACCCCGCCAGAATTAATAGCGTAAGGCGCTCGCACACGGCGACCGCCTCGCTCCATACCCAACAAAATGATGATATGAGACCGCAAGTACGCAAACTTATTTGAGGTCCACCGCGGCTCCGGCTTCCTCAAGCTGCTTTTGGATGTCTTCTGCTTCACCCTTCGGCAACGCTTCTTTGACCGTCGACGGTACGCCTTCGACCAATTCCTTTGCTTCTTTTAAACCAAGACCGGTAATCGCACGCACTGCCTTAATTACCGAAACTTTCTTTTCGCCGAAACTTGACATCACGACGTCAAATTCGTCTTTGACTTCTTCGGCAGCGCCGGCATCACCGCCAGCAGCCGCGACCGGAGCCCCAACAGCAGCAGCCGCTGACACGCCCCATTTCTCTTCCAGATCAGACACCAGTTCGGTGACTTCCAAGATGCTCATGTTACTGAGCGTTTCAATCAGGTCTTCTTTCGATACAGCCATCTCAGGTCTCTCCTAAAAAGTCGTCGTATTCGTTATGCAATGATTAAGCAGCTTGTTGGTCACGGAAGGCCGCAACCACGCGGACGAACTGTCCTGCGGGTTCTGCCAACGTTCGCACTAATTGCGACGCTGGGGCCTGTAACGTGCCTAACAGTTGCGCTCGCGCTTCATCCAGTGTTGGCATACTTGCCAGTAGCACGAGATCCTCAGGTGGTCGAAGTTGTCCGGCAAATGCAATCGCGGTCGTTCGCAGACGATCATTCGTCTTCGCAAAATCCCTAACGATGCGCGCACCGGCACCCGGATCATCGGCGGAAAACACTAGTAACAAAGGCCCGGTCAACGAATCCCTCAAGCATTCGAATTCCGTACCCTCGATCGCCCGACGCGCCAAACTGTTTTTGACCACTCGGATCTGAACGCCTTGAGCCCGCGCTTGAACGCGCAGATTTGTCATGTCTGCAACTGACAGGCCCAAATATTCGGCTGCGATCGCGGCTTGCGCACCAGCTGCCACTTCATTGACTTCGGCAACAACTCGTTTTTTTTGCTCTAAAGTCAAACTCACTTTTACTTCTCCTGGTTGGGCGCCCCATCTCTTCTATGGAGCCGCCGCACCTCGTTTTGGCAGATGTTCTGCCACCATCGATTCGGAAATAATTAGACCTAAGGTCTCCTTAATTCCCTCGATGCCCAAACCAGGTTTTGACCTGAATGGGAACACCGCCTGCGCAGGCCGCTATTGCGATTAACCCACCAATATCACCGATCCCAGCGACAGGACGAATCGTCCACACCGGGTTGGTTCAAATTGGCAAGACCTACGGTCTCTGACGGCTACTGGGTGCTTCCCAGTAGCCCAAAGTCGTGACGTCGCATTTTTTGCGTCGCGAATTGAAATTGATTTAACTACTCAGGCGCTCTCAGCGCCTACGGACGCGCCGTCGACAGCAATCCCTGGCCCCATTGTCGACGATAAAGTAATGCCTTTGAGATATACGCCCTTGGCCGCACTCGGTTTGATTTTATTGAGATCCACCAAAATGGCCTCGAGGTTTTCGCGCAGCGCAGCGACATCGAATGATGCCTTGCCGATCGAACAATGGATGATACCGGCCTTATCAGTGCGATAGCGAACCTGCCCCGCCTTTGCGTTTTTTACAGCCTCGGCGACGTCTTTTGTGACGGTACCCACCTTCGGGTTGGGCATTAAGCCGCGCGGCCCAAGGATCTGACCGAGCTGCCCGACAATACGCATTGACGATGGAGTTGCTATGACAACGTCAAAATCCATGTTCCCTTGCTTAACTTCGCTGGCTAAATCGTCCATCCCGACGATATCGGCGCCGGCTTCGCGGCCGGCTTCAGCTTCGTCACCGTCGGCGAATAGCGCAACGCGGACTTGTTTACCCGTACCGTTCGGTAAAACGGTTGCACCGCGAACAACTTGGTCTGACTTTTTAGGATCGACCCCGAGATTGACCGCGACATCGATCGTTTCGTCAAACTTCGTCGCCGTAACGTCTTTCAATACCTGCAACGCGTCGTTCAACGGCCGCGGCACATGGCGATCACCCAACTTTTCTTCGATTGCTCGCATTCGCTTACTTGATTTTGCCACCGTCATACTCCCTCTACATCAAGACCCATGCTGCGGGCAGTACCAGCAATCGTGCGCACCGCCGCATCGACGCTTGCGGCCGTCAAATCCGGGTCTTTAGTTTTTGCGATCTCTTCGAGTTGGGCGCGATTGACCTTGCCCACTTTTTCCGTATTTGGGGTACCGCTACCCTTCGCGACCCCGGCGGCCTTACGTAGCAATACCGCAGCAGGCGGCGTTTTCGTTATGAAGGTGAAACTCTTATCAGCGAAAACCGTAATGACGACCGGCGTCGGTAAACCCTGCTCCATACCTTGGGTTTTTGCATTAAACGCTTTGCAAAACTCCATGATGTTAACGCCGTGTTGACCTAATGCTGGGCCCACTGGTGGACTCGGATTGGCCTGGCCTGCTGCCACCTGCAACTTTATGTAGGCCTCAATTTTCTTTGCCACAACATGCTCTCCCCGGGTTCAAACGCCGCCTGGGCTCCCCGTTGTTGAAAATATTAAACGGACGCGGTCCGTCTTTGATTAGTCTTTCGAAACTTGTCCAAACTCCAATTCAACCGGAGTCGATCGACCGAAAATTGAGACGGCTACCCGCAGGCGGCTCTTCTCGTAGTTGACCTCCTCCACGACACCGTTGAAATCGGTAAACGGACCATCGTTGACCCGTACCAATTCACCTGCCTCAAACAGTACTTTCGGACGCGGTTTCTCAGATCCTTCCTGGATCCGGTTCAATATTGTCTGCGCCTCCCGCTCCGTGATTGGCGTCGGGCTATCGCTTGTCCCACCAATGAAACCCATCACCTTTGGACAGTCTTTCACGAGGTGCCACGAATCATCACCCATTTCCATTTCGACCAAAACGTAGCCAGGGAAAAATTTTCGATCGCTCTTACGCTTCTGCCCATCTCGCATTTCGACAACTTCTTCGGTCGGAACCAAGATCTGGCCGAACTTGTCGGTCATCTCGTTCCTCGAAATACGATCTTCGAGCGAGCGTTTAACGAAATTCTCGAACCCCGAATAGGCATGCACTACGTACCATTCCATGAATTCTTAATTACCTCTCTGCATGACCTGACTCACAATTCCGCCGAGCGCCATATCTAACAGCCATAAAAAAATGGCGATTATGACAACTACGACCATAACAACGAGAGTCGTTTGCACTGTCTCCTGGCGCGTCGGCCAGACGACTTTTCGAACCTCGGTCTGCGCTTCCTTGATGAATGATGCGGTTGTACGGCCTTTATCCGTCTGCAGTGTGATTGCCACTGCGATACCGACCGCCACGATTAATCCCCCAACTCGCGCGAGTTTGGAAACATCAGCGAAATAATAAAACGCTACAACCGACCCGATTAATATAAGCAGGGCGGTGATGATCTTCAGTGTGTCGAAGGTCGAGGTCTCGGTTTCAACTGCGGTACTCATAAGTCCTTCGACAATCCGTTACTCAAAATACAGGCCCGCGACACATATCGTGTAACGTCAATAGTGGCAGGCCAGGAGGGAATCGAACCCCCAACCTGCGGTTTTGGAGACCGCCGCTCTGCCAATTGAGCTACTGGCCTGTATACAATTACGACTGAAAACTTCACCGAAGTGGCCGTCTGTAGCCGCTACGATGACCGCCATCTAGACTTTCGCTTTCAGTATTCGATTACTCAATTATTTTCGCCACAACCCCAGCACCTACCGTACGACCACCTTCGCGGATCGCGAAGCGTAGTCCTTCTTCCATCGCGATCGGGTTGATCAGCTTTACTTCAACTTTTACGTTGTC
>Ga0115002_10009913_pt1 | contig 10319 bp, 8 predicted proteins | sample ArcticOcean_MG_C_8_FD_89576 | JGI IMG/M metagenome (GOLD analysis project Ga0115002, IMG submission 89576) | Marine microbial communities from western Arctic Ocean - ArcticOcean_MG_CB11_86 | ecosystem: Environmental > Aquatic > Marine > Oceanic | place: Arctic Ocean: Canada Basin | collected... | reverse complement strand
TATACATTCTAATAACATTTACACTTCATAAGCTCAAGTGCTGAATAAATACACCAGCCCATATTAAAGTTGCGATGATAACGCTCACCATCACAGCCAAAGAGCCTAAGTCTTTCGCTAAACCTGACAGCGGATGAATTTCCGCGCCAATTCTATCGACTACTGCCTCAATAGCGGTATTGAAGATTTCTGCCAACAATACGAATAATAAAGCGCACCAAAGAAACACGTACTCAAAAAGTGAAAATGGAAAGAATAAACAGCCCACAACGAGAAGAACTGACAGCCAGAATTCTTGTTTAAACGCTGCTTCATTTGCTATCAGCCATTTAAACGCTCTGAGTGAATGCCCCGCTGCTAGGTATATTCGTTTTATTCCCGTCGGCTTTTGCTTAGCACCCATTGATTGGCTCCTGTTGGCTATTCTTAGCATTAGGTTTGGAATTAGGAAAGTGTAAGGTACGAAACACTACCGCGGCTATCAAACAAATGATTAACCATGACAACGTCATCGTTGTTAGTGTGTGACTTAAAAAATGGTCACCTATCGCCATCTTATAACTCCCCATAATCCAGCCAGTAGAAACAGCAAACGCTATCGCAATACATTGGTATTTCGGACGATAAAACAAAAAGAATAATGACATTAAGGCAAAACCACCGCTGGCATGACCCGCAGGAAAGCACTTGTACTTTTTAGTTGACTCAAACGATTCAGGCATTAATTCAAACGCCTTAACATAAGGGACATCGCCGCCATATAGTTCAAGCTGCGCAGGACAAGCACCATTGGTTGTTGCTTTTAAACCGCCGATGACTGACGGCACTAACATCAAAGAGAAAATAACCACTAATAATCGCTTTTGAAAGTGCTTAGAGTACTTGCGTCTACAAGCGATAACGTAAAAAGCAATGAGCGACAGTGCCAACAAAATAATGCTGTATTTAGGCAACAAGTAAAAAATAAAACGATAAGGCTCTTCATATTTATCAATTAACCACGTTTGGTTGGATGCATTGAATAACAAATTTTGAAGCCAAATATCGCTATTTGTTGTTTCAAATAAAAAAGCAATAAGCGTTAATGCATACATTGAATAAAGCAGGTGTTTACTCAAGTTCAAAACAATTCTCCATTTGCAAGGTGTTCCCTACTACCACTTCTATGGTCGAGTGGTGAATACCGTATTGAGCTGCGAGCAAATCTTTAATTGGCTTAAGATCTTGGAATTGTTCCATCGTTTTTAAGTTAACACTGGTTTCTAAATACACTTCGCTATCATCTAATTGCCACACATGAATGTGTCTTACTTTTTCAACATTCTCCATTGATTCGATATCCTTACAAATCTTATCGATATCGATATCAACGGGGACCGCTTGCATTAAAATACGAATACTTTGCTTAGCTAAAATAATACCGTGGTACACCACATAAACCGAGATAAGTATGGTTGCCAATAAATCGACAACATACCATTGATATAAAATGATCAAACTACCCGCAACAATGACAACGACAGAAGCAAAGGCATCAGATAAATTATGAATAAATGCCGCTCTGAGATTCAAGTTATTCTTCGCGCCTGCTTGATAAGTCAACCACGCGGTTATGGAATCAATCACTAAGGCTATTGTCGCAATCCAAACAACAATCCAACCATCAATAGGTTGAGGGTTAAAGTACTTCTCAACTGCGGCATAAATGAGATATATACCAAGAATAATAAGGGTAGTACTGTTGATTAATGCCCCGATAATTTCAGCCCGTTTAAAACCAAAAGTCATTTGGCTATTAGCGGGTTTTCTTGCAATTTTTCTCGCAACAATCGCAATAACGATAGCGCCTGCATCACTGAGGTTATGAAGCGCATCAGCAATCAAGGATAAACTACCTGATAAAACCCCGCCGATAATTTGGGCCACAGTAAGTAAAATATTGATAAATACTGCCATGCTTAATTTTCCGTCATGGTTATGTGCATGGCTGTGCGTATGGTTATTATTTGACATTTACTCTTCCTCTTGCATAACAAATAGTGGTGATGGCGCTTTTTCAGGCAATGACATATCTGTGCTGATATTTAACGCATGTAGTAAAGAAAAAGAAAAAACATCGTGAGAACTTTCTTTTTTACTTTGTTTGACCGTACTTTCCATATCAACGTGTGATGAAGAGCCGAACCAAGCAATTAAAGGTACATGAGTCTGTTCTTCAGGCGCCAGCATGTAAGGCATACCATGTAAGTAGAGTCCGTTCTTACCTAACGATTCACCATGATCGCCAATATAAAACATGGCAGTTTCAAAGTTGGTATTGTTCTCTTCTAATAAATTAATGGTTTCATTGATAAAGTAATCGGTATAGAGAATGGCATTATCATACGCATTAACAATTTCGCTAGTTTCACAGGCGGAGAGTTCGCTTGTTTGACAGGCAGGAGTGAACTTCTCAAAGTCTTTGGGGTATCGTTTGTAATATGCCGGGCCGTGGTTGCCCATTTGATGAAGCACTATGAGTACACTACCTTCTTGATCATCAATATACCCCTGTAAACCGTCTAACATACCAATGTCACGACACTCTATATCGCACACTGAATTTAGCTCAGGTGATTTGAAATTTTGGTATTCGACACGATCTGCGACGCCTTTTGAACTAGAGTTATTGTCTCGCCAAAGGACACTTACCCCGGCTTTGGAAATAACATCTAATACGTTTTGTGTTCGCCGTGCTTTTTTATTATCAAATGACTCTCGGTTATCGAATGAAAACATACAAGGGACCGAAATCGCGGTTGATGTGCCACAAGCATAGAATTTATCAAAACTAATTAAATCATCTCTTTGAGCTAATAATGGTGTAGTTTCTCGTTTATAGCCATTTATAGAAAGATTACCCGCATGGACAGTTTCACCGACAATGACAATGTAGAGTTTTTTATGCGACTCTTTATCAATATCATTGGCAGAGTTTACTACCATTAAAAATTCGTTATTTTCTTGCTGTTCAAGCACGTCCTTGAGGAAAAATCCCGTAGAGTAAATGGGATAGATAGGATTTAAGTAAAATCTTAATGGCTTGTGTTCTCTAAAGAAATTAGTGAATTGAGCACTAAAAATATAAAGTGAAACAGTAATTACACCAAGTGCCATGATGGTATTACTTATTTGTAGCCAACAGTTTTTTGTCCATGACGATTTATCTATTTTGACCATAAAAAGGCAAGCTATAGGTACTATGGCTAACAACAAAACAGTTAAAAAATACTCAAATGACAGTAAGTCAGTTGCTTCATCGATATTCGTTTCAGCAATGTTTTGAATCATTACATTATCAATGATGGTGCCAAAGCTATCGGTATAATAACCAGCCATGGCAGATAAGAGTAAAAGACTGCTCAGTACTATTCGAACGGGAATGATAATACTGAAAAATGACACAATAATGGTTAATACACTCATTACCACAAGAGTCAGAGCGATAATAAAACCTTGATTATCTTGCCACGGGTATACCGAATTAACTTGTTCAAAAAATGTAGAATTGCCCGTCACTATAATAAATAGCACGGTGGCGATAATAAGGAGGTTTGGCGAACAATTGAAAAACGACAGCTTTTTCATCATTATTCCCTAAATTTAGGATGCAAAAATTCGAAGCTAATAAAAGCCTACTATTGAATCTCTGCATCGAGTGAAAATGACTGGCTAAGCCCTGCTTTTGACAAGAGCTTAGCTAGTAGCGATTTATAGTGCTATCAAATTAGTTACTTACTTTATTAATTTGTAAGTTAATGAGTAAGTCACTAAGTTATCTAGCGCGTTAGTCTCTAAGATCTTTGATTTTGGCTTTTGAGAACCAAGCATATAAAACCGGTAACACAAACAAGGTGAGTAACGTTGCAGTAACCAAACCGCCAACAATAACACTCGCCAGTGGTCGTTGAATTTCAGCGCCAACTCCATTGGACATCAGCATTGGAATTAAACCTAACGCAGAAGTAATGGCGGTCATTAATACTGGACGTAAACGAGATACTGCCCCATCAAAAACAGCTTTTGAGGTGTCTATACCATCTTTTACCAGCTGGTTAATGCTTTCTACCATGACTACACCATTAAGCACGGCGACACCAAACAAAGTGATAAAGCCGACTGAACTTGGCACTGACAAGTATTGACCTGAAATATACAGTGAGAAAATACCACCTATAACGGCCAAGGGTACATTCACTAAAATAAGCATCGCTTGACCAACAGAGCCAAAGGCGAAATAAAGTAGCAAGGCAATTAGTGCCAATGATAGAGGCACTACCACTGATAGTCGCTGCTGCGCACGTTGTTGGTTTTCAAATTGACCACCAATCACTACAGAATAACCTGCAGGTAAATCTACTTTGCTATCAATAACTGCACGAATGTCGCTAACAACACTTCCCATGTCTCGACCTTGAACATTGGCTTGAATTACCACGCGTCGCTGTACATCATCACGTCGCACTTGTGGTGGGCCAGATTCAAAACTGACGGTAGCAATATCGCCTAAACGTACCCAAGCACCCGTAGGTGATTGTATTCTCAGATCTGCAATAGCTTCTTGGTTATCACGGTATTTTTCTTCAATGCGAACATAAATATCATAACGTTCATTGCCATTGATTATTTGGCCAGCGCTAACGCCACCGATACCGTTTTTAACCACTTCCATGACATCGCCAACTGACAAACCAAAACGTGACAATTGCTGTCTTTTCGGTTTAATCACTAACTGTGCTTCACCAGCGATTTGCTCTAAGGCTACATCTCTTGCGCCATCAATTTGTTTGATTGCCGCTTCAATTTCTTGACCTTTGCTCGCCAACATATCTAATTCTGGTCCAAACAATTTAATGGCAAGTTGCGCTTTAACTCCTGATAGTAATTCATCTACACGAGTCGCTATGGGCTGTGAAAAGTTAAGTAATAACCCTGGGAATTGCTCAAGTTTCTCTTCCATTAAACCTTGTAATTCAACGCGATTTTTGGCACTTGTCCATTCTGAAACAGGTTTTAAGCCAATGTAAATTTCGATGTTATTAACTGGTTCAGGATCACCGCCGATTTCAGCACGTCCAATTCGACTTAGGGTATATTCAACTTCGGGGAACTCCATTAACTTTTCTTCAAGAATTGGAGCAACCGACAAGGCTGTTTCTAAACTTGCTGATGGCGCTAATGTTGCTCTTAGGTTAATGGTACCCTCTTCTAATTCTGGTACAAATTCAGTCCCTATTTGAGGTATTAAAGATGCTGCACCCACAAGTAACAATAATGAAGCAATAATAACTACTTTCGTGTGTTTCATCGCGGCTTTGAGGCCTTTTCGATAAAGCTTATCTAATGGTTTTAAGACAAAACTTTCTCTTTCTTTAACGCCTTTATTAAACATAAAGGTTGCTAAGGCTGGAACCACAAACAGTGCCACTAAAATAGCCGAAATAACCGCTAAAATAATACTGATAGCCATCGGCTGGAACAATTTAGCTTCCACTCCTTCAAAGCTAAATAACGGTGTAAATACCACTAAAATAATAGAGGCAGCAAAAAATACCGGGCGTGCAACTTCTTTTCCTGCTTCTTTTAATCGTAGAGGAATGCCTTCTTTATCATGTTCTACATCGTGGGGATCAGCATCTGTGCCTAACGTTCTCGCTTGCGCATTTTTGTAATGTGTTGAATCAGGTCTATTAAGGTGTTTGAACATGTTTTCAACCATCACAACAGAGCCATCAACCAACATACCAATAGCAACAGCGATACCACCTAACGACATTAAGTTTGCCGATAAACCTATCCAAGACATCACCATTAAGGCGATAGCGATTGAAATAGGAATTGAAATTAACACTAAAAAGGTTGCGCGTAAGTTCATTAAAAACAGAGCAAGTACGATAACGATAAATATAAATGCCAGCGCTAATGCTTGCACTACAGTATCAACTGCTTTAGTAATTAAATCTGCCTGATCGTAGAAAGGTTCAAAACGTACGCCTTCAGGTAGTGCTTGGTTGATCATTGGAATACGTGCACTTATACCGTCGATTGTCGCTTTAGTATTTGCGCCCATACGTTTCAATACGATACCTGAAACCACTTCACCTAAGTTTTCAATGTTACCCTGTGCATCTCTGCGCGTCATAGTAACTGCGCCTTGGCGTATTTCACTACCCAGCGAAACCTTGGCTACATCTTCGATAGTCACCACAGTACCATCAACCGTTTTAACCGGTACTTGTCTAATATCAGCTAAACCTGCTTCGCCACTATTAAACCAACCTGTGCCACGAATAACTAATTGCTCTTGTCCACGGTTCATGTACCAACCGCCAACATTGGCATTGTTGTTATCGAGTGCAGTAACAATATCGTCTTGCGTTAACTCATATGATAATAATTTACTTGGCTCAATGTTGACTTGATACTGTCTGACGTTGCCGCCAAAAGATAAGACGTCGGTAACACCATCTACCGGCATAACCAATAACTTTACTATCCAATCGTTCAAGCTCCTTAAGGTCATAGAATCATAACCAGAATCTTTATCTGCAATTAACAAATACTGAAAAACTTGACCCAAACCTGAGGTGTTAGGTCCCATTGCTGGTGTGCCCACGCCTTGCGGAATTAACTCTTTTGCCGCTTGTAAACGCTCAAATACTAACTGGCGAGCAAAGTAGATGTCTGTGCCTTCTTTAAAGACAACAGTAACACCCGATAAACCCGTTTTTGAAATAGAGCGTACTTGCTCTACATCAGGCAACGCATACATTACTGCTTCAATGGGATAGGTTATTAACTGCTCTACTTCTTCAGCGGCTAAGCCCGGTGCTTCAGTATTAACCGCTACCTGAACATTGGTTACATCAGGAAAAGCATCTAAATTTAGTTTTGGGATCACCATAACAGAGCCTGCCATAGTAGCAATTAGGGCGATAATTACTAAGAGTCGATTATTGATCGACCAATCAATCATTTTATTAAACATAATCTTATTCCCCTAGTGGCCGTGCGGATCAAATCCGCCTTTTGCTATTTCTGACGCAACAAAAAAGGCACCTTTTGTTACCAAACGGGTATTAGGCTCAATACCGATAATTTGACGGTAATTGCCTAATGGCTGACCTAATTCAACTTCAACGGCTTTAAATTCACCAGAATGGTCTTCAACAAATACCGTCCAATCACCATCGGCACCACGCATTAATGCTGTTTCTGGTACTGCTATTACAGGGCTTTGCGTATCAAACTGAAAATTTACATTAACAAACATGCCTGAATGCAAACTGTCATCAGTATTTTCAACCGACAGTCTAACGATTCGGGTACGCGTACTTGGATCAATGGTATGTGCTTCTTGAATGACCTTGGCAACATGCACTTGCCCGGCAAACTCAACTTTTGCAATGGTGCCAATAGGAAGACTTAATTTTTTATTTGGCGAAACACGCGCTTCAACCCATAAGTCTTTTTCATCAGCCAATACCATGATTTTTTCACCGGCAGGCACACGTTGTCCTTGAGAGAAATCATCACTTAAAACCACACCAGAGCGCTGAGCGACTAAGGTATATTCACCAAGATTTGATGAGTTGTTTTTTACAATATCTTTAATGGCTGCTTTGGTTAAACCAAAGGCAGTTAATCGACCATAAGCTGAAATGTAATCTGTTTCACTGGCTAATAGGCGGCTTTCACTGACGGTGCCAAGGCCCAATTTTTTAGCTCGTTGCCACTCACTGTAAGCAACACGATATTGTGCTTGTGCTTCGGCCATTGATTCACTAAATAAGGTAACTAAAGACTGACCCTTAGTCACATGTTCACCTAAAATAGCATGACGACTGATCACTACCGATTCAGTACGTGAAGAGACAATGTAACTGGTATAACCGTTCGCTTTTATTTCTCCTGGTGCATAGATACTTTTAGCAAAAATTGCCGGCTTTAAGTTAGTCACTTTGATATTGGCGAGTGCCATTTTTTCTGGACTAAAACTTATGCCTTCTTCATGTTCTTCTTCAGCTGTTTCTTTACTCGCTGTTTCACTACCATGGTCATGACCGTCATCAGATTTCTCCTCCGCAGCATGGTCGTCTTTGCTTTCATCACTACCATGTTCATGACCACTTTCGTCATGCACTTCTTCACTTTCAGAGTCATGATCATGGTCAGTTTTTAATACGATGGATTGCTCTACTGCTGGCGTTTTTTCTAGAGCGGCATCGTTATATGATAATGCCGTAGTTGACACGACAGCTAAGCCAGTAAATAAACTACTTAGGGTAATGAGTTTTATTTTTTTCACTATTTTATGAGATGTTTTATCAGTTATTTTATTTTTCATTTTTAATTCCAAATTCTGTAACAATTCACGCTCATCAAGCCGCGTAAAGTGATATAATAGGTTTAGTTTAATAGCTTAGTTGCCGCATTTAATTGGCCTACATCGAGTAGCCATTGCACTTCGCTTATTTTGAACTGGGCTTGTAATTCAATGCCCGCGTATAAACCTTCCGCTCTTTGTTGTAATGCCAATAAATAATCCGAGGTATTTAAATCACCTACTTGCCATTGTTTTTGCAATAACTGCGCGCTGTGTTCGCCGCGCCCTTGCATTAACTGTTGCCAACGGCCAAGGTATTTTTTATTAGAGATTAGTGAGGCAGTACTTGCCTGTATCAAATACTTTTGCTTACGCATTACTGAACGAAAATTTGCTTCTGCGGCGATAGCTTGTTGGTTTTGTGCTTTGGCATTAGCTTGGTAATCATTACGAATATTTAACGGCATAGAAAAAGTAACTCCGACAACATTATCGACATCATTTTTTCCGGCACTAATTCCAATGGTAGGATCGGCTTTGGTTTCAAGCATGGCATATTGAGCTTTACTTTTTTGCATTTGCCACAGTGCTTGAGAGGCTAATACTTGCGGGTGCTGCGTTAACCACTGCTCAGCTACTTGAAAGTTTGTAACGCCTAAGCCCTTCTCTGGATATGCTTGTGTATCAGGACGCCAATCAGGCAACAACTCATTAACTTTGGCTTGAGCTTGTGTTAACTGTGCTTGTATTTGGGCCGTTTTATTAAGCATTTGCGACAAATTCAAGAAAGTTAACTCAGCATCAACCTGACCAAGATCGCCAGCTTTCTGCCTTTTAGTTACAATTTTAAGCAAGATTTCTAACTGTTGCTCTTGTTCAAAAGCAAGTGACGACTTATCCATGGCAAGTTGCCAATTAATAAGTGCTTTTAAGGCTTGTGCTTTTTTCTGCTCTATCGCATAAGTGAATTGTTTACTGGCCGCCGTTAATATTTTATCGCCGATAGCAGCATTAACAGCCTGCTTATCCCACAAGTCAATCGTTTGGCTAATACCAATATTGTAATTATTTCCGTCACCTTCACGCTCGTAACCTGTCGATAGTTCTGGGTTGTAAAGTGGTAACTTACTGCCCTGTGCTTTGGAAAATTCAGCATTCATGAGTTCACGTGCTGAGACAATATCAGGGTGTTTATTGATTTGCCGATCGAGCCAGTCACTCGATAGCGTTGGCTTAGCAAAAGCGAAGCTACTAACAGATAAACTTGCTGAAAAGCCGATAAATAATGCGATTCCAGCAGATTTTGCTGAGAAAAATTTCATAATAATCTCTTAATTTAATAATAAAATGCCGCAACTAAACCAACTAGGCTACATTAAGCGCTAGTTAAGAATAAATTTGTTACGAATATAGCTTTAAAACTAAATTAAACGATTGGGGGGCGTATAGGTTCTTCAGTGAATATTTTATCTACATGATCAGCATAAAAATATTGATTTGTAATAATAAGTTTAGGGGTCTGTAGTGTAGATTTATTACTGGCAACCCACTGTGTGTGAGTGCCTTGACAGTGACCACAATGATGGCAATCTTTAATATTATGTTCAGTGTCAGATGATTCATCGAAAAGTTCAATATCTTCACTATCATGGGAATGTTCTGTTTGAATATGTAGAGAGTCAATCTGATGACTTTCATTTGAATTAGCCACAGAAGCAAACGACTGCAATGCAATCGATAGTACTACTAACAAACTAATCCAAGTATTTTTCATTTTTACTCTAACATCAAAATTTTAAAAACATGGTAGTCAAGAAACCCACTCAAGTCAATCAAATTAAGTAGTTTATACAGGACAATCCACGGCAAGATCATTATAAATTGAACTTCTAGAACAAGTAGCGATCAGATCAAGGCATTATAATCACCTTGGTCACTTAATATGAGCGCTACT
>Ga0115002_10009912_pt1 | contig 10319 bp, 6 predicted proteins | sample ArcticOcean_MG_C_8_FD_89576 | JGI IMG/M metagenome (GOLD analysis project Ga0115002, IMG submission 89576) | Marine microbial communities from western Arctic Ocean - ArcticOcean_MG_CB11_86 | ecosystem: Environmental > Aquatic > Marine > Oceanic | place: Arctic Ocean: Canada Basin | collected... | reverse complement strand
GACGCTACCGCCAACGATTATCTCCGATTGACCGTGCGGCAACAGGGGGTTCATCGAATTACCGGACAGGAGCTGGCGGATGCCGGCGTTCCATTGAGTGACATCGTTCCGGACGCGATCCGTCTGCGCTACGGCGGGGGACTGGCCCAGGCGGTCTCTGGCTCACCCGCTCTCGGCGTTCGTTTGCGTGAAATTCCCATTGTGGTGGAGGACGGGGAGGACGGCCGCTTCGACAACGGCGATGCGTTACTGTTTTATGGAGAGCCGGCCGAGCGCTGGGTTTTCTCCAGTGGCAATGATGGGGAGTATTTCTGGCGACAAAACCCCTACACCAAAGACAATGTCTACTTCCTGGAGTGGACCGGGGATGGCAACGGCCTGCGTGGAGGTGTCGTCTCCGGAGCGCTGTCCGTGCCCGATGCGCTGGCAACGGACAACTACCGTGAGCGCCTCCATGTGGAGGAGGAGAAGGAGAGTGTCATTGAGCTCGAGGGCATCAAGTCCGGTTACGACTGGTTCTGGGAAACCTTTCGCGGCAATGCGGCCGATTTTACCACGACGCTGCGAGACGTAGTAACGGATGATCCGGTCGATGTGGACGTGAGGTTCTGGGGCTTAAGCGGCGGCAGTCACCGGTTCGATCTGCGCTGGAACTTCGACGTAATCGGCAATGTCAGTTTCTCGGGACCACAGGCAAGTACCCTCAGTGCTTCTTCCAGGCGCGGCGCCTTGGAAGGGGTCAACCGACTGGGTGTGTTACACCGAGACAACACGGCGAGCCGTTTGGACTGGTACGAGCTGGAATACACTCGCCAGCTGCACGCTCGTGATGATGGGGGGGTATCCTTCGATTGGCTGAGCGCCGCTGGCCTGAAGAACGCGGACGTATCTAGCGCCAATTCCACTACCCGGTTTCACCTATCGGGTTTCAACAATGGGCGACCAAGAATTTTCGAGTTCCGGGCGCCACGCACGCTCAAAGAGGTCGTCGACTTTGAGTACGAGGCGACGACCGGGTCAGCCACTTTTCAAGGCTTGCATACCGGCTTTGGCGTTCCCCCCCTGTACGTCGCCATCGACGACGCCGGCTGGAAGCGTCCAGCGGCCATCGAAAGGAAGAGCCCCGCCCGTCTGAAGACGTCGGATAACGGGGCGGATTACGTGATCATCACGCATCGCAACTTTTGCGCCGCGGCCGAGAGGCTGGCAGCCTGGCGCGCGGAAGACGACCGCTTTGGTACGCCGTTGGTGACGCGCGTCGCTGACGTCGAAGACATTTACGATGAGTTTTCAGGAGGACTGCTCGACCCGATGGCGATTCGCAGCTTTGTGAATTACGCCGTTGACAACTGGGATCCCGCCCCGGTCTTCATCCTGCTGATGGGTGACGGCAGCTACGACTACAAGAACAATCTCGGCCTCAGCGACGCCAACTGGATACCAGCCTTTCAGGATGGCGCAAGCATGTATGACGAGTGGTACGTACGCATAGAAGGGGGTGACGAACTGCCGGATCTCGCCATAGGTCGGCTGCCGGTTGGATCAACGAAGGAGGCGGAGGCCGTCGTCGACAAACTGATCTCATACGATCGAAATCCCGAGATCGGTTTGTGGCAAGCGCGAGCGTTGCTGGTGGCCGACGATATCGTCAATCCGGCCACCCATCAGGATGAATCCTTCTTCGTCAGGGACGCGGAGCAAATGGCGAGTGATTTTCTGCCGCAGGATTTAGCGGTCTCGAAGCTCTACTTCGGACGATTCCCGCTGCAGGGACGGACCAAACCCTCGGCGCGGGAGGCTTTTGTCCGCCGCTTCAACGAGGGCGCTTTGATCCTCACCTACATCGGCCACGGCAACCCCGAGACCCTGACGCACGAGCAGATATTTGTCCTCACTCGCGACATCGACGGCATCGACAACGGAGGTCGACTCCCTCTCGTGTACACGGCGGCCAGTCAGGTCGGAGTCTTCGACGATCCATCACGGCAGTCGATCCCTGAGGTGTTCGTCAACAAGCCGGATGGCGGTGCCATCGGCTTTATCTCCGCCACGAGAGTGGGAATCCACCACAGCAACATGATCCTGGCCAAAGAGTTTCACGAGATAATGTACAACAGCGATGACGATCGAGTTGCGGTCGGTCTGGCGCTTATGGCGGCCAAGCAGCGCGTCACGCTTTCGCCAGGCGATCGAACCAACGTTCAGCGCTACTCTCTACTCGGTGACCCCGCGCAGATTCTCAATAGACCGCTATTGAGTGTGCAGATCGAGGCGCCTGATTCGCTCCAAGCGCGTCAGGAGGTGCGCTTTGCGGGGCGGGTGCAGGATGCCTCTGGAGACGCGATCACTGACTTCAGTGGGCAGGCCCTGGTCCAGGCTTTTGATTCCAGTGTGCGTAGCGTTGTCGAAGGGAACCCCTGGGAGCAGCCAGGGGTTCCGATTTTTCGCTCGCTAGCCCGTGTAGAGGGCGGCGTTTTCGCGGGCGTATTCCGAGTGCCAAGGGATATCAGTTACAGAGAATCCGAGGGAAGCATGAGCGCCTATGTCTGGAATGAAGGCACCCAGACCGCCTTCGGTTCCGTTCGAGGAATCGCCATTGGCGGCGTCGAGCAAGGCCTCACCCCCGGAAACAACGGCCCGACGGTAGCGCTGGCTTTCGACGGGGCAGCAGGGGGAGGAGCGTTTCGCGACGGCGACTTCGTCTCCAGCCGACCGCGTCTTACCGCGTTGATCGAAGACGAGGACGGCATCAATATCACCGGAGCAATCGGCCACGAGATCGAGCTGCAGATTGACGGCGAACTGTTCAAAGTGAACGATTCTTACACCAGCCAGAACGGCGGCTACAAGACCGGCTTGCTGGATTACGAGATAGCGGAACTGGACCCCGGAAGTCACCAGCTGCGCCTGAAGGTCTGGGACAACCTCAACAACTCCTCGCAGGTAGAGGCGACCATTCGAGTTGCAGAGGCGAGCGTCCCTTCGTTGACTTCAGTGATTTTTCATCCCAACCCGATGCAGGACCAGGGGCACTTCACCTACACTCTGGCGACGCCGGCGCATGCCGTCAGCATCAAGGTCTTCACCTTGTCAGGCCGGCTTGTTGATGAGTTAAAGGGTGGCGAGCTTCCCGGGTACAATCAGGTTTCCTGGGAGCCGCCCTCGGCGCTGGCGAACGGCACCTATCTGTATCATATCCAGGCCACCACCGAAGACGGCTTCGGGTTCGAAGCGACGTCTGCGGTGCAGGTTGTGCGATAACGAAGAGGAGGATTCTCATGGCAACATCGACCCCGAGCAACATGCCCGAGATGGCCAGCGTGACGGCCTCGAAGATCGGCGCCTCACCTGCCTGGGCCGTTCGCCTAGCACGCGGTAGGGCGCCACGCTACCGTTGCTTCCCAGCGCTGGCGACGCAACCGTGTTCGCACCTGTAGCGAATCGTTGGTAAAACCTGGTGGCAGTGCCCAGTGATGGGTGCTGAAGAATTCGTCATCGACGGCGAAGGGCCTGGGTGGCGGTAGAGTGATCCACTCGCCGTTGATTTGCACCTCCACCGGCTCTGCCGGATCGCTGAAGAACAGGCTCAAGCGCGGCCCGCCGTCATCACCACCAGGGACGATCTCCCCTCGCCAGTGGGCGCCAATTCCCGCTACCTGGTAGTTGAGGCACACGTCGCCCTCCTCGACATCGACCAGCAACCAGCCACGCGGACTGCCGTCGGTGCAGCGGGAGGCGGTTCCGTGGTCCCACCATCGACCGCACACCGAGCCCACGGTGATGTAGTGAATGCCGTCCCTATGCAGGTGTTCGTTTTCGTGCAGGTGTCCCTGGGCGACGACGACGGGTGCTGGCCAGTTTGTCAGGCGCTGGTGGATGGCACCGGCATTGGTGACACGCCAGACATCCGTTGTTTCGCGATCGGCTCCTCGGCGTTCGGGGCAGGTCGTCGCCAGCGGGATGTGCACGAAGAGCAGAAGGGGGAGCGCACGGTCGAGGCCGGCGAGAGTCGCGTCGAGCCAGGCGAGATCGCCGTCGCCGACCGCGGCTCGGACCTTGGTTCCGTCATCGAAGGGCGGCTGCAGGCCACACGTGTTGAGGCAGACCATTTGGATGTCGGCGAACTGAACACAGCTGTTGCGGGAGCCGAATCGGCTAACGAAGTCATGGTCGAACTCCTCGCCGTGGCCGCTGCGATCGGTGTCATGGTTACCCATCAGGTAGGTTGTGTCGAAGGGCAGGTCGCGCAACAGCGCCTGAAAACGATCACCGATGCCCTCATCCCACAAGCAGATATCGCCGCCCACAACCAACAGGTCTGGTGCCAGGGCACAGATCTCCTGCAGGTCGCCGGCGAAGGCTTCGAGGCCCTCATGGCCGTCGGCCAGGTGGAGGTCAGTGGCAAAAACGATGCGCGACATGATCATTCAATATAAGTCCGCACAGCGTGTGGGTGCCTCAATGGGGTTGATTTACCCGTGCCGTTAGTAGAGGATAGCGGGTCGTTCAAGGACGTGACCCGAGGATCCGAAACGGAGATGACCGGTGGCCAGAAAAAAGCCAGGCAGCACAGACTTCATGTACAAGCCAGCACCCAGGACAAAGCAGACGCAGATCTTCTACGACTCGCTGTCGTACTCGGCGTTCCCTCACGTAGTCCAGCTCGAAGGAGATGAGTTGCTCATCGCCTTCCGCCAGGCGCCGCGGCAAAAAGGGATTGTCAGACACACCCATCCACGTTCGGTCATCACCGTCATGCGTTCGTACGACCAGGGGGACAGTTGGGATAAAGAAGGGGCCGCTCAAGTGGCAGCCGGAGGCGGGCAGGAGTTGGGGTTGATCTACCTCGGCAATGGCAAGGTGGGTGGTGCACTCGCCGCCCACGAGGTTGTGCCCGTCAACGAAGGAAGGCGGTCCGGGCTGCGACAAACCCATGCCATCGAATACCCCTTTGGCTGTGTCGGCGGACTCTGGTGCTGGAGCGACAACCATGGCCTGACCTGGCGGGTGGAGAATACGGTCCTCTTCGCCGACGGCTCCCAATGCTGTGCGCCGCCGGTGCAATTGTCGGATGGCACCTTGCTGATCCCGGTGTACGGCAATTTTAGCGGCGACGACTCCTCGGCCATTCTCTACCGATCAACGGACGGCGGTGCCAGCTGGAGTATGTTGGCCGTCATGGGGAAATTCACCCCCAAAACCCGCGGTTACGCCGAGCCTGCGGTGCTGGAACTCTCCCCGGGACACCTGCTCGGACTCCATCGGGTTGGCGAGCCTAAATTCCCACCGGGCACTTTCTGGCGCAATGAATCCTTCGATAGTGGCAAGACCTGGAGCGCACCCAAGCCGATTTCGGTGCGTTCCGGTGCCTGTCCGCGTCTGCTCAAGCTGCACGACGGCCGCCTGCTGCTGACCTACGGCCGCCGTTTTGAGCCTTTTGGCATCTACGCCTCGCTCTCATCAGATGACGGTCAGAGCTGGGGGGAGACGAGCTGGCTCTTGCGAAAAACGCCGGACAGCGACCAGGGGTACAGCTCGTCGGTCGAATTGGCAGACGGACGCATTTTCACCGCTTGCTACGCCAAGAACAGCCGTGGCATCACCGGCATCACGGGTACCTTCTGGCACTTGCCACCGGCCTAGATCATACTGCGAACACTGTTTTGGGGAAGAGTTCTCGCTGCGAAAGAGGAGTGACCGTTCGATGATACCTGCGGTACAACATTGGCTCGCCGACAGCCGCGCGAAGTTGCGTCAGGGTGACCTGTCCGAATCGGACTTGCAGCAGCTGGAGACGCTGCTGGCCGAACCCGTCGCGGAACCCCGGCAGATGATTCTCTACCTCTACTCGAAATCGACCAACATGTGCTCGGCGATTGCGAGTTGGGCCCTGTTCGACCCTAGTCAGCGGGAAGCGCAGGCGGACCAACTTGTCGCCTCCGACACGTTTTCGATGGCCCCGACGCTGCCTTCCCAGGACGTGCCCTATGCCTCGCTCATGGACGCCGTCAGTGCCGGCTGGCGGGTTGTGCAGTTTCCGCGGGAGGAGTTGCACCCCTTCAGCGACACCGACAACAGCTACCTGGGCTTCGGGTTCATTCTCGAAAAGTGGACTACGGGAGGAGGGATCAGATGAACGTGGTGCAACCATCGATGGATGACACCCAGGTAATGGCGTTCGTAAGCAGTGGGTATGTCATCGCAGCAGGTGTTGTCCCGGATGAGCTCAATCGCCAGTGTGAGGCCCTACCCCGGGGTGGTATGGGTGATTTCGTGCAGACGGCAGAATTTCGCCGTGGTGTGCTGTTGAATCCGGCGGTCGCCGGCGTCGTGCGCTCCCTGCTCGGGGAGAATTTCATGGTCCCGACGATGGCCCATCATCACCTGTACGAGGGACCCCATGCGGGCCAGACCTCGCACTTCGACGGACTCACTGAATCGGGTTACGGGGTCACTCATCTGCAGTGTTATTACTATCCGCAGGCTGTAGAAATCGATGACGGTCCGACGATGGTGCTACCAGGATCACAGTATCGCCTGGTCGATCGCGAGGCGATCGCTCACTACCGCGACATTCTGGGGCAACTGTCGCTCACGGTACCAGCAGGCACCGTTGTACTGACCCGCTACGGCATCTGGCATAAAGCGGGACCGAAGTTCAACCCGCGCCGCCGCGGTATGATCAAGTTCTCCTACTACCGGACCCAGTCGCCGAGTCGCGATTGGCCCGGGGCCTCAGCAGAGATCCCATCTTACCGCCAGCCACAAAGGCATCCCTACGTCACGGAAGTGGAAGCGTACCGGGACCAGCGCCGTTGCACGCGCACATGGCAATGGCTGTGCGGGCTCGATGAAACAGCAACCGTCGACCATGGTGAGCGGGAGTGTAGCGCGATCCCCCTCAATGATCTGGAACTCGTCTGAGCCGATTACTGCGTGATCGCCGAAGAACAGGTCCAACGCTGGACCGCTGGCCTCATCGTTGTCCCTACAACTAATCGGCCAACTCGATGATGCCGGCGCCGACCACGTCCCAGGTGGCGCCGCCGGTTCCCTGCCACTCCACCCACAATTCATCGGCCGCCTTGCGTACGCTGATGTTGAACTGTAGCCGGCGGTCCTGAGCCGGGTCGACGCCAAGCGAACTCCACGGGATACGCCATTCAGCGAGCCACTGTCCGGGAGCCGGGACGGCCGGCTTGTAATAGACGCCCTGGGCAGCCTGTTTCACCGCTCCCGCCGGCGCTCCCGCCTCGTCGCTGCTCTCCCAATACCCGTTCGGGTAGCCGCGCAGAATCAGTATCGGCGCTTTTTCGCCCGCCTCCGGGTTGCGCAAGGCGACCTCTACCGCATCGTCAGGGCCCCAGACGTTCGTCGACGACAACGGCAGCGCCGCTGACACGGCGTTGTCTATGGCTACGTACAACGCGTCCTCGTCGTGGACGAGCCAGGCGAAGCTGCGCGGGCTCACCCGCTGCATGCCGATGCCTTCCTCGATGATCATCGTCTTTGCCGGATTGGCCCCGAGCCATTCTTGGCGTCGCGCCGTGCCGTCGATGACGATCGGCGCCGTCCGCCTAGGCACCTGGTAGGCCAACACTTTGGCCCGCACACGCCCTGCTTCTGGCTCGGCCAAAGGAGTCGACGGGTGGAAGACCGGCCACGAAGCACGCTCGGGACTGTCGTAGACACCGATTTCCTCTATTGGGATCGCCTTGAACCCGAGTTTGAATGCCGGAGAGTCCGGTCGCAGCCGGAAATCGAGGCGCTCGGGGTCGACGAACAACGGGTCATCATCAATCAGGTTGTCTTCGGCACGCACCAGCGGACGGGCTTTGGGATCCCAGTCATCCCAGCGGCCGCCGACCGAAATGTTGCGGGCTATCAGGTTGTTGCGCGGTGCCCAAGGGTCCTCGTCCAGTATGCGCGCCAACTCCGGCCAACGGGTGCTGTAGGGCGGCTCCATGAAGGCGAGCTCCAGGTGGGTCCGCTTGTCGCGGGCCTCCTCGACCCATTCGTCGGTGTGGTAGCCCGCCCAGCCCATGGCGCGCGAATCGACGTGTGTGGCCGGGCTGCAATCGACGAAGATGTTGTTTTCGATGGTATTGTCACGCCCGCCGCCGATGAAGGCGGCACGTGTGACCTTGTAGAACAGGTTGCCGGAGATCTCCGTGCCACAGTACATGTCGTCCAGGTAGACGCCGACGCAGCCGCGCCCACGAAAGCCGTTTATGTGGTGCAGGTAGTTGTGGCGGATCGCTGTTCCGCGCATGGTCCAGTTGCGTCCGGCGTAGATGGCGCCGGCGTCATTGGACTCCTGGCTGACGTTGTGGATCTCGTTCATCTCGATCCGGTGGTCGTTGCCGGAGAACTGGATGGCCATGTGCGGCGCGTGGTGGATCAGATTGTGGGTCGCCCGGTTGCCAACCCCGGCCATGCGCACACCGACGCTCATCATTCGCTTCCAGCGGCCGTAGTGGTGCATGTGGTTGTTGTCCGCGTAGAGTCCCGCCGGAATCAGCGTTTTGCGGTCTCCGCCTGACAACGAGACGCAGCTGTAGGCGGTGTTGCTGATATCGCAGCCGCCGACGCCGCTGCTCGTCGCCCCGGTGATGTTGACGGCATCGCGCCCGGTATTGCGTATCGTGCATGCCGTCACGTGCACCTGCGTCCCGCCCTCGATGACCACGGCGGTGTTGCGACAGGCCTCCATCAGCATGCCGTGGATGGTCACATGCGACACCTCGTTCATGGTCACCAGCTGCCCGATGACAGATACCACCGCCCGTCCCTCATCCAGCGGCCGCGGAGGCCACAGGTAGAGGATACCCTCCTCACGGTCGACGTACCACTCGCCCGGCTCGTCGATCTCGCTGAGCGCGTTGAAGGCGTAGTACCACTGGCCCTTGCGGTAGCCGTACCCGTGCTGCGGACCGGCCAGGGTGATAAGGCGCTGTGCGTGGTCGATCGACTGCACCCTCATCCTCTGGTCCGACCAGTCCCAGAACCAGTAGCCGTGAAGCCACAGCTCCTTTTCCTTCGACCAGCGCAGCGGCCGGTCACCCTCGTAGTGGAACTTGCCAGCGCGGTCGCCCTTGGTCCCGCGCACGTTCACCGGGTCCTCCTGGACCACCTCGGTGATGTTGACGAATTCGTCGTTGGGCCAGCGCGCCACCGTCATCGGCCGGTCATCAAAGAACAGCTCAATGCCGCCACCATCCGGACTGCCGTAATCGGTTACCCCCTGGGCCTTGAGGTCCGTCTGGAATACCCAGCCTTGCGCGACCTCGTCCAGCATCCCCAGCACCTCTGGATCGGTGACATGCGAGAAGCCGGCGATGACCTTGCCGCCGATCAGCTTCACGGTCTCTCCGGGACGCGCGCGGTAGGTGATCGGTGCGCTGGGGGTGCCCGAGTCCTCCTCTGTCAGCGCGAACGGTTGCGTCAGCTCGTAGTCACCAGCGGCCAGTTCCACTACGATCCCACCCGCTGGCAGCTGCCCGTCCCGCTTCAGTTGGCGGATCTCATCGCGGGCCCGTTCCAACGTGGCGAAGGGTCCGTCTGTGCCACTGGCTTGCGCTCGGCGCCCCGACCAGGCATCGTTGCCATCGGTGGCTACGTTCAGGGTAAGTGACTTGGCTTGTAGCATCCCGGCCGTGCCTGTGACCCAGCTGAGGCCCAGCACGGTGAGTAGACGACGGCTGCAGGCGCTGTAGTTGGGCATTTTAGCATCCTCTCCATTGACAAAAAAACGCCCCAGGGTCGCGCAGACCCGGGGCGTTTTTTTCTACGAAAGGGCCCGCGTCAGATCGACGTCTTCCCCGGGCAACACTTCTTGGAAACTTTTGCCTGGGCCTCGGAACTAATCGGGCAGGATGCTGGTTTGTCCGGGAGCGGACAAATGGCGTTCTGCTCGGCCACAGGCGTGCTGACGGAGGCGCCTAGTACCGTGACGCCGACGCCTAGTCCTGTTGCTAAGGCCAGGCCAACGATGACGCCGAAAGCGGAGGTGCGAAGGCTGTTCTTTTTCATCAAGTATGCTCCTTGTGACAAGTCATCTTACCCTGCCAGTATCACAAGGTGACCGGCACTTGTCAATAGCCGGTCACCGTCTGGGATCAGCATACGGGAACACCGTCGGTGTGCCAGGGGAAGGCGTAACTTGGCTTTTGGCAGTAGTGCTGCATCCCCAACCGGAGCTCAATTTCTGTGCCTGGTCGCAGGTCGACGGTAATGCAGGTGTTGTCGACCTGGATTGTTGTTCCTTCGTCGTCCCCGCGACCCGCGTCCTCGCGACCCGCGTCAACGGTGACGACGCT
>Ga0115002_10009911_pt1 | contig 10320 bp, 9 predicted proteins | sample ArcticOcean_MG_C_8_FD_89576 | JGI IMG/M metagenome (GOLD analysis project Ga0115002, IMG submission 89576) | Marine microbial communities from western Arctic Ocean - ArcticOcean_MG_CB11_86 | ecosystem: Environmental > Aquatic > Marine > Oceanic | place: Arctic Ocean: Canada Basin | collected... | reverse complement strand
CTTCTCCAAAACCAACCTTTTTAGATTGCGACCAAAGCTCTTCTGTAATACCCATAGACTCTAAGCTAGGTCTAAGAAAATTAGCACTAACTCCTGAAACTGCTGCAGTGTATATAATGTCACTAGCTGAACTATCTATAATCATTTGCTTATAAGCTTTATCAGCCATACTTTCATTAACGTTAATGAATCGAGTTCCCATGTAAGCTAAATCTGCTCCCATTTGCATTGCACTTGCAATATCATTTCCATTACTTATACACCCTGAAAGTAAAATTGTTTTAGTGAAAAACTTTTTAACTTCAGTGATTAAAGACATAGGGTTTGTTATTCCTGCGTGACCACCTGCTCCAGCAGAGACTAAAATAAGCCCATCAACTCCTGCTTCAGTAGCTTTTTCAGCATGTCTTTTCTTTATAATATCATGAAAAACTAAACCGCCATAACTATGAACTGCATCAACTAATTGAGAAACAGCTCCAAGCGAGGTAATGATTAAAGGAACTTTATGTTTTATACAAACCTTTAGATCTGATTGAACTCTTGCGTTAGTGGGATGAATAATTATATTTACACCAAATGGAGCTGGTTTAACCCCAGTTTCTAATTCAAATGCAGCTAAGCTTCCCTTGATTTCAATTATCCACTCTTCAAAACCTTCTGTTGTTCTCTGATTCAAGGCTGGAAATGTTCCGACAATTCCATTTTTACAGCATTCTATAACTAATTTTGGTCCAGATATTAGAAACATTGGTGCAGCTATAGCTGGTAATTTTAAATCTTTAATAAATTTTGCTTTCATAATTTTATTTTTTTAACAATACCGTCCATTCAAATTCGAATCGAGAAACTTTATCACCAACTTCGTCAATTCCATAAGAAACCATTAATATTTGTTTAGGCTTAGATGTTTCTATCACATTTTTTATTATTAATTCAGCCTCTTTTCCTTGAGAACATTTAAATGTAATTTCCCCTTTCGCTTTTTTAAAGAATTCAGCTTTATTTTTTAAAACAAGCATAGAAATTATTTTACCGCTTTTTTTTATATACTTCATCAATAATGAACCACCCGTAAGCTCTGCAGCCATACCTTGAACAGCCCAAAACATTGAATTAAATGGATTTTGATTAATCCATCGATGTCTAACTTTTACAATCGAAAATTCATCATTAATCTCTGAAGATCTAACACCCATTAACCATGCAGAAGGTAATTTAAAGAAAGAAAATAAATTTATTTTAAATGGAGTCATTTTTTATTTTAATTTTTACTATCTAAAAAAGGAGATTTAGGAGATAATTCAAAGCACTCCAAATAAAAGTAATCTATTGAAGAGAGTAAATGATCAAATATATCAGACATAATATGTTCATATATTTTCCAATCTTTATCGATGCTAAAAACATATATTTCTAATGGAACTCCCTGAGAAGTAGGTGCCAATTGTCGACACATTATAATCATTTCTTTATTAATTAAGGGATGTTGTTCAAGATATGCTTCAGTATATTTTCTAAATAATCCCATATTAGTGATATTTCTACCGTTAATTAATATGTTTTTATCAATATTATTTAAGGAATTATAGATTGTAATATCTTCTTGTCTAGCCCTTATGTATTCTGCAATACGATCTATTTTAGAAAAAAGAAGAAGCTCTTCTTCTTTTAAAAATCTTATACTTGAAGCCTTAATCAATAAAGATCTTTTGATTCTTCTTCCATCAGAATCGCTCATCCCCCTCCAATTAATAAATGAATCTGAAATAAGTTTATAGGTAGGAATAGTTGTAATAGTTTTGTCAAAATTTTGAACTTTAACTGAAGTTAGACTAATAGAAATGACATCTCCATCTGCTCCACTACTATTCATTGTGATCCAATCTCCAATTCTAACAGTGTCATTAATTGTAATCTGAATACTTGCCACAAAGCCAAGTATTGTATCTTTAAAAACTAAAAAAAGAATTGCAGAAAATGCTCCAATAGTAGTTAAAAATGTAACTACATTTTTACCGGTAATCAAGGACATTATTAAAATAAAACCAATAAACCAAACTAAAATCAAAAAGACTTGAACATAACTCTCTATAGGTTTGTTTTTAAGTGAAGGTTTTAATTTACTGTAATTTTCAATTGTCATCAGCAAGCTTCTTACAATAAAAACAAGATTAAAAACAATTAAAATCTCAATTAATTTCAAAAAACCATTAATTATTTTTGGATAATCTTCTTGAAGAAATGGCGTTAGTAAATAAATAAAAAATAAAGGGAGAAGACAGGAGCTATAAGATGGAAACTTATTTTTTATTAGTAAATCATCAAAATGAGTTTTTGTTTTATTGGATATTTTTTTAAATATTTTATTTATTATTTTTTTAGATAACCAGTAAATAATCACACTAACAATTAAAATAATTAATAAAGAAAAAAGTTGATTTTTAAGCATGGAAATTATAAGTTTAAATTACTTTAATAAATTCAAATTTAGATATTTTAATACTGATTCTAATACATTATAAATATTAAAGTTGTCTATTTATAAATTCTTAAGTCTTTAATTAAAATAAAAACCAAATGAAATACTTCTTTTTTTTAACTGTAATTTTTTTTATAACCTCCTGCAATTCCAATAATATATCGACTATAATTGAATCACCTAATAAAAAAGTTTCTCTAAAATTTGAATTAATTAGCGGACTTGCTTCATACTCAATTACTAAAGAGAATAAAGTAGTGATTTCAACCTCAAGTCTTGGATTGATTCTTAAAAATAATATTGATTTAACAAAAAATTTTAAAATTAAAAATTTAGAAAAAAGTTCATTTAATCAAAGCTGGAATACTTTGATGGGAGAGTATAAAACCATTGAAAATAGTTACAATTCACTTAAGATAGAACTCTCTCAAAATGATAAATTGATTTATCTCGAATTTAAAATTTTTAATGATGGTATTGGATTTAGGTATGTGTTACCAGAACAAAAAAATATCAAAAATTATGATTTAATGGATGAAGTAACTCAATTTAATGTTTCTAAAAATGATTCTGCTTGGTGGCAACCTGCTTTTTCATATCGTAGATATGAGTTTTTATATGCTAATACGACTGTTGATCAAATTTCAAAAAAAAAATATAGTGATTTAGTTGAAGATATTTCATTTGACACTCTGGGTATCAATGCTGCGCAAACTCCTTTGACTATTAAAAAAAATAATGGATTGTTTATAAGTATTCATGAAGCTAATTTGGTGAATTATTCTAGCATGACGGTTTCTCCAAAAGGAGAAGGTCTCTTAAAGGTTGAGTTATATCCATGGTCTGATGGCACTAAAGTAAAATCTAAAAGTGGATTAATCAGTCCTTGGAGAACTATTCAAATTGCAAACACAAGCTCTGAATTATTAACCTCCAATTTGATTTTAAACCTAAATGATGATCCTGATGAATCAATTGATTACTCATGGGTAAAGCCAGGAAAGTATATAGGTATTTGGTGGGAAATGATCGGAACTAATCAATCAACTTGGTGGCCTTCAAAATATCATGGAGCAACTACTGAAAAAGTTTTTGAGTACATAGATTTTGCTTCTAAACATGGATTTGATGGATTATTAGTAGAAGGCTGGAATAAAGGATGGTATCCTAAATGGTGTTGTACTGGCGATGGAGTTCCATTTAGTTTTACTGAATCCTTAAATGATTTTGATTTTAAAAAAATATCAACTTATAGCGCTAAGAAAAATTTATCTATTGTAGGTCATCACGAAACAGGAGGGCAAATTGAAAATTATGAAAATCAACTAGAAAATGCTTTTAAGTATTATAACAAAATGGGTGTTAAAAATATTAAAACAGGATACGTAAACGATGTAAGTAAAAATATTAAAAGAACTGGCCTAAATGGTGAAATAATTCGTGAATGGCATCATGGGCAATACATGATTAATCATTATCAAAAAGTAATTGAACTTGCAGCTAAATATCAATTAAGTATTATTACTCATGAACCAATTAAGGATACTGGACTAAGAAGAAAATATCCCAATTTTATATCTCGAGAAGGTGCAAAAGGTCAAGAATTTAATGGCTTTTCTTCTAATGGTGTAAATCACGCAACCGACTTACCTTTTACTAGACTACTTAGTGGACCTATGGATTATACTCCTGGAATTTTTCAATTAAATAATTTCAGATATACTGAGCCAGGTTCTGGGGAAATTGATAAGAGCGCTATAGTACCATCAACAATCGCAAAAGAGTTAGCTCTCTATGTTGTATATTATTCACCTATGCAAATGGCTGCAGATTTACCTAGTCATTATAAAAAACATTTAGAGGCATTTGAATTTATAAAAAATGTGCCTGTAAACTGGGAAAACAAAATAATCTTGAATAGTAAAATCTCAGAATATATTTCTATTGCAAGAAAAGATATAAACTCTGATAATTGGTATATTGGAGGAATCACAGATGAAAAAGAAAGATCTTTTAAAATTGATTTAAAATTTCTAGAAAAAGATTCTGATTATACAGCAAAAATATATCAAGATTCAAAAAATACTCATTGGAAAAAAAACCCTATGGAATATAGCATTAACTCCTTAAAAGTTAATAAAAATTCAAGCCTAGATGTTTATCTTGCACCTGGAGGAGGGTTTGCTGTTGAATTAAAAAAGGTTTTAAAATAACATTTATAATTTAATGAATATTTTTCGCTTATATAAAAAATATGTTGGAATCCATATAATTACAACATAGAGAATAGCGTAAACTAAAGAAGCTAGTTTAGCTGAAATACCAATTGAAGTTGAGGCTTCCATATACAAAGTGTTTAATCCAAAACCCCATAAAAAATCACCATAGAAAACAACTGTTAAAACTCCCGCTAGAGTATAAGAAAATATTGCATTTACTCCAAAAACTTTAGCCATAATAAATATTTTTGAAATGTTTTTTAAATCAATTACATAAAGAAGAAAACCAAGTGTTAAAGAGGCTACACCTCCCATTAACAAGGTGTAAGAAGAGCTCCATAGATTCTTATTTAATGGGAATATAAATCTAAATAAGTCACCTAAAAATAGTAGAATAAATCCAAAAATAAATAGTTTGATGATTCTGTCATGAAGACGATCTTTAGAACTTAAAATCCAACCTGCTAATATTCCTAAAAGACCAGTAACAATTGAAGGAAAAGTAGTGAGAATGCCTTCAGGATCCCATGTTTTTTGCCATAAAACTCCTGGCAAATAAAGATTATCAATATAATGTGCCCAATTTTTCTCGGGAACAGAAAGATCTGGAACTCCAATCTCTGGAACTGGAATAAAAACCATCAATACTAAATATGATAATAGTATTCCTGTACCAATAAATATCTGGGTCCTAACCTCTGTATATAAATATATTAAAGCGCAAAATAAAAAAACAAGCGAAATTCTTTGAAGAACTCCTGTCCATCTAATGTTTTCAAAATCAAATGAAGGCCAAAGCCAAAGAAATAGTCCTACTAAATATATTTTAAAACTTCTCCATAAAACTTTTTTGAGTATTTCAGTTTTAGAAACTCCAGATTGGATTTGCTTATTAATTGAAAAAACAATTGAAACTCCAACAATAAAAAGAAAAGTAGGGAATATATAATCAGTTGGCGTAACACCGTTCCAACTTGCGTGAAGTAAAGGGGAATAAACATTACTCCATGAACCAGGGTCATTAACTATTATCATAAATATTATAGTGATTCCTCTTAAAATATCTAGGGATAAAATTCGATCATTTACTTTTTTCATTTTGAATATATATATATTGAAAATTGTATAGTAAATATATTTAAAAAAAAACATAAGTATCTCTTAAGAATTCTTTAAATATTTATCTTTATTAGATATCTCATTTATAAATGAGAAAAAAACTATTTTATATGGAGATTATAATATTAACAGTTGTATTTATCGGATTTGTTGGGTTAGCTTGGTATTTAAAAGCTCCTAAAATAGACCTTAATAGTCTTGAAGAAAAAGATACTCGATTATTAGAACTTGAAAAAGAAATTGCTGTAAAAGAACTAACAATTAATAATCTGCAAAAGGAGCTTGCTGTAACAGCTGCTAAAACAGAAGCTTTTGAGCAAATAAAGAGTGATAAAATACAGTTTGAAGAGCGCTTAAAACTAGTGGAAATTGAAAGAAACAGTCTTAAAAATGATAATATAACACTTCAAAAATCAGAAGAAAATAGGCAAAAGGAAACAAATAAATCAATAGCAGCAGCTCTTACACTTCAAGAATCACTTGAAAAGGAAAAAGAACGTTTAAATGATGAAAGGGTTAAAGAAAAGGAACTTCAAATCATTAAAATGAAATCCACATGGAGCGAACACGAAAAAGATGTTCAAAACCACCTGCAATCTATTTGCAGAAATAATATTATAAAATATATTAGCCAAGAAGAATTTCCACATCCAAGAAACAAGCCAGATAATTCTATAGAAATAATGGATCAACTTATTGTTTTTGATGCTAAAAGTCCGGCAAATGATGATTTATCAAATTTTTCTAAATATATAAAACTGCAAACAGAAAGCCTTAAAAAATATGCAAAACACGAAGATGTTAAAAATGATTTATTTTTAGTTATACCATCTAATACTTTGCAAGTAATTGACCAATTCCATTATAACATAGGAGACTATAATGTATTCGTTATTACTAAAGACGCATTGGAGCCTATTATTCTATGCTTAAAGAAAATTGAAGATTATGAATTCGCAGATAAATTAAGTCCTGAGGATCGAGACAATGTCTGTAGAATAATTGGAAAATTTGCACATAGCACTAAAAGACGTATCCAAATTGATGAATTTTTTGCTAGAGAATTCATAGATACATTAACAAAAGCTGGAACACAATTACCAAGAGATATTTTAGAAAACGTAATTAAGTTTGAGAATGCGGAAAAGTTAAATCCACCTATGGAGAAACGAAATAAATCAATACTAACCAAAGATTTAATTATTCAAATTGATAATTTAGAAAAGGAAATGAAATTGCGTAATATTCCTAAAATTGAGACTAAAATTGAATTTAAAAATCCGGATTCAAAGTAGAAGAATTTTAAAACTACTCTACAGTAGTGGAATAATCTTATGGGTTCAAATTTGTAACCCCTATCTACTTTCCCACATCTACATTCATTCTTTTAATGTAAATAGAGAGGGTGCTTTTGCTCCATTTTTTATTAGTTAGAGTAAGATATCCTATCATTTAACTCCTTACTAACATCATTCATAGATAGTGATAGTTTAACTCTTAGTTCCAATATCAACTTATTGAGTTCATCTCTTTTTTCTAATCTTTAATTGATATATGACACCAATAGCTGCTATTAAAAGTCCAATAAATTCCCTTGCACCTTCTAAATAGGGCTTATCATAAAGCATTTCGTCAAAAATCTCTTCTTTGTTTTTTGTTTCTAAATAGTCAATAAATAATGGAAAATAAAATGCAGAGCATACTAATAAAGCTATTATTATTAAAATTAAAAGCGATTTAGAAATGGGTTTAAAGTTGCTATATAAACATATAATTGATACAATGAAATATATTGAAAACCATAAAAAACCATCAGGATCATTTAATTGTAATAGCGCAAAAATGATAAAGACAACACATAGAATAAAATTAGTAATCTTTTTCTGTTTGCTAAATGGTTCAATCTGTTTCATTTGTTTTTTCAACTTAGATTCTATATTCGTCATTAAAAAGATATTAGGATAACCACAACCTTTACTTATTATAATTTCCTTCACGTTCTAATTGACCATTTTCATGATAGTATTTCCTCACCCCATCTTTTTCACCATCTTTATAATTTCTTTCATCTTTTAATTGACCGTTTTCATAACACAATTCCATTTAATCGAACCTTAAAGAATAAGAGTAATATATTGCCTCTACTTTAAATTTGATAATGTCAAATTTGAATGAGTCCAATACTCTTTTTTTCTATTTTCATACTGAGAGGGTTCATACTTCCCAATCAAGGATACATCTGCTACTTTTGGAATCTCCATATCCAAACTCCAATAAGTTCCATTTACCAATAAACGCCTGACACCTTCTGACAAAAGATCCACAGATGCCCCTAGGGTAGTTGTAAAAACCTTCCCTTCATTACCTCCTGGGATCTGGTAGGTTTTTATCCAAGCTATCGGCATCATGGGGTCGTTTGCCTTAATGCCTTTATTATTGAATTCAGCTATTTCATTATCAGTTGGCCGCATTCCAAAAAACCTATCATTCTCATCAAATTCGCCTTTCCTATTCATCACCTGCCCTAAAATAATGGGTTGGGAATCACCAAGAAGGGGTAACCGCACTTCATAGACATCTGATGCCCCCCATATATCTCCATTATTAATTCCTCTAGTTATTGGATGACTTTTCGCGTTTTTATTAATGATTCCCAATGTGCTTTGGTGTCGGTGATGCCCATGATGAGATACCCATCGCTCCCCTAGAACAAGGCGACCAAAACCACCTTTCCATTCTTTAATTGGTCCGTCATAATTGTGGCTATAATGATGCCAGACAGATGCAGTATCACTCATTGGAAAACTAAAGGCATGTGTTGAAGTGCGCATACCTATTACTGGTCTTCCACTTTTTAAATAATTATTGATTTCTTTCATCTGATCATCAGGCAACTCCCTAAATCTGGTAAATATCACCATCAAATCAGCGGTTTGTAAATGCTGCAAACCTGGAATATTCTTTAGATATTTTGGATTTACAACTCCAGGCTTGTCAGGTTTCTGTGCAAAAAGTACTGTACAATTAAATCCATGTTTTTCAGATAATATCTTAGCCAATTGTGGCAATGCCTCTTCTGAACGATACTCTTCATCTCCAGAGATGAGCACTATATGAGAGCTATTGGTATTACCAACAAATTTCAACCACTGTTCAGTAGAAGAAGTATCTAAAATTTCAGTTGTTTTTATATCGACATTTGTTTTTTTTTCTTTACAAGAAAAAAAAACAATAATGAGCATTGCTGCAAAAACTATTTTTTTTGAATACATAATTCTCTATTTTAGTAGTGTATGAATATGAGATTTGATATACTTTCCATCTATTAGGGTAACGCTGTCTGGGTCGGTAATAGACAAATCGCATTCATCCTCCATCACTATCCAGCCATTATAATCTGTATCCATCAAATATTTTGTTATTTTTTGAAAACTGATTATTCCTTCACCTGTTTGTGCCCACTGCCCATTGTTATAAAGGTCCTTATAATGAACTAGGTTAACCAATTCTCGATATTTTTTAATAATTGACAATGGATTCATACCCACTTTTGCCATATGACCAACATCAGGTGTATACCCTATAAATCTATTATCCAATCCATTGAGTAAAATTTTATAATCCTCTTCTGTTCTATATATAGATCCCTGTGGCGAATTAGGATGGTAAGAGCAATTAATTCCTTTCTCGGATGCACGTTCAGCTATATGATTTACACAAGACAATAAGTTTCGTTGTCGTTCTTTGATATTTTTTCTATCCGCACCCGGCATCTGAACCAATAAAAATATGGTCTCTGGAAAATATTCAAGAAATGTGATCCACTTATCAGCATTTCTCCGTTCCTCGGCAGTTTCGTTTATATTTTTCCAATCTTCTACATAGCAGAGTGCAGTAAGTTCCAACCCATATTTATCTAAAGATTCTCTCATGCGAATAGGATCGGAAAGTTCTCCAAAAAAACTAGTTTCAGCTTCTATTCCTTCAAATCCAGCTTTGGATATAACCCCCATAATATGATCAAGCTGCCCTTTATATGATTCTCCAGGCATTTGCCATGTATAGGTTTCACATGCCAATTTAATTTTTCTCATATGTTATTTTTTTAAAAAAGTTGATGTAATCTTATTAAACAGTTCCAAATCTTCCCAATGGTGTACATGTCCTCCTGTTGGAAAGATTACATATTCAGATTTATTGATACCATCACGAAGAATCTCAGAAAATACGGGAGGGGTAAAAATATCCATTTGCCCTACAGTAATTAGAGTTGGCACATTAATCCGGCCGAGGCGTGAAATAGTATTATGATGAATACAAGCATCTAGCTGACCTTCAAAGCCATACCTAGTTTGCGGATTTTTATCATTCAAAGCTGCTTGCTGATCTTCAATCAACCCTTGTAAGTTGTTCTCAAAATAAGGGGGTGCAAAAATCCAAAGCTGTAACAGCTTCATGAATTCGTTTCGTTTACTAGTCACCCTTAATTTTTTTAGGTTT
>Ga0115002_10009910_pt1 | contig 10321 bp, 7 predicted proteins | sample ArcticOcean_MG_C_8_FD_89576 | JGI IMG/M metagenome (GOLD analysis project Ga0115002, IMG submission 89576) | Marine microbial communities from western Arctic Ocean - ArcticOcean_MG_CB11_86 | ecosystem: Environmental > Aquatic > Marine > Oceanic | place: Arctic Ocean: Canada Basin | collected... | reverse complement strand
CACGCCCCGACGCCCGCGCCGAGGCGCTCTCACCGGCCGCGTGGGCAGAATTCGCAGCCTACCTGGATAACGCTCGATGACCGATCCCGGGGTCATGGTCGCGGTCTTTCTCGGTCTCGTTCAGGGAATCACGGAATTTCTCCCCATCTCGAGCAGCGGCCATCTGGCGGCGTTGCAAGTGCTGTTTCCTTTCATGGCGTACCCGGGCGTCACGCTGGAGCTGGCCACGCATCTCGGTACCGCTGTCGCGGTTGTCCTCTATCACCGGCGCCTGGTGCTCGGGATCGTGGGCCTGCTGCCAGCCGACGACCCGGGACTGCTCGGTCACACCCGGCTCGCCTGGTGGAAGTTCGGCATCATCGGTAGTCTACCGATCGCAATTGTGGGCCTCGGAGCACAGGACATCGTTCGCGCTGCGTTCGGCGATCTGCTCTGGATCGGTATCGGCCTAGCGTTCACCGGCGCCGTCCTGATGACTTCGCGCTTGAAGCCGCAGCCCGATGGAGACCTCACAGCACGACGTGCCGCGGTCATCGGACTGGCGCAGGCGGTCGCGGTCTTCCCCGGGGTATCTCGCTCCGGGATGACGATAACGACCGCCATGCTGACCAACGTGCGCTCTAAGCAGGCCGTCACCTTCTCACTACTGCTATCAATACCAGCGATCCTTGGGGCATTACTGCTCGATGGTGCGCAACGCTTTGCACAGCATCGGCTCGCCACGCTCTTGTCGATTGATCTTGCCTTTGCTACGCTTGCAGCTGGCCTGATTGGTTACTACTGTATCGGGCTAGTACATCGGGTAACCCGCACTGGCTTATGGCACCGCTTCGCGTGGTACTGCTGGCTGGCGGCAATCCTGTTGATCCAGGTCGCGCATTAGGGGCGGAGGCCGGCCGAGACACCTTCAGTCGAGAGGCAAGAAGTGGCTCGGAAAAGCACGGAAAAACGAACAAGCAGACGGAAGAACCCCAGCAGTCGAGGCGACGAAGTTCTGGGGGTCATCCTGCTTGCAGCATCGGCATTCCTCGTCGTTTCGCTGTACTCGTACGATGCCGCGGACAGCGATCTGTTCGTGTATCTAGCGGATCGGCGCGCGGAGAATCTCGGCGGGCGCGTGGGGGCTACCCTTGCGGCGCTCGGGTTCCAGCTTCTCGGAGTCGGCGCTTGGTCGACTGCGATCGCAGCGGGTGCGCTGGGCTGGTGCCGTTTTCGCAGTCGGCAGATTCCGGCCGCCTTTACAAAGATTGTCGGCGGCTCCACCCTGCTCGTGTTCGGATGCATCCTTGTGCATTTCGTCCTCGGCCCGATCCTTCTTGGTGGGCATCAAGCCCCGGCAGGCGGCCTTCTCGGCGCCTGGGGCGGCGCAGCACTGCTGAACAGCTTCGGCCCGTTCGGCGGCCCCCTGGTGGCGCTCACGGCATTTGCGCTCTCACTGGTTGCCGTCACCAAGCTCTCGTTGGCCCGTCTCGCCAATACGTTCTGGAGTGTGCTCGCGTCCACGACGCGCCACGTACGCACTACGCTCACTCGCTGGAGCGAGCAGCGTCGCAAGAGCCGCCAGCGCCTGGCGGTGATCAAGAAGTACACGTCGAAGAAGGACAAGCCTGCCTCAACCGCCGGAGCCGAGGGCGTCGTCGTCGAGGAAACCGCCGGCGCGCTTCTTACGCTGAAGGTGCCCGTCAACAACAAACGACCAGGTGCTCCGCTTCCGTATGCTGGCGAACCTCTGGTTCTTGATCCCATCATCGAGCCCACCGCGATGACGGCGAGTCCCGACCCCTTGCCGTTCGAACAGCCGGCAGGCCCGGACGGCGATTACGCCCTCCCCGACTACGATCTGCTCGACCACGCCCCGGGTGACCTCGCCATCAACCAGAAGGAGTTGATGGAGAAGGCCAAGGCGATTACCTCCAAGGCGGCTGAGTTCAAGGTCACCGGCGAGGTCGTGGCGATCCACCCAGGCCCCGTCGTCACAACGTTCGAATTCCGTCCAGGTACCGGCGTCAAGTACAGCCGGATCACCAACCTGGAAGAGGACCTGAGCCTGGCCCTCAAGGCCGAGTCCATTCGCATTGCGCGCCTGCCCGGGAAAGCGACCGTCGGGATCGAGGTCCCGAACAACGAACGCTTGACCATCGCGTTCCGCGACATCGTCGAATCGCCCGAGTTCGCGAACCACAAATCGAAGCTGGCGCTGGCCGTCGGCAAGCAGATTCATGGCGAGACTATCGTCACGGATCTTGCCCGCATGCCTCACCTTCTGATCGCCGGTACCACCGGCTCAGGTAAGAGCGTCGCCCTCAACAGCATGCTCCTCAGCCTGCTCTACAAGGCCACGCCGGATGAGGTGAAACTCGTCCTGATCGACCCGAAGCGTCTCGAGTTCGGTCTCTACGAGGACATTCCGCATCTACTCACGCCCGTCGTCGTCGAGCCCAAGCTCGCCGCGAACGCGCTGTCGTGGGCAGTTCGCGAGATGGAGCGCCGTTATCGCCTACTGGCCGACTACGGCGTGCGCAATATCGATCAATTCAACATGATCCTGAAGCGTGGCGGCGAAGAACTCGATGACCTCTCGGCGGAGGACCTCAAGCCCCTGCCCTACATCGTCGTCATCATCGACGAGTTGGCCGATCTCATGATGACGGCCTCGAACGTGGTCGAAGAGGCCATCTGTCGACTGGCGCAGATGGCCCGCGCCGTGGGGATTCACTTGATTCTGGCCACCCAGCGTCCCTCGGTCGACGTGCTCACTGGGGTGATCAAGAACAACCTGCCGGCTCGCATGAGCTTCCGCGTTGCCTCGCGTGTGGATTCACGCGTGATCCTCGACACCCAGGGAGCAGAGACCCTGCTCGGCAAGGGCGACATGCTGTTCCTCGCCCCAGGTACCTCTCGGATCAGTCGGGTTCACGGCGCGTTCGTCGACGAAGAAGAAGTCAAGGGCGTCGTGCGTTTCTGGCGTGACCAGGCCCGACCGGCGTTCACCGAAGAAGTCACCAAGGCGCCGCCCGAGGCCGCGAAGGGTGCCAAGGGTAACGAGAATCGCGACGAGCACTTCGCTGATGCGGTGCAGGTGGTGGTTACCGCTGGAGAAGCCTCGGTGTCCAACATCCAGCGCAAGCTAAGTCTCGGCTACGCGCGCGCCGGCCGCATCATTGACATGATGGAGTCCGAGGGTATCGTAGGCCCACCGCAAGGATCGAAGCCTCGACGCGTGCTGGTCGACCAGTCCTACGTAGAAGGGCTCTAGCCAGAGCGAAATATCGACAACTTGCCGGTAGCGTCGCGATTCAGTCGCTCTAGCTACGACCGGATACCGCGTCCGACTCAGGTCTGGGTCGGGGCTGCCACCAGAGCTTTCACCATGCGTAGCCGCGCGCCGCCACCGTCTGGGAAAGTGTGCGTCACGTCGTCCATCAACTGACGGATCAGGTAGCCGCCGCGTCCCCCTTCGGAGAGCAGGTTCGTTTCAGACAGCGGGCCGGCCAGTAGGTCTGGGTTGAACCCCTCGCCCTCGTCCTGCACGCACACTTCGAGCCTGCGCGTCGATGTTGCACTCAACGAGCAGCGTCGTGCCTTCGCGCTCCTGGTTACCGTGCAGCACCGCGTTCATTACGGCTTCGCGAACCGCGAGGACCGGCCGGTAGGACACTTCAGCGTCGATGCCTGCAAGGTCGAAGACGCGCTCGGCAAGCGACTGCATGGCGTCGATCCACTCGCGCCGGCTACCGCAGCTAACGCTGACGGCTAGCTGCTCTGCGTCGGTCCCCATCCTGAAGCTCCCTTAACCGTTCATCGGTTGACGATCACCTGTCCGGCTCCGCGGTTCAGTGCCCCGTCGGTAACCTGAACAACAATCGTCGACTCTCCGTCCTGCCCAACGGTCACATCAAACTCGAATTCTTCCGATGCCGAGTCCGCTGCCCCATCCGCGGGCAATACCGTATGCCACGACCCACCGTTCACGGAATACCGTAACCGCAGGACAATTGATGTTAAGTCGGTAGCGGTCCCCGTGACACGGGCAGTGCCTGCGAGGCCCGGAGCTGCCGAAAGGTCGTCTATCTGCGGTGGAGTGTTGTCCACGACAAAGGCCTCGGTCGCCCGGACGGCCCCCAATGCAACATCAGGGGCATTGTCGACTTCGTCCGTAACCGCCAACCTCATCTCGTAGCGACCATCCGGTACCCGGGCGGTATCCAGTACGTAGGTATCCCCGAGGACGGGGCCGACCAAACGTTTCCAACGGTCTGCGCCCGCGGCTCGATAGAACAACGTCTGCACGAGCGCATCACCATCCGGATCACTGGCGGCCCAGGTTACCGTGCGCTGCCCGGGAATGAAGAGAGGTCTGCCGCGGAAGCTGCTGGTCGCGCCGGCAGAGGCTCCTGCGCCGGCCCCCTGCTCCTGCTCGCGGAGCGCTGCCGCAACTACCTCGGGCACCTGGGCAAACGGAAGTCCATCTTCGAAGCTCGCGGTCTGCCGGTACACGACGCCACCCGGGTGAACTCGGAGCTCCGTGATCTGCGGTCGGCTATTGCTCGGTACGTACACCAGCTCCAATCGTCGAAGCCGGGGGGCCTCAGCTGCAGCATGGAGGTCAGCTCGCAACTGGGCGAAACGACCAGTGGGTACTCGCACCGTGGCGCCGCTGGCGCTGTATGGACCCGACCATGAACTCCAGGTGTCGTCGGGCGCGCCCGTGTTACCGGTACGCACGTAGATCTGGACGGCCTCAGGAGTCTGCGCCGAGGCCGCGAAGCGGAGTTCACCCCAGCTGGCTACCGTGCCCGCATCGCGGACAGCCGACGTCAACGATCCTGTCGGACGCAGCTCGGTGCCTACTCGGTAGACCGCGGCCCCGTTGCTGCCCACTGCATACACATCATTGGCACCGGGAAGAATGGCGACGATCTGCTCGGAGGGCAGGTCCGCGACAAGCCCCAGTGCACCGTGCTCATCCACGTGCAGTAGCCGGCCGTCCGTACCGGTACCGGCAATGATCCTCCCGCCGACGACCGCCATCGAGTGGATACCGAAGTCCGTCGTCTGCCAGAGTAGGTCTACGACCCCGGTGGCGGCCATCCGGTAGACGCCGGATTTCGCGGCCCCAACTCCGTTGGTCGCGCCGCCGTTGCCAGCAGAGTCAGCGGCAGGCTCTGCGGCGTTGCCCGCGACCCAAAGATCCGAACCCGAGACGGCCAGTCCCGTGATCTCGACGAACGCACTGTCCAGCACGACCGAAACCTGGTCGCCGTCGACGCGCACGACGTGACCAGACCCCGAAGTGCCGGCATAGATCGTCCCGTCGCTGCCGCGCGCAATGGTGCGGACGTGAGCATCTGGCGAGGTGTAGATCGCCTTGGCGGCTCCGGTGCTGTCCACTCGCCACAGCGCACCGGCCTCGCCCGTGGCGACCCAGAGTTCACCGTTGGCGCCGAACTCGAGGTCCCAGATATAGTCGGCGTCGAGAGCCAGCCACGGCTCTTCGCCGACGCTCCCGTCAGACTCGACGACGTAGATTCTTGCAGGATGTGTGACCCCGACGAAGAGGCGTCGATCTGGCGCGAGGACCAGGGCCTGCACGGTGCCACTCGGTGCTGTGAAATAGGCCTCCGCCGGAGCGCCTGCTGCAATCCGCAGCACCTCGCCCGTCTCGCCGACGGCTACGTAGACCTCGCTTTCCGCCCGCGCGGCCGCCCAGATTCTCGGATTACCGCCCTCGAAGCGAGTTTCAACGTCGGGGGCAAGAACTACCTCCCCGCTCGCCAGGATTGCGAGTCCGTCGAGCGTTCCCGCACTAAACGCTTCGTGCCCTTGGACGACCCACGTCCGCGCAGAAGAGGCGTGCGCCACGCCGACCGCGACCAGCATCGAGGCCAGTAACACCAACTTCCGCCTCTTCATCACATGCGTCTCCCGGCTGGGTACAGTCCGTCTCAATTTCGTTCCACCATGATCTGCACGCTGGCCGAGCCGGCCACGACTCGGCCGAGATCGAACTCGCCGCGGAATATCACGTGGCTATCCAACCCCACGGTGTCTGCCGCGCTCGCGCCGGAGTTCACCATTTCCAGTGCCGAAGGGGGCAGCGACGGCAGTCTGACGCCCGCGACGGTTGCACCGGCGGCGGCTCGCGTCGCGATCACGTACAGGCGATCGCTCCGGGTACTGTCGTTGAGGAGAGTAACCAGACCGTCGAGACTTGTTGGCGCCGCACCATCCCCGCCCGCAGCCGATAGCCCTCCCAGGTAGGCCGCAGCGGATCCGACGACGATATTCACCGGCCCCGGGCTGAGGTTCGCCGGGATAGGAACTTCGATCTCGCGGACGATCGGATCGCCACGATAGGAACGGAGAACCGCGCGGAGTCGCGCCGTTTCACCGCGGCGCACGGTCTCCCGGGTTGGCCATAGGCGCTCGATCTCCGCCGTCCGAACGCCTTCAAGCAGCTGCAATTTAGCCTCTACACCGCGAACGACAACCGGGCCGAACTCGTTCCCCTGCACGGAGCCGAAGAGTCCGCTGAGCCAACCCGCGAGCCTGATGATGGCCTGACTCCGATCGGCAAAGAGGTCGTTCAGATTGACGTCGCCGTGGCCGGCGAGTTCGATGCGACCATCGAAGTCGATCGTGCCAGCGCCATAGGTATCCTCCATTGACTGCACGATATTGACCAGGCCAAAGAACAGGTAGAGCGGTGTCAGCATCGGGTCATCCACCACCTCAAATCGCACCGTATGGCTACCGCTCGTGCCCCTGAGCTCGATCGTGACCGGAATCATGACCGCGGTACTTCCCAGAACACCCATGACGCCCGGCAGACGATCCTGGCGGATCGCGCCGATGACATCGTCGCCGACGGCGCTCAGTTTCTGCGACGCCGCCTGGCTCTCGAGAACCGTAATGATCTCCGCCGTCACCATCGGAAAGTCGACGTCGCCGCCCTGCATGAACGGATGTCCGAAAGCGTAGACGCGATCACCATCGACATACGTGACGGTGCCGGTCGCAGTCACCCCGATATCACCACGGACGAGCTGAACTGCGACTGCTCCACCCGGTACCGGCCTGGCCGCCGGGGTCGATTGTTCGGTCAACCCACTCGTTCCCGCGGCTGTTGGTGCCCACCCAAAGGTCTCGAACAGGGGCTGCAGTTGCGTTGCGATTCTGGGGTCGAAACCGGTGAGGCCGAGCGGCGTGGCAATCCGGGTCACCCCGGCGGCCGAGGATCCAGCGCCGATCAAGACCCGGCCCTCGCCCTCGCCGCGCAACAGCGCACTTGCCGAGTCGAGCACTGCGGCAACACTGGCGGGCGCGGTGCCACGCCCCGACTCGCGATCGCCCAGGGCCAGCATCGTCTCGATAGGTACGATCCCCGCGATGGCATCGTGGCCGAAGTCGACGAGTCGGTAGGCGACCGCGCCTATGATGCGGCCGTCGATGTATACCGGACTCCCACTCATGCCGGCGGCCACACCGGCGCGCTCCAGGCCGAGTCCGCCAAGACGAGCGACGATCAGGTCAACTCCCGGGAACGTATCGCGCAGAATCCCCAGGATCTCGGCCTGGAACTCCTCCGGCTGGACGCCGCGCATAACGGTGTAGCCGACGCCGCGTTGCCCTACCCGGACCTCGTCCAGTGGCATAACATCCGCCGCCTGTCCGGCAGCAGGCAGTGCTACGCCAGCGGCGATGCACAGACATATCCGTGTCATATGGCGGAAGAATGAAGATTGCAAGATCGACGTCGTACTCGGGGAAGAGTTTCCAGGGTTCATGGTAGCAAGAGCGGCCACGCAACGAACAACGAGGCAGTCACCGACTGCTACATACGCCGGGGTACCGGAATGCCCAGCAATGACAGCACGTCGTTGAGGCGACGTTGGAAGGCGTACGCGACCAGGACGCGCAAGGAGCGGTCCGCGTCGTCGGTTGCCTGGAGGATCGGATAACCGTGGTAGAAGCGATTGAATTGCTGCGCTAGCTGGAATCCGTACTTCGCCAGGACCGAGATCTCAAGTGTGTCGGCGGCCAGTTGAACTGCCTCGTCGTAGCGACCCAGCGCGAGAACTAGATCCCAGAGCTCGCCTTCGTCAGCAGCTAAGCGTTCCCCCACCTGCGGGTTCCGGATGTCCATCGGATCATCGCCAGCTTCGTTCAGCGCCTGGCTAACGGCCACGCCGACGTCCGCTCCCAGTTCCGCGCTGAGCTTGTCGAAAATGCGCGCCGCGCGCACCGCTGCGTACTGGATGTACGGGCCGGTCTCGCCCTCGAAACTGAGGGCGTCGTCCATGTCGAAGGCGATCACCGTGTTGCGCGCGTACTTCAGTAAGAAATACCGCACCGCAGCGATTGCCAACTGCGCACCGGCAACCTCGCTTTCGGCTGGGTCCATCTCGGGGTTGCGATTTGTGACCTCCTGCGTGGCACGGCGGGTCAGCTCGTCGATCAGGTCGTCTGCCTTGACGCCGTAGCCACGGCGTCCTGACATCTCCACGAAACTCCGCCCACTATCGGACTCGTCCAGCGGGATACCCAGCTCACGCGCAGTGGCCGGCGTCAGGGCGACCATTTCATAGGCGAAGTGAGTAAGGCTCGCGCCGGCATCGGCCTCGCCGATCAGATCGAACGCCTGCGCCACCACCGCCTGAAGGTATGACTGCCGGACATCGATCACTGTTACCGCGCGATCCGCGTGACCGAAGCCCTGTTCCTGGCCGCGATCACCGGCGGTCTCGAAGGGCGGCTCCGATACGGCATCCTCGACGCCCTCGACGGGCAGATAAGTAAAGTCGCGATCCAGCAGGCCGTACTTCCAGAAGTGATACGCAATGTCCTTGGCAACGTAGGTCGCTACGCCGTTCGAGCGCACGAGAACCTTGTCGGCCTCTTCGAGATTCTCGAAACCCTTCACGCCGGCGAGATGCATGACCCAGCAACCGGCGTGTTTGCCGTCTTCTACGAGACGGACCTGCTCACTCTTCTGGAGTCGCTGGAATGCCTCCGACCAGAGGTCAAGGCGCAGGACGTCTCCCTCTTTCACGAGAACGTCGTAGACGATTCCCAACCTCGACATCGTACGGATATGGCGATCGACGATGCGCTCGGCGATGACGGCACCCATCTCGGCCTCGGGACCGTCCGCGTGTTCGAGCGCCATAAGAACCTCGCGGCGACGCTCCTGCAAGGAGGTGTCGTTACCCAGCTTCTCGCTGACGTCGGTGTACAGGTCCCAACAGAGGTAGTCAAAGGGCTCGGGCAGGGCAGCCACAGTCGCCGCGGTGTCGCCGCGCATGTCCAGGAACCCGATCACCACATCCGCAACCTGGACGCCCGTGTCATCGATGTAGTTGTGGACCTCCACTGCGTGGCCGAGAGCGCGGTAGATGCGGGCCAAGGTGTCGCCCATGCAGGCATTGCGTAGGTGACCGATGTGCGCGGCTTTGTTCGGATTGATGCTGGTGTGCTCAACCAGCACCTTGCTGGATAGCTTGGGCGTCGGTTCCGTCAGGCTGTCGAGCAACTCCGCTAGCAAAGCGGACCGATCCAGCTTCATGTTCAAGAAGCCCGGACCAGCAATCGAGAACTCCCGCACGCCGGGCACGCCCTCGGCGGTCAGCATGTCGGCAACTTCCTGCCCCAGCTCCCGTGGATTCCGGCCAATTCGTTTCGCCACCTGCAACGTTGCAGTGCAGGCGAGATCCCCCATCTCCCGCCGCGGCGGATCCTCGAGGCGCGGCACTTCTACGCTGGCGCCGCTGACTCGCTCCAGTGCACGATGCACCTCGACCGCAATCCGAGTCCGCACTGCTTGCATCACTTCCGGTGTACTCCTGGCTACGCGTCTAGAAGGGCAGCGTGCCCTGTACGCGAAACGTTCGTCGATGGTAATCCGAGAAGCCGAGCCGGAAGAGCGCCGCGCGGTGCTCCTCGGTGCCGTAGCCCATGTTGCGCGCCAGGCCATAACCCCGGACGGTCCGGCGGTAGCCCTCCATCAGGGCGTCGCGCGTGCACTTGGCCACGATCGAAGCGGCAGCAATCGAGGCGCATCGAGCATCGCCCTTGACGATCGCGGTCTGCGGAAACTCCACCCGCTCGAGTTCCAGCGCATCGACCAAGAGGTGCTCCGGTGTTCTGCGAAGCGCGCCCAGTGCACGCCGCATGGCGAGGTGCGTGGCCTGCAGAATATTGATCTGGTCGATCTCCGCGGCCGATGCCAGCCCAACAGACCAGTCGAGGGCGCGGGTCGAAATCGCGCTGAACGCCGCATTTCGCTGATTGCGGGTCAGCTGTTTCGAGTCGTTGAGACCCT
>Ga0115002_10009908_pt1 | contig 10324 bp, 12 predicted proteins | sample ArcticOcean_MG_C_8_FD_89576 | JGI IMG/M metagenome (GOLD analysis project Ga0115002, IMG submission 89576) | Marine microbial communities from western Arctic Ocean - ArcticOcean_MG_CB11_86 | ecosystem: Environmental > Aquatic > Marine > Oceanic | place: Arctic Ocean: Canada Basin | collected... | reverse complement strand
CTCATGGAGGGACTGGTGGCGGGGGATGGGGGAAGGCAGGCGGCTAGTAGAGCCCCTCGGTGGCGCCGCCGTCGATGGCGATGGCGGTTCCGTGGATCTGGCGAGCGGCGGGGGAGCAGAGATAGGCGATGAGCCGGGCGACGTCTTCGGGTTGGCCGACGCGGCGGATACCGGAGGCTTCGATCTGCTGCCGCTCGAACTCCTCGGGGGTAGTGCCGTGGGTGCGAGCGCGGTATTCGAAGATCTCCTGGAGACGCTCGGTGCGGGTCATGCCAGGATGGATAATGTTGACGTTGACGTCGTCGCGCAGGCCCTGGCCGGCGAGGGCCTTGGTGAAGTTGGCGAGGGCGGCGTTGACGGCGCCTCCGATCATTTCGTCGGCCGCCGGGGTGCGGGCGCGGCTGCCGACGATGTTGACGACAGCGCCGTGGCTCTCGACCAGGCGCGGCCAGAAGAGACGGCTGAGGCGCACGGCGGAGTAGAACTTGAGGGCGAAGCCGTCGTACCAGAGTTCTTCGGATAGCTCGAGGAACGGCCCGCCGCGGGCGGCGCCGGCGCAGTTGATGAGGATGTCGGTGATGGGGAAGGCGACTTCGGCGGCCTCAAGCAGCGACTGGCAGCCTTCGAGGGTGCGCAGGTCGGCGGCGTGGTACTCGACGCGGCGGCCGGTCTGGTCGGCGATGCTCGCGGCGGCGTCTTTGAGGCGGGCTTCGTTCTGCGCGGCAAGGAGGCAGTCGGCGCCGTCGTTGGCTAGTTGGAGGGCGGTGGCGAAGCCGATGCCGCGGCTGCCGCCGGTGATGACGGCGACTTTGCCGGTGAGGGTTGGCTCGTCCGGGTGGGTCATGTTGGTCTGCCTAGCTAGAGTCGGCTGCTGACGGTGTTGTCGCTGATCAGTCTAGGCGGCGGGGAGCCCTGATGGGGCGACTTTGGCGGCTTCCTGGTGAGTAGTCGGCGCGGGGAGGAGGCGGGTGAGGCGGGACGGTGTGAACGTTGCAGCCGGGACGGAAGCGGGCTGGCGAGAATCCCGCCCTGCACGGAGGTCGGGCCACGGGGAGGTCAGCCCGCAGGGCTGGTCGGACGATGGCTCACAAACCCAGCTTCTCAATCTCCTCGACCGTCATTCCTGGCTCGATGCGCGGGTCGCACAGGAGACGGATTACCGCCTTACCCAACTCGGTGAACTCCGTTGTTTTGCTTTCACCTTCGTGGAATATGCTCTCCGGGTAGGTCCATGAATCGCGTGGTAGCCCCACTATCTGCGTAATCTCCTCGCGGATGACGTGCTGGCGCCTATCTCCTCGCAGGCCCGAATCGACCACCAACCAGGCGACGGAGATCACCCCCGCCCGACTGATGTACTCGCCCTGACCAGCGGACTCGACGGTCTTTGGAATTGACAGTACCTCGTCGAACTGATCCCAGGGGATCACCGTCCAGAACACGTTTGCGTCCTCATCGCTGCCCGTGACCCTCACCGAAATCGGGTCGATCAATTCGTCTAGTTCTCTTGCGACCGCCCGGACAGTGGTCAGGTCAGATTCCGTCGGGTCGCCAAGCACCTTGATCCGAATGACCGCTTGCCACTTCTTGATCCAACCCGCCGCTGCCTCGTAATAGTCATCGCCGCGCGTCTGGCGGACGTTCGGGTTGAAACCGAAAGCGATTTCTTCCAGGTATTCGATCGCTAGTTCCGCCTCGGTCGCCTGTTGTATCGGCCAGACAATCTCGCTTAGCCAGAGAATCGAAGATATGCCGACGAATATCAGGGCCAATCCTGCGTAGTCGTCGCCTCTGCTCAGAACCATATTCATCGCGCGACATTCCCTCGCTCCGCACCTTCTTCCCTATCTCCGCCAGCTCCATCGCCTGCATAATTTCCATCGTCGGCAGATCGCGGAGTTCGTGCAGCTTGTAGGCCGGAAACGCCTGGCAGATCAGCCGTGTCAGTCCCATGACGACCGTCGCGAGGATGAGCCAGAGGCGTAGGGATGGGCGGAATTGGAGGAATTGGCCAAGGGTCACAGGCCGAGGTGTTGGAGGTCCCCCAGGGTCATGCCGGGCAAGACGCGGGGGTCGTAGAGGATGCGGATGATGGCGTTGTCCACGGCGGAGAAGACGGGTGGGTAGGTAATTTCGTCGGTCGGCCTGACGAAGAGCACGCTGTCGGAATGGGCAATCGAGTGGAACGAGAAACCAATGGCGTGCATGAGCTCGTGTCGCAGGATCACCTGGCGTGGACGCGGCGCCTGTAGGGAATCGATGAAGATCGCGGCGGTGGTGAAGGCCAGGGTGTCTCCGCGTGGCGCAGCGAATCCCAGTGGATGGGGGGCCTCGTCGGGTGGGAGATCGGTCCGCGGGTTATACGCCACGATTATGTTGGCGGCGAGGCGATCGTCGGTCACTTCCACGGACAGATCCGGTAGGAGGTCGTCCAACTCGGCGGTGATTCGCAGGAGTTCATCACGGTCTTCGTTGGTGAACTTTCCGGTGATCCACAGTCGAATATCTGTTTCCCATTTCACTATGCGGACCGGATCAAGGCCGCAATCTCCCCGGATCGTGCAGGAGGTGTCGAGGTCGTCCAGGTCGATTCGGAACGCCACCTGGTGGAACAGCGCGATCTCCCGGGGTGAGTAGATTTCGTTTAGCGGCTGTGGAATGAAGTACCGAATTCCCAGGTAGGTGAGCACGGCGATTCCGGCCAAAACGGCGAGCATTACGGCGGCGCGAACGGTTGTGCGGACTGAAGTGCGGGGCCGGGCCATGGTCGCTCCGTTGGGAATGGGGTGAGGTCAGAATAATGCGATGTCGGGCGATGTTTCTAACCGGGCTGTGGGGGGGGGCGGTTGTACTAGGCTGTGTGGCCCCGGAACGCCGGGGTTGCACAAGGGGGAATAGGGTGAAGATCGCTGAGGTTCGGACGACGTTGGTGGCGATTCCGCGGGACCCGCCGCTGGCGGACGCGACGGCGGTGAGCATGGGAATGGGCGGGCACTGTTTCGTCCATATCGTGACGGACGATGGCATCGAGGGCCTGGGAATGTCGACGGCGAGCCGAGCGGTGCGGGCGGTTATCGATCATGACCTGAAACCTCTGCTGGAGGGGGCCGACCCGCTCAATATTGAAGGCTTGTGGCAGGAGATGTTCTGGCGGGTGAGGGGGATCGGCCGGAAGGGAGTGGCGTTCCAGGCGATTTCGGCGGTGGATATCGCGCTGTGGGATTTGAAGGCGAAGAGCGTGGGGCTGCCGCTGTACAAGCTGCTGGGTCCGTGTAGGGAATCGGTGCCGATCTACGGCAGCGGCGGCTGGACTTCGTACACGGAGGCGGAGCTGGTGGAGGAGCAGATGAGCTACGTTAAGCGGGGAATGACGCGGGTGAAGATGAAGGTGGGGAAGGATTTTGGAAAGAGCACGGACGAGGATGTGCAGCGGCTGCGGGCGGTGCGGGAGGCGGTGGGGGACGAGGTGGTGGTCTACATCGACGCGAACAACGGCTACACGGCGAAGCAGGCGATCGGGATGGCGCGGAGGTTCGAGGAATTCGATGTGGGCTGGTATGAGGAGCCGGTGCTGGCGGACGATATCGATGGGCTGGCGCGGGTGGTGGCGGCGGTGGACATCCCGGTGGCGACCGGGGAGCATGAGTACACGAAGTACGGGTTTAAGGACCTGATTTCGCGTGGTGCGGCGGACATCGTGCAGCCGGATGTGGGACGGGTGGGGGGCGTGACGGAGTGGATGAAGGTGGCGGTGATCGCGGATGCGTTCAATCTGCCGGTGGCGTCGCACAGCTATGGGTTGGTGCATCTGCACATGGGGTGCGCCACGCCAAACATGATGGTGGTGGAATGCCTGGGTTCGAGGGAGGCGGAGGACGTGATTCTGTATAAGGAGTTCGATGTGCCGGCGGGAGCGGATTGGTCGCCGGACCCGGACAAGCCGGGACTGGGGCTGGAACTGGACCCGGCGGCGGTGGAGAAGTATGGAGTGGCTTAGGCCGGGGAAACTTCAGGAAGGTTGAAGATGCCGGAGAAGGTTGGCGATACAGCGGGGCAGCGGTATTTTGCCGTGGAGTTCAACAATGAGGCGTGGGCTCTGCTGGAATCGGGGGATGCCGGCGCGTAGGGGGGAGAGCGGTTGCTGGCGACGGCTTACGCCTCGTATCGGCACTGGCTGGTGGCGGGAGGCGCGGTGCACCGGCAGAGGGGACATCACCTGCTGGCGACGGTGCACTAGTATCCTGGGCACGGAGAACTGGCCGGGCTTCACGCGCGGGCCTGTGAGGAATTGAGTGCGCAGAACGGGGCCGAGCAGTCGGCGTTCGATCGAGCATGCGTGCTGGAATGCCTGGCGCGTGCGCGGGCCTGCGCCGGGTTGCCGGAGGCGGGCGAGTTGCGGGATCGGGCGCGACGGGCGGGGGAGGTGCTGGCGGACGAGGGGACAAGAAGGTCTTTTTGGGATTGCTGGATGCGGGACCGTGGTACGGGGTGGACTAGGGCGGGTGAGCCGGGTCGGAGCGCGGGTTAATCGGCGGCGGCGGGATCGGCCATGTTGCGCAGGGCGATCTCGATGGGGACGATCACGGCGGGATCGTCGGTGAGGGCGAGGGCGGTTTGCAGGTCGGCGCGGGCGTCGCCGAGGCGGTCCATGTTGGCGAAGAGGACGGCGCGCCCCATCAAATTGAAGGGGTCGTCGGGGGCGAGTTGGACGGCCATGTCGAAGGCGACGAGGCCGGCTTCGTAATCGGTTTGCATACCGAGCATATGACCCCGGTTCCAGTAGGCAAGGGCGTAGGCGGGCTCGATCCCGATGGCGTCGGCGATGTGCCGGAGGGCGGTTTCGCCGTCGCGGCTGCGGTAGTGGGCAATGCCGAGATTGAGGTGGGCGGCGGCGAGGTTGGGATCGAGTTGGATGGCGCGGTTGAAGTCGGCGATGGCTTCGTCCAGATTGGTGAGTCGCATGTGGGCGACGCCCCGGTTGAAGTGGTCCTCGGCGTGCCCGTCGCCGTAGGCCAGTATGAGGTTGAAGCTGGCGAGGGCGTCGTCGAAGTTCTCTTCTTCAAATAGAAAGGCGGCGTGGGTGATGGCAGCGCTGGCCCCGGGGTAGACGAGCGGAGGCTCGGGGAGGGCGTGGGCGACCAGACAGAGGCACTCGTGGGAGCTGTAGGGATATTCGTCGAGGGCGACGGGTTCGGCGGCGGTGGCGGCGGGGGGTGGGGATTCGTTCGCAGGGGCGATTTCGGCTTGTTCGGTGCGTCCGCAGGCGCTGAAGGCCAGGAGAATGAGCCCGGCCATGGTGGCGACGCGGGAGATCCAGCAGGGTGTCATTTCAATCCCAGATGTCGGAACGTGACCGAGCCGGGGCGGGACGGATTAGCTTGAAGGCCCCGGGTCTGTAGATGATACTGGTCTGGCGTCTGAATCCGTGGAGGTAGGCTGCGGCTTGAAGCGTGAATTCATGACATGGATTGCCGGCCTGATATTCGCGTCGGTGATGGCTGGATGCGGCACGGAGACGGCGCCGGTGGGTGGTGGGGATGGCGAGATCGAGTCGGGAAAAATCACTTACGAAACGATCTGCGCGGCGTGTCACGGGATGTCGGGGGAAGGCGAGCCGAACTGGCAGGTGGCGCGGGATGACTACACGCGGCCGGCGCCGCCGCACGATGCGAGCGGGCACACCTGGCATCACGCGGACGGGCAGCTATATGAGATTGTCTTGCGCGGGGGAAAGCTGTACGAGTCGCCGACGTTTAAGAGCCGCATGATCGCGTACGAGGAAATTCTGACGCCGGAGGAAATCAGGGCGGTGCTGGAGTACATCAAGACGTTCTGGGGGCCGGAGAAGATAGCGACGCAGGCGAGAATAAGCGCGGTGAATCCGTATCCGGATGATTGAGCAAAGACGGGTTGGTGAGGGTGGTTTCGCCCTGATCAGTCGATGACGGCGGCGGCGATGGGACCGATGAAGGCGGGTCCGTAGCCAAGGCGGACGACGACGAGGTCGAGGGAAGGGATGACGTAGCAACGGTTGGCGACGAATCTCTGCATGGCGTAACCGTCGTGCGGGAGGGTGGGCCACTGGCCGCCGCGGGTGTTGACGCCCATGCCGTAGCCGTAGTCGGGATTGATCTCGTGGGAGCTATGGGTCATGCGCTCGATCCAGGCCGCGGCCACAATCTGTTCGCCGGCCAATAGGCCCCGGTGGAGGAGCAAGTAACCGACGCGGGCAAGGTCCAGGGCGGTGAGTCGCAAGCCGGTGTGGGCGTTGGTGCGGGGGCCGATGCAATGGGGGCCGCCGCCCTGTGGTCCCAGCCGTAATTGGTGATTCCGAGGGGTTTGAAGAGACGCTCGTCCAGGTAGGTGGACATCTCGATGCCGGCGGCTTCGCGAAAGATCATGGATAGATGGGCGAAGGCGGTGTCGGCGTAATCCCAGGCGGTGCCGGGATCGGTGTAGAGCCTTGCGGGGCTGCGCCCGAAGCGGTCGGTGGCGTGGCCGAGGGCAATTTCGAAGGGTCCGCCGCTGGCGCCCTGACCGGCGGCGATGCCGGTGAAGCTGTGGTCGCCGCCAGGGATGCCGGAGGTCATGGAGCGGAGCTGGTGGATGGTGATGCCGGCTTTTCGAGGATCGGTGGGAGGTGGGGTGGCGGGGACGAAATCGTAGGCGGGACTGTCGAGAGCGATAGGACGGGAGAGGCCGGGACGGCGGTTGTGGCTGTCTTCGATGAGGCGCCCGAAGGCGAGGCTGGTGAAGGTCTTGGTGGCGTACCACTCGGCGGTGAGGTGTCCGCGGTGGATTATGGCGACGGCCCAGGGGGAGGGATGGAAGGCGAGGGCGGTGCGGTGGACGATTTCGAGGCGGTCGGGGTCCATGCCGGCGTCGCGGACTTGCTCTGGGTTTTCGCAACTACGCCAGCCGGCGGCGGCTTCGTCCTGGAGGGTGGACATGGCGTCGGAAGGGTCCAGGGGTTTGCGGTAGGGGCGGTGGCTGGTGAGGGCGTCGAAGACATCGGCGATCTGGAAGATGCGCGCCACTATCGGGATGTCGGCGTCGGTGAGACCGTCGGGATAGCCGCTGCCGGCCGCTCCGCTGTCCGCCAATGTGCGGTACTTCCTGGAGACGGGTCAACTGGTAAGCCACGCCTTCCTGCAATATTTCGATCAGCATGGTGGGCTGGACTCGTTCGGGTTGCCGATCAGCCCGGAACTGGTGGAAGAGGGTGTGGTGGTGCAGTACTTCCAACGGGCCCGCTTCCAGTACAAACCGGAAATGGCGGGCACGCCGTACGCGGTGCAGCTGGGCCTGATCGGGGATGAATATCTGATGCTGATGGGTCGCCTGGGCAGGTAGGCCGGCCGGCTAGCCTTCGACGCGGTTGGCGTCGATGTAGTCCCAGTTGAGCTCGATGCCGAGGCCGGGTCCCTGAGGTATTTGGACGTAGCCATCGTCGTCCATGGGATCGCAGGGGGAGTGCAGATAGGGTGGGGTGGCGTCGCGATCGACGCCGGGGAGGGTGAGGCCGCGCTCGTAGTATTCGCAGGTCTCTTCGGTGGTGGCGCCCAGGACGGCCAGGTTACCGAATCCGCCGACGTGAATCTCGCATTGCTGGCCGAAGGCCTCGTAAAGATGGACGGTCTTCATGGTGGCGGTGATGCCGCCGAGGCTGACATCCATGCGTCCCATGTCGGCGGCGCCGGCCCTGATCCAGGAGGCGCGGGTGTAGGGGCCGCCGTCTTCGAGTTCGGGGGCGAGGATGGCGATGTCGAGGACGCGGCAGAGCTCGACGTAGGCCTCCATGCGAAGCTCTTCCATGGGCTGTTCGAGCCAGTAGTAGCCGAGTTTTTCGAGCTCGCGGCCGACGTGGATGGACTCCTGGAGGGTGTAGACGCCCCAGGGGTCGTGCATGAGGACCATGTCGTCGCCGACGGCGTCGCGGACGGCGCGGCAGACTTCCAGGTCTTCGTCGGGAAAGGCGGGCTTGGCGGGCGCGGGCTGTTGGGTGTGCGGGTCCCAGTAGATGTAGGCATGGACTTTGAAGGCGGTGTAGCCACGCTCTTTGGCCTCCAGGGCGTGCTCGGCGTAAACCTCGGGGCCGCCCAGGTTGGGAGCGGTGCTGCAATAGGCCTTGACGCGGTCGCGATAACCGCCAAGGAGTTTATAGACGGGTAGATTGGACATGCGGCCTAGGAGGTCCCAGAGGGCCATGTCGACGCTGGCGGTCATGCACTCGGTGAAGCCGTGGTGGGCGGTCATCCAATGCCAGAGGCGCTCGCGATCGAGGGGGTCTTCGCCAAGCAGAAGGGGCTTGAGGAGGGCGTCGACAACGGACTGAGGCGGGGCGGGGAAATAGGCACCGTTGCCGCCGACGGAAAAGCCTTCGGCTCCCTCATCGGTGCCGAGGCGCAGGATGCGCATGGTGGTGTCGCGGGGCGGGTCGCCCCAGACAGCGTATCCCCAGCGGGTGGGTGTGGTGTCGGCGGGAATGGCGAAGGCGATGGTCTCGACTTCAGTGATTTTCATCTGGTCCTGGTCCCTTTCGCGCTGAGGCGGCAAACCCGATTTTGCCGGAGGGCCTTTACCCCAGCAAACGGGGGGGGGGGGGGGGGGCGGCTGCGGATGCGACCGCGTATCGCGGGAGATTTCTTTTCTCCATTTGGCACGACCGCGCAGTGTTGGAACTAGAGGCCACGCTCCGAGCTGCCTCTGCGCCAGGTGTCTCGCCATCTCACCCGCATCCCCGTCTGTAACACGGAGCCCTGGAATAGCCGGGCGGCGAGCCGGATCATCCCGTAGATGGAGACGAATATGAGCGCAAGGGAAACCGCGATTTCCCAGAACTCCGCGGTCCCCAGGATCATCTTGCTCGACATGGTGAACGGAGCCACAGGGGGGAGGAGGGTAGCGATCTCGGCGACTCGCTGCAGCCCATCGGGCCCGATGCCAAATTCGCTAAGCCAAAAATTGGTGGCGGAGGTGGCAGCCGAAGCGGACAGACCGTGTAGTCGGGCGAAGTAGCGGAGCTGGTCGCCGACCTTCATTTTCGGATAGAGACCCCGCTCCTCAGGCATGTAACCGAATCGCAGCAGGTATTCCAGATCGATTGGCCTGCCGTTCCAGGTGACGTGCCCGGCATCCAGCCGGACGAGTCCGAAGATGGCCCGCATCGCGGTGGTCTTGCCGGCACCGTTAGGGCCGAGAAATCCGAGTATGCGGCCGGGTTCAACCGTGAAGTTTGCGTCCTGGTGGAGGGCTTTCATGACACGGGGAGGGAGCAACTGCAAGGCGTGCTGGATCGACTTTCAGATGAGGAGCTGGGATTGGTGGAGGAAGCCATGCAGCTCCTCCTGAGGGGGGTTCAAGAGGTGGGCGAGGGTCAACCGGAGGCGGTGCTCGACCCGGCGGGCTGATCGACTCTGCCCCGGAAGGAGGAGAGGAAGGCGGCCACGAGCAGCATGGCGGCGGCGCTGAGGTAGACGGCGCGGATGCCGGCGCTTGCCAGGGTGGCCGCCAGCAGGGCGACGGCGATTGCGGCGAGCCCTTTGCTCCAGCCGGTAGGTTGCCGCAATGTGCCGATCATGGAATGAGCTCGTGCGCAGGTTTCATGTCAATCGTGGCAATACACTCCGTTCACGACCACTTCGTCGGGCCAGTCGCCGGCGAGGACGGCGATGGCGTTGTCGACGGCCATCTCACCGGTGACCTCCATTGTCTCCTTCGTGTTGCCGGCGAGATGGGGACTGGCGATGACGTTGGGCAGGCGCACGAGGGGGGAGTCGCTGGCGGGCTCGGTGGCGAAGACGTCGAGGCCGGCGCCGGCGATCTGACCGGAGCGGAGGGCGATGGCGAGGGCGTGCTCGTCGATGAGGGCTCCGCGGGCGGTATTGATCAGGAAGGTGGTGGATTTCATGGAAGAGAGCACGCGGGCGTCGATCATGCCGGTGGTGTCGGGGGTGGCGGGGAGATGGAGGGTGACGAAGTCGCTCATGGGGTAGAGCTCGTCGAGGGAAACGGGCTGCACGTCGGCCTCTTCGATGCTGGCGGGGTCGACGAAAGGGTCGTAGCCGACCACGTTCATCCTGAAGGCGGCGGCGCGGCGGGCGACGGCGCGACCGATGCGGCCGAGGCCCAGGATGCCGATGGTCTTGAAGTGGATGTCGTTGGCCAGGATGGGGTCCCAGACGCCTTTCTTAAGGGTGGCGTCGTTGGCGATGAGCTTGCGGGAGAGGGCGAGCATCATGGCGAAGGTGAGATCGGCGACGGTCTCGGCGTTGGAGCCGGGGGTGGTGGCGACGACGATTCCGCGCTCGCGGGCGGCGTCGAT
>Ga0115002_10009907_pt1 | contig 10324 bp, 19 predicted proteins | sample ArcticOcean_MG_C_8_FD_89576 | JGI IMG/M metagenome (GOLD analysis project Ga0115002, IMG submission 89576) | Marine microbial communities from western Arctic Ocean - ArcticOcean_MG_CB11_86 | ecosystem: Environmental > Aquatic > Marine > Oceanic | place: Arctic Ocean: Canada Basin | collected... | reverse complement strand
AGCAAAAACATCCCTCTTTGATGCCAAATCAGCGATTTTTGCCAAGAATTTGCCTATTTTCATCTGAATTTTGCGCTTTTTGGGCGCGAGGTCTGGGCCGCGGCCTATCAACCCCATCGCCACGTCCAGTGGATCCGCTGTTTGAAGCTCTTTTTCGCCCGAAACGATGCCTTTGTCCCAATCTACGTCATATTCCTGCACTTTGAAGGCATCTACGAACTTTCCGAGGTCAGAACCGACTTCGAGAGTCGGAAAATCGATGACTTTGCGCATTTCGCCGTCGAAAAGTTTATTAAAGGCGAGATTTTCGCCATTTAAGTCGTCTAACACTCCTTGCATTACCTCTAACTCGTCTTCGTTGATTTCTCGGAGCAATTTATCGGGCTTTTGTTGGGAAACACCCAAATTTTCCAATAATTGGGTTGTTTTTAACAGAATTTGTTCGTCATTTAGCATTTTTAGACATCTCCAGAGCTTTCTCTAATAAATAGATCGGTATTTCACTGTTCGGCAACTCTTTTATCTCATCAATTGTGGCCCATTTCCAGTCATCATGCTCTATTTCGTCGGATATTGGGTTGGGTTTGTCGATTTTTATAGCACCAGACCACTTATAAGTCAAAAAATAGTGCTTTTTGCCCCTTGGCTCTCCAAGATAAGTTAAGTCCGCAATCACACAAGTCAAGTTTGTCTCTTCAAACAGCTCTCTGAGCGCCCCTTCTTCAATAGATCCGTCGTCATCATCGATATGACCACCTGGAATGGTCCATTGACCTACTCTTTCATCAATATCTGAGCGTCGGAGTACCAAAAAACGCTGTTTTTCGTCTAAACAAACAACAATTCCCACGGTTTTTAGCTCACCTTCGGTAAGAAATGCGTTCCACTGGTGGCTCATACCTTATTTACACGCTTTGGGGCGCTTTTCACCATGCCAACCACCACACATCTTCTTAAGAGCACCACTAATAGACAGTTTATTGATGGGAACAACCCATATAAGGTTCTCTTGGACTTGGGTATTAGGGTAATATTCCACATCTACCCCGTACAACACACCAATTATGGCACCTTTTGAATCATAAACGACTGATCCAGAACACCCAAACCATCCATATGTCTGCAAAATGATATGTTTGCCTATTCCTGGCCCACTTTCGTGTCCTGCAACTCGTCCTCTGAAGGACATAAGCTTATGATCTGATGGAAAACCAGAATAAAATATTTCAGTTCCAACATTAGCTGTTTTTACTTGTGGTTTATAGGGCATGCCTTTTATACTTCTGAATGGGGTTTTAACAAACAATACTGCTATATCCTCTACATCGTCAGAATATATCAACATTGCTAAGTGAGACTCCCCCTTATGGGATACAATATAATTTTCACCTAACTTACCGCTAGCAACATGTTGGGCTGTGATCACTATATGGATATCTTTATACTTTATATATGAACCAGAGCCATGGCCACCATTAAATGGTATTGTAACCCTAACCGCAGCACTTCTGATCTTCTTTTCCATTGAAAACATACCGGATTTGGTTGAGTCAACCGGCAAAACTGGCTTATATTCTTGAGCTAAAGCCACAAATGAAAACAATAGACTCGCTATTATCGCTAAATACTTCATATTCTTTCCTTATTTATGGACTGGCGGTACCGGAGTCACCGGTATCCTCTATCGCTATATATCTATATCCTATTTCTACCAACTGTCCCGCGTCGGGAACAATAGTAAAATAAACGGTGTTGGTTGATTCTGTGTAATACCAGTCATTATTTAAAGCACCATTAATAAATACTCTGATAGAATCTGCTGCAGCTTTATGAGTTAAGGATAGCGACTCATACGGATCAATAGAATGAGTAGCGTCAGTCACACCTGGAGACCAATCGGAGTCGCATATATCTACTATCACTCCACTAAGCAGGTTTGTAGCTTCCATAAAACGCGTCCCAACATGGATAGGACTTGGAGGATACAAACACAAAGAAATACTACTATCATGATTGACGATACTAGCCATAAAAACAGACCCCATTCTTAAAGACCCATACCAACTTATAAAATCAGATGCTGCTGGGTATGCAACGTTACTTTGTTCTTCTTCATCGGACACAAAAACTACTAGTAATCCAGCATCACTCCTCATCCAAGTTGAAGCATAGGGGTTATATACAATATAATCATAAGCTGAATTAAACCCCTCTTCCTTGGGCCCGGGAGGTAGTGTGTTAAGCATATCCTCTGCATCCAATATATCATCGCCCGGAACCAACGGGAACTCTGTGCTCATAACTGAATCGCTTGGATCAGCGCTTATGATCACGAGCCTCCAGTCGGACGTTGGAAGAGCCAGTATCATACTTTCAATACCGGCTAATAATTCATCATTGTAACTGCTCATTGAGCCGGATTTATCAATGACCCATAAAATATCAATTCCATCGATGGACATATGTTGAGTAAAAGAGTCAACCCAGATCTCACCCTCGTTAACAGGTATTTCTATTTCTATATAAACCGGTACCTCAACCTCTTCGGTCACCGTAACTGTTTCTATCACAGTCTCTGTAACTATTTCTGTCACAATTATTGTCTCTGTTTCGCCCGGCGCCACGATTGCGTAATCGTTTCCGCAGCCAGTCAACATAAGAAAAAAGTATATTAGGTTCATTTTAGGTCTCTACTGATAAATATGTTGTTCATTTGTTTGTTTCCCCTGTTTCTCTTAATAAAACGAAAGTTAAGAGCATCATATTTAACAAAGCCAAAATAGACAAGTCAAACATGTCATTCATATTCGCGAATCCGAAAAGACAAATATTAATGAAAAAGGCTATGCCGCAAAGCACATTGAATATCCGCCCCAATCTCGCAAAATATTTCCTCACAAAGTAACTACCGTCGACCCCACCAAAGCCGCAATATTTCCCCAAATTTTTCTTGTTTTACCACCGTCTAACCACCGTCTAAATCGCATAATCATCCAAATCACAACATTCACATAACCCCGCACGATAACGCACGAAAACATCCAAATGAATCAAGTTTTGCAACCCAAACTCACTATAGTTCTCGGCACCAGCCCGTATCCACCATGTTCTCCACACAGCCACACCACCAATTGTACCACCAGCCGTTATAACAGTTCTAGTACCGTCATGCCGCTCTAAAAGCACACCTACATCGTTAAGCGCCTCATCATGTAACACATCACCAACATGCAGAATAATATTTCGCGCCAGTTTAGCCACATGTTAACTATGCGCGGATATTATATTTTGATGCGGTCGATAATATATGGATGATGAAGCGATAGATCTTTATAAAGACGCTTAAGGACCTTTTTTGTGATCTCGCCGATCTCTTCCTTGGTGGCTGCTGAACCTAGAGCCTTGGGCAGTTCATCTTCAAGGATCTTTTTAAGCTCTCTCTTTAAATTCTTATCCAATTCATCAGAAACAATCTTTTTAATATCAGCTTTATCAGTTCTTGTTAACTCTTCGTTCAAAGAAAACGGCTCAACCACGTATCCAGGCGGAATTGTTAATAGCATGCTCATGCATGTAAATAGCATGGTGATTGGCAAATGTCTGTGAATATATTCATTGCCTCAGATCCGCCGCAGTCGGCCTTCGTAAGTGGCCACTAATCGTTTGCGTGCTCCGACCACTTTTAAACCAGTACACCCGGTATATACATGAATCAATATAATTTCCATGCGCATAAGCGCTCACCACTATGCCCACAGTCGCGTAACTCTCAATAGTCTGATCCACATACGTGTAATCGGGTGTAAAGAGCTTCCCGTTAAACACAACTAGGTCCCCAACGTCAAACGTTTGCCCATCTTTGCTTATCTCCTCGCTGGGTTCTCCATATACTCTTTCTTTATACTTGCTCATGACGATCACTAATTTAGTTTTTTTAGCCTCCGTATTGTATGCATCCATATATGCACGTCTCTATCTTTCGGCTTAGTTACCCACCAAATCTTAGCCATATCCATCGCGATCTTGTCCATGGTGTGTATATCATATAGCTCTAGTACTATCGCAACCCCGCCATGGCATGCGCATGTGACCAAAGTACCCACGGCTATGTTGTGGCCTACTGGTGGGTCCAAGAAGAAGTCACCGACCGGTTCGTATCGATCTGCCATACATGTTATTTAGGCTCTTCGGTGTATTTCGTGATCCTTTATAGCTTAGAAACGTGGCCGTTGGTTGGCGTTGGTTGGAGAAATATTTTGGGGAGTTTTTTGGATCTTGGAATTTTATGGCGCGATTGAAAACAGGCTAAGCACCGCCATCACAGCCATGGCATCCATAGAGAGATACATTCGGGGGTAGGGGGGAGGAGGGGGGTACCTGTCACACGTATATGCATATGTCGCAAAACAAATGTGACAGCACAGACTGTTCACCTAAACAGTCTCTCTCTCACACCCTTGACTGTACAGGTAACTGTATACCTTACGCACTCTCTACCTATGTAACTGTACACTAACACTATCACTGGCGCATAGAATAACAAGGTGGTTGATATATCTATTATTTTATTAAGTGGTCTCGCCCTCTTGCCGTTCATTGCTCACGCACCCATAGCACATAGGTGAACAAGAACAGGAAGAAGGCGAGCATCACGTGCATCATTTATGCGACAGCTGTCTCACTCTCATCATACACATCTGTATCAAGCATGAGATATAAACTGTTTAGTTCTTCTACATATATGTTTAGGAAGTCGATAGCTCCGTCTGTTACTAACACACTGCGATTGACATCAGTCGGTGATACAAATGTATCAGCATCATTGTATAGCAGACCTTCAAGCACTAGTGTATCAACCGCGTTAAGTGCGTCACAAAAGAATGTGTTAGTGTGTTCGGCTAGTGCTAGCACCTCCCAGCTAGCTCCAATGTCCTCAGAGCATGCTAGGCATTGTAGTATGTCTATCTCAGTCTTATTCAACCGGCAACCGCCGATGGTGTGGATGGTTTCGTTTAGCATTCTGTTTTTGTCCTCTCCCCTTAAGGGAAACGTCAACTAAGTAGTTGATATTGTTGGTGTTTTAAAAATAGGGTTTTTGGGGAATCGCTAGCAAATGGCTAGCAAATGGCTAGCAAAGTATGAAATACGTGGCAAATACCGTCAATCCGATGGCAATTGCTGTCACCATGTGCCGGGCAACTCGGACTGCGGTGGTGGCATGCGCTGGTCGGTGGGTGTCATTCTGCATATATTGTTTCTTTTAGCCTCGGAAGTGTGTCATGATAACCGGCGTTACAGGCGGCATATGCGGTCACATTATTGTCACATGTGTCACCGTATGTGGTTGATATCGTTGGGGAATGTTGTAGCATGCTAAAATAGATTGACGGAATGTGGTTGGTGTATATACTAAACCCCCACCGCATTATAGTCTAAGTCTATCACTTTCTGTTAATACACTACGTCTATCAACCACATACGCTACTACCATTATACCTACCTATATATACTCCTTTTATATTAAGACTCTCTCATATAAACCTCTCACTACTAGCTTAGCAACATCACGGGTTTGTTTAGTTGCAAGGTTATACAGTTTATAGTGGTCTTTGTCTCCTCCAACGATCAAGCACAGTGCTCGTGCTCTAGGTGAGCGTAACGCCTTCCTTTTTATTAAGTCGCCTCGCGCAAACAGATCACACTGTGCTATCACATTGGGAGAAACCACTTTTTAGCAGGCCGGCGGGCTGCTGGCCTTCTGTCTATCACGGCGCTGGTAACCAGCTGGGTCATGTTCGTGGACCGGTACAGGCTCAAGTTGTGCATGCTCCATCATCACAGTACGGATACCGCGTAGCTCCGTTGATACTCGCTCGATTGCAACGACCACTGCGAACACAGACAGTCCTCCACAAATAATATAAAATACTTCCATCTTGTTTATTTCCTTTCTTGTTTAAGTTTAGTGTGACATGCACACTTGATATTATAATCAATAACACACCAAGCTATTGCTAACATTGTGAGTATCGCTATAAGCTCTGTACTATTCATTCTTTTCTTCTTTTGTTGTACTCGCGAATCAACTTGTTGTATCGCTTGGTTGTGTGCTTACATAAGTGCACATTCTTAATACCAATCCTTTTATATCTTTTTAGTCCTTCAACCGCTTGGTCACGGGTACAGGGTTTAGTCAAAGGTGTCTCGTGACCATCGATCCTATCGTTGATGATCACTACCTCTGTTTTACTTACAAAATACTTGGCCATAGGATTTGTTTTAGATACCCTCGCCGTTCTTGATAGCTTCAAGCTCGATCTTTTCCTCGGCGCTAAGGTGCTCTTTCGCCTTATTGCGGAGGCTGGCGGCGCTCATCTTGGTAGGGGTCTTGTGTTCCTTGCCACAACCATCGGCAAATGACTGCGCGCTTTCGGGCGTGCTGAAGTCCATGATCGCCTGCTTGCCTTGCTTGGTCGAGTTGCGGAACACGCGGAACATCTTAGGTCCAACTTGCTCGACGGTCCACCCGGTGATTTGCTTGCGGGTTGGCGGTGCTGGCTGTGGCCGATACGCCTTTCTGCGGTTTGAGATAGGCTCAATATTGTTGATCATCGGATCCTGGCGGAACCGAAAGTTGCCGTCAGAGTCAGTAAGTTGGTCGAGAGTGAAGTTGCTGTGGTTCATAGTTTTTTCCTTTTCTATACCTATATTATACCATTAAAGGGGGGTGCTGTCAACACCAAAGTTGTCAAGTGAATGTTAGGGAAGATCGAGGTCAGTGTTTTCAGCAACTTGGTAGCGTTCTGCTTCCATCTCGCGGATCAAAGCGTTGATCTCTGCTTCCGTTTCCTCAAGGTCCAAGGCGCGTTGGTTGTCGATGATTTCTTGCTCGGTCATAGTTTTCCTTCTTTCTATACATAGATTATACCATAGGATGCGCCAAAACGCAAGCACTTTCTTGTCAAGAGAATGTCAGCACTTGTATGCGGGTAGCGGCAGTTTGCCGCCGGCATCAAGGTGCGCGTTCTCAAGATCGATCATCTGATCAACCAGAGCATCATAAGCGGGACGGGCGCCATCGCTCAAAGCGGTGTCAGCCTGAGCGTTAAGCGCCGCGATCTTATCATTGGTGTGGGCGAAGTCTTCAAAAGTCATAGTGTTCTTTCCTTACTTGGTATAACCATTATACCATTAAAGAGGGGTGCTGTCAACACCAAAGTTGTCAAGAGAATGTCAGGAGAGCAGGCTAAGATCGCGCTCACTGAATGACTTGTGGCCGGTTGTGCCGGTACTCTGATCGCCTATCCAGCGCACATCTACATAGCCATCGCCGGTTCCCATCACCAGCCCAGTTTTACCAGCGAATCCCCAGCGGGTTGCGCGCTTATTATCTTTGCCTTGTACCAGTTGACCGGACTTAAACTTTGATGGCTTCGGCAGAAGTGAGCAACATACTTGAGTGATGTTCTCGCGGAACGAACCAGCAAAATAGTCGGATTGAATATCCGAATGGTCGTTCACTCCGCGAACATGGTATAGGGTTGCTTCGCCATCGAGGGCGGCAGGATCGATCCCGCGCATACCATTAACCGAGAATGATCCTTCATATCCATTGTGTTGAAAGCTCCATTTATAGCTACCGTTCTTTGTTGGTGGACTGATCTGGATATCGATATCCTGCTTTTTGAAATGGGCTTTGACCTTCTTGATTGCGTTTCTGACTTTCATAGTGTTTTTTCCTTTCTATGTATATAATATAACCCACTGGGGAGAGATTGCAAGGGCGATCGTGTCAAGTGAATGTCAAGAGGTATAACTATCTTCTCTGTTGTCGGATCAAAGATTGAGCCCGATCCAGGAGTTGAGAGAACCGCCAATAAAGCTAATAGATCCATATACTTACCAGTTTCTCGGGTCGCTATCATCCCAGATATCATGGCTCTGGGTTTCTGATCTTGCGCGCGCCTTTTTCTTTGCGTTGAGGGTCCGCCGTTCCTGGGCGCGGCTTGTTGCCTTCGCCTTTATCTTCTCGCGAGCATCCACACCGGCAGTAAACATCTGAGTCTCAGCATCGCCCCACCCATCATCACGAAAAGCCTGTTCGCGAATATCCATATCCATTTCTGCAAGCTCTTGAATCAGATCAGCAGTCGATCCGGTCATCGGATGGCGGCGCTTGACGGTTTCGATGTTGGTGCTGATGCACTGAAGGACAAGATCAATCTCTCGCTCTGTCAGCTTCACGGTTTTTGTATTATCAGACATTTTTACCATCCAAGGGGGCATGTGGCCCAGTGAAAGCCAAGGACAATAAGCCCAGACCAGCAGGTAAGATCAGCGATGATAAGGGCGGTCATCATTCCGGTACGGTTTTGAAACATAGTTTTTTCCTTTTCTATACCTATATTATAGCATTGGAGGGGACGATTGTCAAGGTTTAAGCTGTCAAGAGAATGTCAAGCCTCACTTACGCCCCTTCAAATAGCGTTCTTCGACTTGGATCGGCGCAGTACCACCGATCGGGAGCAAAGTATAGAGTTTGTTGTTTTTGCATGCGCTGATAATCGCGCCGGTAGTGTTCATCACCATCGCGCCCTTCAACATCCACATCGCGGCGTTGTGGGGTAGTTTGGCGTTTGCAAAGACCAGCGCGCCAGGCGCATACTTAGGAGCCGCTGTGTAGCCTTCCAGCACCTTTTCGGCATACTTGCCGCTCACCACTTTGTTGTAGGCATTGCAGGACGGCACAAAGCCATCTGGGTCGCTCTCCCACTGGGCAACTTCGATGCGAAAATAGGGCGGGTTGGCCTTATAATACTTCATCAGGCGCGAAAAGTCTTCTTTAACACCATCTTTGTTGCTGTTATAGTTCTCTGCAAACCCGATCCGAGTGAGGATCTTGTCCTCGGTCCAGTTGCCTTCGATCTTTTCAAGGATCTCGATCTGGCGAGCGGTCAAAGTGTTGCCCTTGATCTCTTGAAGTGCGAGGCTCTCAACGTAGCCGTGATCCCAGGTTGAGCCATCACCCATCTTGACCCCAAGGTCAAACAACCGTACACCCATTTCAGTCTCGCCGCCACTTTCGGCGCGTTGCTGCATAGCCTCTGCTGCGCGCTGTGCGCGCTCTTGAATGAGCAAAAAATACCGCTTGCGTCCAGCGGTCATTGACTTGCCGCGCTGGTAGTGTGCGTGCATACTTTCGATCACATCGCGATCCTTGCCGGCGAGCGCAGGGCTGTCGAGCAGGGTCGCGAAGGTAGTTTTCCAGTTGATTCGAGTGTTGGTCATTAGTGGATCTCCTTTCTATACCTATAATATAACCGGTTGGCAGCGTTTAGCAAGCGATATCGTGTCAAGAGAATGTCAAGAGCTAATAACTCTTAGATACCAGCTTTTCTGCGTCAGTGCCACTTTTTCATGTGTCCACAATACTTTAACGTCGGTGTTGCCTGTCCATGAGCCCACTTCGGTGACAAGACCGACAAAGTTGCCAGTGATCGCCGCAGAGTTATAAGTGACCAGATCACCGACTTTCATTCTTCTGAGCCTCCACATGCTTACACTTCCGACGCCAACCGAAACCGGGGCAGGAGCACGTCCAGGTGCCTCCGTTGTCGATCACAGTGTAGGTATTGCCCTTGCTGCCTTGGACCTCATAGGAGCGAACGTCACGCGATACAGCGGGTGTTTCGCGTTGCTCCGTGATCATATACTTGCCAACCTCGGCGAGTGTCAGGGTGTCGGGTACTTCGATCCAGTGCTCACCAGATACAGCCCACTTTTGTCCGGACATATCTGTGTATAGCATCGGGTTCATGCTGACTTTTATTGGTAGAGTTTTAGTCATCGATTGCTATGATCCTTTCCCGCGTTTGGAAGTACGGCCGAGCAGCGTTTGCTTTGGTGGTCATCCACATACGTTGGCACTTGCTTGATATTGGTTTGGGAGCACACAAATCCGTCAGGATAATGTGACCGTCAAAGTTTCCATTATTGACATATTTGGTGGGAGCGTTAAAGCAAGTCCCGCCGCGCATGACACGCTCAGTCTTTTGAGTCTTACCCTTTTTCCAGACATATACTTTGTCTTCGGCAACTACGGTATCAAACGGTACAACTGTAAACTCTGCGATCTCTGCTAGTTTGTTCAACTCGGAGAAGAAGGCCGCAAGCATCTGATCGTCAACCGATCCAGACTGATCAATACTGATAGCGATCTTAGCATGCCGGCGGACGCGCTTGCCAGGATGGACACGAGGATAACGCTTGTTTAAACGTCGTGGAGTGCTGCGCTTGTCACTGCGTTGCGAAGTTTTAACGAAGT
>Ga0115002_10009904_pt1 | contig 10325 bp, 12 predicted proteins | sample ArcticOcean_MG_C_8_FD_89576 | JGI IMG/M metagenome (GOLD analysis project Ga0115002, IMG submission 89576) | Marine microbial communities from western Arctic Ocean - ArcticOcean_MG_CB11_86 | ecosystem: Environmental > Aquatic > Marine > Oceanic | place: Arctic Ocean: Canada Basin | collected... | reverse complement strand
GACCTGGGCATGGGCTTCACCGGCCTGGCGCTTGGCTCGATGCTCAACGACGATGGCATTGTACGCGGCTCAGAAAACACACCGTTTTCACCACCAACGGGCAAACCACATCACGCGGCAAAGGCGAAAAGTGTAATTTGGGTGTTCCTGTCGGGCGGTTACAGCCACATGGAAACCTTCGACCCCAAACCGGCCCTTAACAAGTTTGCCGGAAAAACGTTCCAGGAAACACCGTTCCCCGACCCATTAAAATCGGCGTTGCACGACAAACGGTCACGGTCGGTCATCGAAATGGTCCGCGACAAATATACCAAAATATTCCCCATGCAGGTCGATTTCCGCAAGCACGGCGAAAGTGGAATCGAAGTCACCGACTGGTGGCCAAACTTGGCTGGTTGCGTCGATGACATTTCCTTCGTCCGAAACATGTGGACCACCGACAACGACCACGCCGCTGAAAATCAAATCCATACCGGTCGGCACATGCTCGATGAAACGCAACCCAGCATCGGTGCCTGGGCGACTTACGGCTTAGGCACCGGCAACGAAAACCTACCGCAGTTTGCCGTCCTCGGCGGACCAACACGCCCCGATACCCGTTCGTCCATTGAATCGTATTATCTTGGCCCTCAATTCTCTGGCGTGCCACTGAGCCTCGACCCGAAAAACCCGTTGCCCTACGGACGTCGTTCGGGCGATGTGCTGGCGAAAGAACAGAAAAACGAATTCGACTTAGTCAACAAACTCAACCTGCTGTCGAACGTCGAGTATCCGCAAGACGAATCGCTACAGGCGAGAATTCGCTCGTATGAGTTGGCCTACCGCATGCAATCGTCCGTTCCTGAAGGAACGAACTTTTCGTCCGAAACCCAAGAAACGCAGCAACTGTACGGCTTAGACCAATCGGCAACGAAAGCCGCCGGTGAAAAACTGCTGACCGCTCGTCGATTAGTCGAACGGGGTGTGAAGTTCGTGCAAGTTTACCCCACGCCTTACGGAAAATGGGATTCGCACAAAAAGCTTAAGACGCTGCACGCACAAATGTCGGGGCAAGTCGATAAACCAATCGCCGGGTTGATCAAAGACCTAAAACGTCGCGGCTTAATGGACGACGTGCTGGTCGTCTTCTGTACCGAGTTCGGGCGGACGCCGGCCATCGAAGAACGGGCTGGCGGTACCGACGGACGCGACCATCACCCGCACGGCTTCACCGTTTGGTTAGCCGGTGCTGGCGTGAAACGCGGCTACGTGCACGGCGCAACCGACGAACTGGGCTTCCATGCAATCGACCCCGGCCACTACGTCACCGACCTGCACGCCACGGTGCTACATTTAATGGGCCTGGATAACCGCCGCCTCAACATCCCAGGCCGCCAACGCCTGGCCATGGACTACGGCATGCCGATTGACGATATTTTTGCGTGACCCATTTCCGCGAAAAAACTCAATGTCATTCATAGACGCGAAACAAGCGTGCTTGTCAGTCAACAACAGGATCGATTCCATAGTTTTTCTTTCGCAGCCGAACAAAACCTATCAACAGCATTCCAGAGAGAAGCAACCACGATGAAGCGGGGGCGGGAACAACTTGGTTCAATTCGGAGAGTTGACCGCGAATATATCCGGTCCCGCCAGAGCCATCTTGGAACACCAGCTCCAACCGTTTCAGGTTATCGAGCATTCCTGGAACGGGTAGACTACTGAGAAGTGTATTCGGGTCGAGGAATAGATTCTGCCCTCCGGTATCTTGATCGCCTAGCGAGAAATTGATCGCCACGAGATTGAGGCTGGTCGATAAGCTCGTATTCATGCTAGAGAAGGAATGTAGAGACCAAGTCGAAACTGGCCCAGATGGAAGAGAGAAACGAGACTGGTCAAGTTTTCCATTAGAACCGGAAACCGAAAAACCAGTGTTGTAATCGGCGTTAAGCGAAAGAGCCGCGCCGTTGAAGATTCCGGTGTTTGTATTTGATGCAGAATCGGCAATCGTATCGTCAATTTCGAACTGACCTGAGAAGAAGGTTAGATTTGTCAATTCGGACGGTAAGACGATGCCACCTGAGGTCTGAGTAGAAAAACCCCCACCCGAAAATTCGTAAGTGACGGTTGCAGAACGTGCCGTCTGCACCGATCCGAAAACTACAACAAACAACACGAAGGCTAGACCTTTACTAGGTACACAAAACAAGAAGTGAGTGAGTCGCATCTGAATGGTCTCCTTAGTTATAGACTGATTGACAAGTATTGCGATAATTCGACTGACAATATGTTAATATAGACAAATTATAACAATACTCCACGCTATCAAGGGCTTGCAGCACTTACAAGATGTAAAAAACTATTCTCCATCTGTTAAGCCGGATATCAAAATGCGGTTAATTCCTAGGTGACCTCTTTCGGACAATCATCCTACATCTAGGAAAGGAAACATTTACCCATGAAAATCATCATCCCAGGCGGCAGCGGACAAGTGGGCACAGTTCTATCGCGGGCATTCACAGCCGACGGCCATGATGTGGTGGTCCTCAGCCGTAATCCTCAACCTGCCGCTTGGAAAACTATTGCCTGGGATGGGAAAACGTTGGGCGATTGGACGACCGAACTTGACGGGGCCGATGTCGTCATTAACTTGGCAGGACGCAGTGTGAATTGCCGGTATCATATTAAAAACCGGCGGGCGATTATGGATTCGCGAGTTTTATCGACACGGGTTGTGGGCGAGGCGATTGCACAATGTTCTGTTCCACCGAAAGTTTGGTTGCAAGCCAGCACGGCGACCATTTATGCCCACCGGTTTGATGCAGCCAACGACGAGGCAACAGGAATCATCGGCGGGAATGAACCCAATTTGCCAGACACCTGGAAGTTCAGCTACGACGTGGCAACCGCCTGGGAAAAAACCCTGAACGAAGCCAACACCCCAAACACGCGCAAGGTATTGCTGCGGTCGGCGGTCACCTTTTCGCCCGATTCTGGAGGCGTGTTTGCATTTCTGTTGCGGTTAGTGCGGTTCGGTTTAGGCGGAACCAACGGCAATGGGAAACAGTACGTTTCGTGGATTCACGATGCCGATTTTGTTCGTGCCGTTTACTGGTTAATTCAACATACCGAAATCGACGGCGTAGTAAACTTAGCTGCCCCCAACCCAATACCAAACGCTGAATTCATGCGGACATTGCGAAGGGCTTGGGGCATGCCTGTCGGATTACCGGCTACGGAATGGATGCTAGAGATCGGCACGTGGCTGTTACGGACCGAGTCTGAACTAGTGTTGAAAAGCCGCCGGGTGGTACCGGGGCGGCTGCGAGAACACGGGTTCGAATTCAAATTCCTCACATGGGATGCAGCCGTGGCCGACCTGTGCCAACGGTGGCGTAACCGCTGACATTCCAAATCTATCGAACGGCAGATGTTCGTTTCTTGCGCCAACCAAATCCGAAAGTCGCCAAGCTGCCGATGACGAACAAGGCAAGGCTGGAAGGTTCAGGAACAACGTTCACTGAAAAGCGAATGTTGTCGATTAACAATGCTGTGTCGATCGTATCATCATCGTCGTCTCCGACGAAGAACTCCAACAGATGGTTCCCAGCTCCTATCGGCACATTGACCGTCGAAAAACCTAACCGGCCATCGGTGAAGACCGAGCCATCGGGGCCAGTGATATTTACCAGATCAAACCCACCAACTCCGGGGAACACCCCATTGGCCGTCGAAATGGCGCCGCGCACCACGTGCGTTAAACCCACCAAAACTTCAAACGGGTCGGGAACTGGGTCGGGGTTGGTTGATTCTGCATCGCTGACCTCTGAAGTGAATACGTCGTAATCGAACGAAAGAATTCCAGGAGTCGCTGCGAAAAACAGGAAGCTCATTTTCGCGACGTCAATTTCTGGTCCAAGAGCCCCGGTTCGGTTTGTGCCAGAACTACCACCGCCGTTCGCTGCGGGGCCGTTACTGAGGTAGGCAAATTGAGAACCTTCAGGGGCAGAAAATCCGCCGCCCGGACCAGTAAACGAAGCCCCCGTCCGCACGGTCACATTGCCCGTGACACTTGTAATAGGGGCCGACGGAGCCAAGCCTGCGGTATGACCTTCGCCAGCTTCGAAGCCTGTAATTAATCCACACCTCGCTTGGCTGGCTGGAAGCGAAATAAGAAGAACAGCAAGTCCAAAAGCCTGAAGAGTTTTCACGATGCGTCTCCCGCTAAAACAGCACTTGGCACGTTACAAGCCGCACTCATATCTGAAAACGCGGCTGTCTTATCTAGCTGTATGCTGCCATAAGACACACCAATTTGTCAATTAAATTCTTATCATTTTTCCATGGGCGTCGTGCCTGAAGAGGCTTGGCCGTCGAGCGTAACTGCTCGAAATCGGTTTGCGCTGGTAAATGAACACAAAATACGGTATGTCCACCAATCATTCGATCTGAAAAATTTTGTCCCGAGAGGCGATACTGCACTTGAAAACCAGTACCCCCCGGCGTAAGCTAATTATCAGATTCAAACTGGATGTAGTCCCGAATGAATCGACTTATGAGTGACGGCTGAAAGAGAAGCGAGTTTTTTATGCTCACGGAGTGTGCTCCTTCTTGTCACACTGTTTTTAGTCTCCTAGCGACTTTTTCAAAGCGGCACGGAACTGACCACGGTGGATCTGCCTCCACAAGACGTTATTCGGTTCAAATTTATCAAAAGGGCGAACCGATTTCGTCGCAAACTGTTTTTTTTAAGGAGTGGCAGAATGCCGCAGGGAACTATCAAGACACTGACAAGCAAAGGTTTCGGTTTCATCGACACGGAAAAAGGAGACTTGTTCTTCCATCATACCGCCATCGAAGGAGCCACCTACGAAGAGCTGCATGAAGGCCAAACGGTCGAATTCACAGAAGGCCAAGGCCCCAAAGGCCCACGCGCCGAATCTGTCAAGGTTGTCTGAATTTAATTCAGCTACAACTAACCAGCTAGAAACAAAATTGGCCGGGGCTTTCTAGCCCCACCAAAATGTCTTAAGCCGTGGGGTGCAACGCGAGAACATCGCCAGCACCCCACGGTTTTTTTTGTGCGCGGAGGTAAATGGCATCGGTGAAAGGTTTGCTGAAATAATTCATTCGACATCCCAAATTTTGAAATTAGTTGAAGATTGATTTTCATACTGAACATTTACTAGATCCCGTGATACTTTATACATATGGATATAAATAATAGAGCCTACTTTAAAAGGAGATAAGTATGGCCGTAAAACACACACCTACAGGAGTAGTGCACCAAGGAACTAAAGGTGGTGATACCGGGTGTGGCGTTGATACCAAAAAGAACCCTAGCCATTGGGTTTCATCATCACAAAGGATTACTTGTGATAAGAATGGTTGCAAAAATTAAAGCTTGTCCAAAATCAGTCCCATAACTCGCGTTACCAAAGCGTCTTATTACGTCAATAATCGGTCGTGGTGAGACACATCATAACCTATCTTGTTTTTGTCGTTTTTGAATTTGCCAAAATGATTATTGAGGAATAACAATGGCTACAGTTTACATCACAGATGACGCCGCCAAGAAACGCAGTATCCCCGCGAAATTTGACGCACCGGAGATTCCCGATGACATTGGTATGCTTGTTTCACCCGTCGATTTTCGAGATAGGTATATCCAGGTTACGATGCGCGACGGAACCATACTTGTGCTGGACCCAAGTGAGGTTTCGAAAGTCGATCCGACGCCGACTTTATGATCAACCACAAGAAGCTTAATAACCAGGTTCCGTAGCGACTGTAACGGATGAGTATCATGCTAGTTGAACTGAACGACCAAGACTTCGACACGATTAGAACATCTCTCGAGTACTCGAAGGAACGTATCCGCAACGTATCCGAGACACCCGCGAATGTTCGCACAGAACAAATCAATCGAATTGACGACGTGCTCGGGAAACTTCGGAAAACAGTCCGGTAGGTCAGTCTGAGCCTGACTCGGGTGACCAAAACGTCTTCCTACGCCAACAATTAACTGTCGGCAGGTACAGCCTGCCCTATATTGCTTGGAAATGTTCAATGAAAATTCGCGAGATCCCACAACCCGGAGAATGGATCCTTCGTGACGACGATGGAAACGAGTTCGTCATGGTCAAAATCCAAGTCATTCAGGTTCCCGAGGGTTTGCCTATCGAGCAAGGAACGATAATCGAACGCTATCACACAGTTGGTGGTCATCGCATTTCAGAAACGGAGAATCCTGACGAATTCTTTGTGCCTGTTTCTAATGGACTAGTACGCGCTCGGGTGATAGGTCTGGATTGAAGTTTTTACACGAGTCCGGTAGGTCAGGCAATTAGAAAGTAGACCGCACATGACGACATCAACAACCGATGGTACGCCGTCTCGATGTTTGGTCTGTGGAAAGAAGGTCTGGCTTACCCCGACTGATCCGCCCGGTGATGCGACATGTCCACACTGTGGAGGCCTAGTGTGGTTTGATACCAACTTGAAAAATGACGCGATCAAAGACCTGGCGGACTTGGGCGTCGAAGTTGTCATGGACGCAGAAGGCGAGATCACCACAATACGAATTTCCGGTGACATCTACGATGATTCAACCGTGCCTCAACTGGCCAAGATACAAGATGCCGAGACAATTGATGTCCGCGATACCAACTTATCGATTGCCGGAATCAAAAGACTTCAAGAATTGATGCCAAATGTCAAAATCATTCACGACTGAATCAAGACTGGCCAACGCCCTCGATTTAGCTCCGCCGGGTGACACTAATAATGCCTTTGTTTGTGTGCCACTGGCTACGCAAGTGTTTTTTTCACGCTAGCCCGGCACTGTACGTCATTAGCCTGACGCGACTAGGCTCGCCCGAAACCGGAAACACTGGCATAGCCAGTGGCACACAGTGATGTGAGATTGGCCATCCACCCGGGGTGTATTCACCCCGGGCTAAATGGTTGTGATGGGGCGGCGTTCTAGTTTCGTTTGCGTCTTAAGAATGTGAAACCGCCTAGGCCGATCATTCCTGTGCCGAAGAGGATGAGCGTCGAGGGTTCAGGAACAATGGGTGTTCCCGTGCCGGGCGTGAACTCGAAATAGGTTTCCCTGGCGAGGCCTGACAGCCCTTCACCTTGCGGGAAGCTGTCGCGTTGGTCGGCTGTCACGTTGGCGAATGCTAAATACGCCTCGTAATCCGTGCCCGCTGTGAGCGTTCCGCCGGGAATGATGGCAGATGTATCACTGGAACCAAACCCATCGACAAAAAATACCTCAGGCCCGTCGACTTCCTCAATGGTCAGGAAAAAACTATTTCCTGAGACGGCGTTCCAAGTAAAAGTAAACGGCGCAGATGCGTCGAACCCTTGTGCATCGCTAAAAACGGTACCCGTGTAAAAAGGGATTCCCGGATAAACGCCCGACAGAGTGACATTCTCGCTAAATGTGCCCAAGCCAGGAGAACCGCTGGCGTCAAATGTGTAAGTCTGGTTGGGAAAGGCTGCATCCAATTGTGCTTGAGAGGGGAAATCTTGGAAAAACTCCCAATCGTCGAAAAACGCGTTGGTGGTCGAAAAGGGAATTGGACTACCTACAGCACCTCCCAAGGAAACCGAGGTAAAGTCGGTGCCGTTGTTGAGAGCAATTTGCCCGAACAGTTCAGCACCTTCAAGGACTGTAGGAGCCGTATTATTGGCTGTTTGCTCATGAAGCAAAATCTTGGCAAGCGAGTAGTCAATCACATCAGCGGCCGCCGTCGATGTGAGGCAGGCAACAATCAAAGCAGTGAGCGCATTTGCAAATCGCATGTGAAATCCTTCCGAATGAAATCATGAACTGTCAGAGTAGATAATCTACAGCAGATAGAGATATTAGTTGTCATCAGTTCAAGGATCAACTGCAATTCTAAGATTCTTCAGAAAAAATTGATCGCACGATGAAACTGGAATAACTCGACGAACAACATGATTGAAGGTATTGTTTGGGTACCACTCAAATCAGTCGTGCTCGATCAAGGAATCAATAAAATGGTACGCGTCAGATACATTGTTAATGATGTCGCAGAATCAATAAAATTTTTTCACCTCAAACTTTGGTTTTGAGGTCGAGCAAGATTTTAGTCCGAACATGGCGATCATCAAACTTGACGAGTTAACCCTGTGGCTGGCCGGCCACCAAGCTTCCGCAAAAAAGCCAATGGCCGATGGTTCCATACCAAGCCCCGGCGGTTGGTCGAGATTTGTGTTAGCCTTCGACGATTTGGAATCGGTTGTTTCGAAGCTAAGCAGTGTTGGTGTCAGTTTCAAAAATGAGATTGTCGAAGGCCCAGGCGGCAAACAGATTCTCTGCGAAGACCCTTCAGGAAACGTCATCGAGCTATTCCAGCCTGCGAGACCCGGGCTGTAGATCTCAAAAATAGTTGCCCGGCTATCAATAAAACGTCATCGCAAAAATAGCCTAGCGAAACAAACTGTCCCGACACTTCTTTGAAAACTGATTTTAGAAATTCCTAAAAAAACCAGACTGCCATTGACAGAACACCCTACCGTACTAATATTACTAGTACAGTTGGAGACTGCGGTATGGAATTTCGGATTGAGACAACTAGCAAATTACCCATCTACCGGCAGCTGCGGAACCAGTTCCGCGAGGCGGTCGCTCGGGGGAAATTGAAGCCGGAACAGCGGCTGCCTTCGGTGCGAGCACTTTCTCGCACATTGGTTGTGAACCCCAACACCATCGCCCGCGTTTACACCGAGTTAGAACGCGAAGGCTTATTGCACACACGGCCCGGGCTGGGCGTGTTCGTCGCCAGTTTGAAGTCAGAATTTACAAAAAAAGTTCGTAAAGACAAATTTCGAGAACTGCTCGACGAATTCTTGACTGATGCAGTCCACCTGGGCCTCTCGGCATCGGAAGTGTCTGATGAAGTTTCCAGCAAGGCGAAACAATTTCAGTGGCAAACCGAAAAATAATTGACCACACGTGAACCAGGAATGTTTTCATGGACAATGTCATTACAACCAACAAATTGACCAAGTATTACGGCAAGAAATGTGTCGTGAATAATCTTGATCTGAAAGTGCCCAAAGGCAGCGTTTACGGTTTTTTGGGCCGTAATGGGGCGGGAAAATCGACGACGATCAAAATGTTGATGGGCATGATTCAGCACGATTCGGGCAGTGCCGAAATCTTCGGCGAAGACATTTCAAATCTCAGCCCCGCCACCCGGGCGAACATTGCCTACATGGATGAAAACCATCCACTTTACAATTGGATGACCGTCAACGACGCGCTAAAATTCACCCGTCCGTTTTACGAACGTTGGAACCAAGAACTGTTCGACCAGATTATCGATCACTTTGAACTGCCACGAAAACAGAAACTAAAAAAACTATCGAACGGTCAACGGGCACAGGTTTCGTTGGCATTAGGCGTGGCCCCCGACCCGGAACTGTTGATTCTCGACGACCCAACCCTGGGCCTGGACACCGTCGTGCGGCGAGACTTTTTGGAATCGTTGATTCAAATCATCCATCGGCAGGGCCGCACAATTTTATTCAGTTCGCACGTGCTGGGCGATGTCGAACGGGTTTCTGATCGTATCGGCATTTTGGTTAACGGCGTGTTGCGTGTTGATTGCCCCACCGACCATTTCAAGGAATCGGTATGTAAGGTGGTTGTTGAGTTCGATGCAGCTCCGCCGGGAATTCCCGACTGTCATAGTTTAGTCAACTACCGAACGGTGGGCAGAACTTTAGAGCTAGTGTTGGTCGGTTATGACGACGAACAGCGTGCCCCGGTCGAGGCACTGCAGCCATTGGATATTGAAGTGGTGCAATTGAATTTGGAAGACGCGTTTATTGAATACACCCGCGGGCCGAAACGCTCGCTGCCCATTTTTGCAGGAGAGGAACGCCATGAGGAAAGCCCTCATCATCAAGGAGTTGCGTGAGGCAATTGCCCCCGTTGGTGCAGCGATCGTGGTTTATCTGTGGTTGGTGCTGTCGTACACGGGCATTCCGATATTGCCGTTATTTTCATCGAGTCAAGTCGAAATTCCGTTCATCAATTCGTCATTCATTTTGCTGTTCGGCACGATCTCATTCTTCTTTGCAGCGGTTTTAGGTTTAAAGCAATCGGTTTGGGAATCGATGCAAGGGACCACGTTGTTTTTGTTACATCGACCGATGGATCGGCGGGCGATTTACGGGATCAAAATTCTCGTCGGTTTGAGTTTGTATCTTGTTTGCTCAGCAGTTCCCATTTTGTTGTTTGGTGCATGGGCGGCGACGCCGGGTACACATGCTAGCCCGTTCCAATGGTCAATGACCGAAGGTTG
>Ga0115002_10009903_pt1 | contig 10327 bp, 6 predicted proteins | sample ArcticOcean_MG_C_8_FD_89576 | JGI IMG/M metagenome (GOLD analysis project Ga0115002, IMG submission 89576) | Marine microbial communities from western Arctic Ocean - ArcticOcean_MG_CB11_86 | ecosystem: Environmental > Aquatic > Marine > Oceanic | place: Arctic Ocean: Canada Basin | collected... | reverse complement strand
GATGCGGTATTGGGCTGGCGATGGTGTCGATCGCCCCGGAGCGGGTACATCGCTTGATTCTAGTATCGCCCTGGGGACACGGGGACCGCCAATTGACGACGATGCAACGATTGCGTATCGCCGCAGCAGGCGGGCTCGACCCCTATCACTATGCCTGTTTCAACGCGAGTTTGCTGTTTCCGCCGGCCTATCGTCGAGAGCACGAACCAGGGTTCGAGCGACTGGCGGCAGAAGCCGAGCGTGCCCCGCAGGATGCAGAGCAAATCTCACTGAGGCTAAACGCCATCCTGTCGTATGACACCCGTCCCCTGACCCCCCATATCACCTGCCCCACACTGATCATGTCGGCACGGGATGACCAGTTAATGCCGGCGTGGCACGGTCGCGAGATAGCCGAACGCATACCTGACTCCCGTTTTATCGAACTTGAGGGGGGCGGGCATATGATTCCGGAAACACGAGGCCACGAGCTTGCCGCCGCAATCGCAGCATTTCTCGGTGTCTGATGTCGACACCCAAATGACGTTGTCTGGGGTTATCCAGCTGACGAGGTTTAACCGGGCCTGTTCTTTGGAATAACGGCGGCAAATGCTCCCTTGCCAGGATCCGTCGAGTTTTGGTCACGTCGTCGGAGGTCTTCGCAAAGCGCAATTACTGATTTGAGCAACCAGCCAGAAGAAGACGTTTACGCTGTGATCAGTCGAATCCAGGGATGCGGCGACGCAGAACGATCCACCGACTTCATTCAAACTGAGGATTAGCGCGGTACTTTCGCCAGCCACATGCATCCAGGCTTTAGCGGTCGCTCCGGATCTAGCTGATAGCGGAAGTTCGCACGAGCAGGACCGCCGTAAGGATCATCGAGAACGCTGTGGAGACCCGACTCAGCACTAAGTATGTCACCCGCCGCGCTTATCATTCCCGCCGCAGCCCCTAACTTCGACTTCATTCCCGGCTGGATCTTGCAGTGGACTGGGTGCACACCTTGAATGATCACTTCGTCGGCGACCTCGTAGCCGTAGAGTTCAGGTTCGTAATACATGAGAATCTTGAAAACGATGCGTTCCGTATCGCCGTCAAGTCCCCGCGCTTCTTGGGTACACCCGCAAACCGTGCCCGGTTCGAGGAAGCCAATCGGCCCTCCGGAGTCGACCGGATGATCTTCGGTTATCGGAGTCCAAGATTCCTCGACGCGATCAATAGAAATGCCAAGTCTCTCTGCTACCGCAGGCAAGGACTCCAAGAACCCTAGATGTCCTTGAATTTTGCCTTCGCCGACACGCTTGTGGAATTCATCCACCGGGAACCCCATACCAACGTGTTCATTGTCTCCGGGCCCCATGCCGCTGGGGTTCATCGAGCGAATAGCCGTAACGTGTTCGATATCGGCGGCCATACGCGCCGTGGCCAGCACCCAGCTGTCGAATATGAAACCAGGATTGACCCCGGCGCCGGTAATCGTCACGCCGCACTTCTTTGCGACCTCGTCCAATTGCCCTGCTACTTTCGCGTGACGCATAGCGGGGTGGAACATGATCTCCGAGGCCGCAACCACATTCACGCCTGCCTGCAGCCCCGCTTCCAATTGGGTCTGAATGACCGACAGATGAGACTCGGTTTGATGAAAAATTACGTCAGCTGGCTCAACTAACGCTCCCAGACATTCGTCGAGGGATGCTGAAACTTTGACGTCGATGCCGGCGCCCTCGTCCGGATAAACCTCGCGTATTTCGCGGCCGGCCTTGTTGGGGTCATCGTCGACCGCACCAATAATCCGAACGCTCGTGCGACCAAGGCCGATCGTCTTGATCAAATCACGGCCTACCTGTCCACAGCCCCAAACGATGCAACGGATTTTGCCGTCAGCAGATGGTTCTCCTTGCACTCTTGTCATTTGTCGTGGTCTCCGAGGTTTTAGTTGTGGAATTCAATTTCTCAATTATTAGCGCGCGGGGGTTCAGGTTTCCCCGGCCAATCGAAGTGCGGCGCTCGTTAGGATGTGCGTTCCCTGCATAAAATCCACCATTCTCATGGCTTCCTCAGGGTTGTGACTTCCGTTCTGGTTTCGCACCAGGATCATCGCAGTGGGAATGTCGGCCTTCGAGAAGACCGCCGCATCGTGCCCCACCGTGGCCATTTCATGACACGGAACCTGATGGTCAGCAGCCAACTCGAACAGCAATGAACGCAGGCCCTCATTCAGCACCACGGGTTCGCTGCTAACCCTCCGCTCCATTTCGAATTTGACGTTTCGTCTTGTAGCTATCTCGGTGACCAAGCTCTCGAGCTGCGCCTCTCCAGCCGCGATGAATTCGGAAGTCGTGCCGCCGAAATTGAATGTGAAACGACACTCCCCTGCGACGATAGTCATGCCGTCACGATCGCTGTCCGTATGAACACGTCCTACCGTGAGCTGCGTATCGGGCGCTCCGGAAGCAATCTGCTCCTGCCAGAACAGGTCAAAACGATGAATGAGTTCAGCCACGGCGAGCATGGCATCCTGTCGGTTGTCGATTGGCGCGGCTGATGCATGGCCGTATCGGCCCAAACATCTCGCTTCCGGATATCTGACGTTTCCGCGGATTGCGGATGGTATTGCAACAGGTATCTCCCGTTCGTCGAGTACAGGGCCCTGCTCAATATGAAGCTCGAGATAGGCCTTGGTGTTCTCCGGCGAGATACGGCCCTTTATCTCCTGCTGTAGCTTCGCCGTGTCGTACCCACAGGCGGAAATATGCTCAATGATGGAGCGCCGAGTGTCGGCACGGTGCAGCTGTTCAAGTTCCGAAAAAGGCAGGTCGCCGACCGCGAACCGGCTGCCGATATAGGCGATGCCATACCAAACGCTCTCCTCTCCCCGGATACCCATGACGGTAATATCCCCTTGTGGGACGGCTCCGGCCTCCTTCAATGTCGCGAGCGAGACCACGCCCGCAACGACACCAGCATATCCGTCGAAATTTCCGCCTCTGGGGATGGAGTCCAAGTGAGACCCGATCAGAATTTGTGGTTCCGACCGGTCCCTTCCGGGCAACGTAATGTAGATTTGCCCGAGTTCATCGAACGAGGTCTCGAGACCCAGCGAGTGGGCAACATCGTGTAACAGTTCGACCGCGGCCTGCTCGCCTTCGCCCCAACCAGCCCGGGTGACGCCTTCAGTATCGCGAGTTCGGTCGAGAAGAGTCTGAAACAGCTGCTCCGCAAGCTGGCGCTGCTTGTCGACACCCTCAGCTAATTGATGTGCGTCCAGCACGCTCATTCGGAGACCATCTGTTTCATTCGGAAAAACTCAACCTCCAATCTCACCGAGATCGCAGGCTTGTGTTCTACGAAGCGACTGATCCGGAATCGCTAAATTCCTACTTTGGTTAGAAGGGCCTGCTTTAGAATTATGACGCCCTCACCCTCCAAAGAGGGAAGAAAATAGTTTGAATTTGTTCAGTCCCGGACTCATCAGCCGCCGTACGAGTCCTCGCCCTGATCAACCGAATGATCCCCTTCCCGGACCAACTGCAGCACTTCCTGTAGTGTGCCGGTGAAATCATTCAGAATCTCTCCATGATATTTGTTGAGAAGAATGTTGAAGCCTTGTGGCTCGAAGAGCGAACCGGTGCGCCACCCACGTTCGGCGAGGAGCCCCCTGACAGCGGCCATGTCCGTGCCATCGTCTCCCACAACCCCGATCACACCTGCTTCAGGCTGGCCGCAGACATGAACACCGGGAATGTCATTTAGGCGATCAATTAGCTTGTCGCGAATGTCGATGATGGTCTGAACGAGTTCTCGATAACCCTCGGCGCCCAACGCATTCATGACTGTCCATGCAGAAGCCACGGCGCCGCCTGGCCGCGAGCCCGTGACCGTCGATGCATTGAATGGTCCCATCGGCCATTCGTCGAACTTCAGGGTTTGATATTCCAGGAGTGATTCGTCGCGTAGCAGGAGCAATGAAGCGCCGCGCGCGGTGTATCCGTACTTGTGTAGGTCAGCCGATATCGATTTGACCTGAGGCACTCGAAAATCAAAATCCGGTATCTGCTGCCCAACATCCCGGGCGAAGGGCAGGAAGAACCCACCAACACAGGCATCAACGTGCATCCAGGTGTTGTGCCTCTGGGCAATTTCTGAAAGCTCCGAGATCGGGTCTACACAGCCAAACGGATAGGAAGGTGCCGACCCAAAAATCATGATTGTGTTTTCTGTGACGGCTGCTTCCATCGCCGACACATCGGCTCTGAAATCCTGTACCGGCACGCGGATGACACGCAGTCCTGTCAAGTTCGCGGCCTTGTTGAGCGACGCATGCGCAGAAAATGGCGCGACGATTTCGGGAGTCCCGGGGATGGAGCGATGCTCACAGGCCCAGTCCCGGGCGGATTTCACCGCCAGCGTGATGCTCTCCGTGCCACCACTCGTGATCGTTCCGAATCCCTCAGGTGGTGCCGAGAGCATTTCGAGTGCCATCCCGACGATCTCGTCCGCCATATGGTTGAGGCTCGGATAAAGAAGATTTGCGTAGAGGTAGTTGTCTCCCCGATACATGGTGTAGGCGTTCCAAGACGCCTCATGGATGTCGGGTCCGGCATTATACGACGCCTTGAGATTTGTGGGCTCGGTCCAAGCGGTATCGAGACTCCGCATTTCCTCGATATGCTCCCGCAATTCCGACCACGGCCGTCCTTTCGCGGGAAACTTGGAGTTTCGCAGATTGTCGGAACCCATCATTCCACCCGGCTTTCAAGACACTTCGCGCACATCCCGCTTCAAATCCTCAATCAGCTTCGGTCCCCACCCATATTCCAAATCCGCCACTTGAGCCTTTGGTGAGTTCACAGCGTGCTCAAACGAGTCATTTGCGGATCAACAGGACGGGCAATAGGTTCTTGTAGTATGATATATCATATTACAAAAATCACAAACCCATAGCCTTTAAATTTTTGCGCTTCCTCACCAGAAACTTGGAAGGCCAGAGAGCGGGGCTGGGAAGTCCATAGGAAATAGAGCTCAGTCACATGTATCGCAGCATAATGCCGTTCATAGTTATGCCAGTCGTGGCCATTGACCTGGTCATGGCCTATCCTGACCTAGCTCTCTGGTCGCCGGCAGTGGTATTTGGCAGGTGAGAGTCCATCCGACGCGTGTGAGTTCGGAACCGCGGAAAATTTCTAGCAAGGAAAGCAGGATCGGTTTGAACGCCGCGAGTGGTCTCGACTTAACGCCAATCGATAACAAGGACACTCTTACGCAACGCGTGTACGGTGAGGTTCGCCGAGCGCTTCTGTCCGGCACTTTTCGTCCTGGTCAACGAATCACCGTGCGAGAAGTGGCTTTGGCAATGGGCGTCAGCATTACACCGGTGCGTGATGCACTCGGGCGCATCGCGGCAGATGGAGGACTGGAACAGGCTGGGCCCAAGACGATCATGATACCAATCCTTTCTCAGGAGAGGTTTCAGGAGCTCGAGGATGTGCGGATCGCGCTTGAGTCGATCATTGCAGGCGCGGTGACCGCGAATGCCGACAAGGCATTTATCCAGAAATTGGAATCAATAAATCGGGATTTCTCGGCCTTGCGTCGCGACGGTCAGTACAAGGAAGCCTTAGAAAAAAATCTGGAATTCCATTTCGCCATATACGAAAGATCAGGCAAACAATTCGCCGTCGGAATTCTAGAGAATGTATGGCTGGCGTCGGGTCCAGTCATAAGTCTTCTTTACCCAAAATTCTCGACTCGGAAGAGCGGTGTTAAGCACCACCAGGATGTCATTTCGGGCCTGAAAGCCGGAGATGCTGATCGCGTACGCCAAGCTCTCGTTGAGGATATCCAAACCGGCTACGAAAAGATTCGGTCATTGATGAAGGCGGACCCAGACTTTTGGAGAGAGTGATAACCCTTGAGGGTTGGATTTCGCTCTGATTCTTTGATTCGTTGTCTGAAGTCAGCATTGGGGCACAAGCCGACCTTTTGCACCTGATCCCAGAATGTCCGCTTTCGGAGATAACGCGGACCCTCCATTAGGTATTCGAGAGAGCCCGTTTATAGCCAGAGGCCGTCATGGCGCCGACCGACCAGACGCGGTGAGGTTAAACTGAATCTTGCGACTGGCGTTCGTTGTCGGTGATGAAATTTCCGATACTCGGGGTAGATGGCAATTGACTGTGATTGAATGGTAATTGTGCCTGAATGGATAATTGACCGTGCATCGGGACAAAAGGCGAATTGCGCACAGACTGTCTGCTGCCGCGTGACGGTCCGTACAGGGCGAATGAATGTTGAACGAAGTTTCGGAGTTCGTTGATTGGCAGAGCGGAGCGATTGCCGGTGCTGGAGAGTCATGATGGGGGAAGATTCCCAGAGATACCGGATCGGCTTTGATATTGGCGGAACGTTCACGGATTTCGTGCTGGCGGATGCCCAAGCGGGGACCATCCGGCTGCACAAGTGCCTGACCACGCCGGAAGACCCGTCCGTAGGTGTGCTAGACGGTCTGGGAGAACTGCTCGGAGCGACCGAATTATCGCTTGGCGAAATTTGCCAGCTCGTGCACGGCACCACCTTGGTCACCAACGCGATCATTGAGCGCAAGGGCTCTCATGTCGCTCTGCTGACCACGCGTGGATTTCGCGACACGCTCGAATTCGGCCACGAGCAGCGGTACGATATTCATGACCTCTTTCTCACCTTCCCAGCGGAACTGGTTCCCCGCCGCCTGCGCATTGAGGTCGACGAACGGATTAGCCGTGACGGCGACGTCATCGTTCCCATCGATGTCGAGAAGGTGCGTGCGGCGGTCTCGGCCTTGGTCGACGAAGGAATCACCGCAGTCGCGGTCTGTTTCCTTCATTCTTACAAGAAACCGACACACGAACAGGCCGTCCGCGACCTGATCCGAGCTGAATTCGATTCACTCAGTGTCTCCATATCAAGTGACGTTCAGCCTCAGCTGCGGGAATACGAGCGCACATCTACAACGGTTGCCAACGCCTACGTGCAGCCGTTGGTCGAGCGTTACATCGCCAACCTCGAGCAGGCGTTCGCGCAGCAGGGATTTCAGGGAAGGTTTCATCTCGTGCAGTCGTCGGGCGGGCTGATATCCCCCGCGGCCGCAGTTGAGTTTCCGGTCCGACTCCTCGAGTCCGGGCCGGCTGGCGGCGGACAAGCGACAGCCTATCTCGGCCGCCTCCTGAATTGTCCGGACGTCATCTCTTTCGATATGGGTGGAACCACGGCCAAGGCGTGCCTGATTCAGAATGGTGAGGCGGATGTCGCCCCGATGATGGAGGCGGCACGTGTAAACCGCTTCAAGAAGGGAAGCGGCATACCCATCGTCGCGCCGGTCATCGATATGATCGAGATCGGCGCGGGCGGGGGCAGCATCGCCTGGGTCGATCAGATGGACCTCCTCAAGGTCGGGCCGGCCAGCGCCGGCGCCGACCCGGGACCGGCCTGCTACGGCCGTTACGAAATCGATGCCTCGGCAGCAAAAGCGACTGTCACCGATGCCGGTCTGCTTCTCGGCTATCTCAATCCGGACAACTTCCTCGGCGGGCGAATGGCGTTAGACCTGGCAGCAGCCGAGGCGGCCATCGGCGAAGTGGCAGGGCAGTTATCCATGGGACCGGTCGAGACCGCCTGGGGCATCTATGACATCGTCTGTGAAAATATGGCCGCCGCTACGCGCGTCCATGTCGTTGAAAAAGGGCACGACCCGCGCCGCTACGCAATGGTGGCCATGGGCGGTGCCGGTCCCGTGCATGCCGCGCGCGTCGCCCGCAAGCTCGGGATTTCCGAAGTTATCGTCCCGCCGGCCAGCGGCGCGGCATCGGCACTCGGGTTTTTGGCCTCTCCCATCAGTTTCGAAGCCAGCCGCTCATTTCCGAGCATGCTCGATGACCTCGATTTTGAAGTCATCAACGGGCTGCTGGCGGAACTCGAGTGCCAGGCGCGCAAACTCATCGGCGATGCAGGGGTCGACGAGGCTTCGATCAGCGTTAGACGCCGCGCCGAAATGCGCCTGTTCGGTCAGATGCACGATATTTCCATCCCGCTTCCCGACGGCCTGCTCGGTTCCGGCAGCGCCGAATTGATACGCACGGCATTCGCATCGGAATACACACGCCGCTACACCGAGCTCTACGACGGGGCGACCATTCAAATCCTCAACTGGAGGATTGAGTGCGTCGCGCCGGTGCCGGCGCCATCGTTCACCCTCGCCGCCCAGACCGCCGGGGTAACCGCGTCCCGGAACTTCCGGTCCGTCTACTTTCCCGAAGCGGAGGGTTTCGTGGACGCAGCCGTGTATGACCGGTATGCGCTGCGACCGGACGATATCATTCAGGGACCCGCCATCATCGAGGAGAACGAATCCACGACGGTCCTGCCCCCGGGCGACGAAGTGACCGTTGACGAGCACCTGAACCTGAGGCTGCGCATCGACTGTGATAGCCGGTTGGGGCTCGGCATGACTCCCCGCAGGTCGTTACAAGACGCGGTCTCGCAGATCGAAAGCGATCCCATTGGCCTGGAGATCATGTGGAGCCGGCTCATCAATATCACCGAGGAGTGCTGGGAAACGGTGATCCGGACAGCATTTTCGCTGCTCATCGGTGAGGCTCAGGATTTCGCCTGCGAGATACTTGACGCCAAAGGGAACCAGCTCGCGCACTCGCCGCGGGCGATGCCGGTGTTCAACATCAGCCTGCCGCGCGCCATCAACGCGATGATCGAGAAATTCCCCGTCGCCACCTTGGCGCCGGGAGATATCCTGGTCACCAACGATCCCTGGCTGTGCGCCGGACATTTGTCTGACATCGCCTTGGCTACCCCGGTCTTTCGTGGTGACAAGGTCGTGGCACTCATGGGGATGGTGGGTCACGTCACCGACATCGGCGGTACCAAGGACAGCCTCAACGCCCGCGAGATCTATGATGAAGGCCTGCAGATGCCGCCCCTGAAGCTCTACCGGGCGGGCGTCGCAAACGAGGACTTGTTCGCGCTCCTCGGGGAAAACGTGCGCAACTCGGAACAGGTGATTGGCGACCTCCACGCCTTGGTCGCAGCGTGCCGGCTCGGTGCGAAACGAATTGTCGAATTCCTGGACGAATACGGCATGCACGATCTGGAGGCGCTGGCGAACGTCGTCCAGGATCTTTCCGAACGCGCCATGCGCAACGCCATCCGACAGCTGCCCGATGGGTCGTACAGCGGCGAGATCTGGAACGATGGGCTGGGCACACCGGAACGCTATCCCATCCAGATTTCCGTAACGGGCGACGAGCTCGAGGTGGATCTCAGCGGCGCGCCGGAACAACAAGATCGCGGCGCCGCAAACTGCACCCTCAACTACACCGTCTCACACGTCTCTTATCCTTTGAAGTGCATGCTGTCGCCGACGGTTCCCGGGAACGCCGGCTGCTACCGTCCGTTCACGATCAACGTGCCGGAGCACAGTATTCTCAATTGCGACAAATCTCTGGCGGTGAACCTGCGGGCCCGGACCGGCTGGTTTATCGCGAGCAATGTCTTCAACGCGATGGCGGCGGCCGCCCCCAGACAAGTCCAAGCCTTCACCGGGCTGCCGAGCTCCGCACTATTTTACGGCGTGGATCATCGAGGTCACATCTACAACGATCATTTGTTCCAGGGCGGTGGACAGGGGGCCTGGGAGGGGAGTGACGGCAAATCGGGACTACTCTGGCCCACCAGTGCCGGCAACACCTCGGTCGAGGTGTTCGAGACCCGCGTTCCGGCCCTGGTGTTGGAAAAGACACTGATCCCCGACAGCGGTGGCCTAGGACAATATCGTGGTGGCCTCGGACAAAGGGTTCGCGCGCGCAAGCTTTATGACGATGACCGCGCCACACACGTCGGCCTGTATCCCACCGGTGTTGGCCGACCCACTGAAGGGTTGTTCGAAGGACAGGCCGGAAAATTGGGTAGCGCCGGCGTCCTCGACGCGAATGGCGACGTGCTGCGTGACGTCGGCATTGGAGCACTGGTGACACTGACGGGACCCGATGAGATCGTTGAATTGTGCCTGACCGGAGGTTCCGGCTACGGTCCGGCCGAGAAGCGCTCCGGGCGGGCGATCGAGAACGATCTCGCGAACGGATACGTAACTTCGGCGACAAGCCACCCCGACCATCGAGCCAGGCTGGATCCGCCCGATGACGGGGAAGCCGCGCCTTTTCACGAAAACCGCCCGGCCGCCGAATAGCTGTCATCAAGCTAAAGCAGATCGTCGTCGGAGGCCTAGGTACAGACTGCCAACACCCCAACCATTGCGCTAAAGCAGATTCACGCGACCCAAGCAGGTCGCGATCTGCTC
>Ga0115002_10009902_pt1 | contig 10327 bp, 9 predicted proteins | sample ArcticOcean_MG_C_8_FD_89576 | JGI IMG/M metagenome (GOLD analysis project Ga0115002, IMG submission 89576) | Marine microbial communities from western Arctic Ocean - ArcticOcean_MG_CB11_86 | ecosystem: Environmental > Aquatic > Marine > Oceanic | place: Arctic Ocean: Canada Basin | collected... | reverse complement strand
TTCGGCTTTGCGGGCGCGGCCGCATTATTCTTTTTGGCTGTTGCTGCCACAGCCTTCTTCTTCGGCTTTGCGGGCGCGGCCGCATTATTCTTTTTGGCTGTTGGGGTTTTCTTGGCTGAAGCTGGCTTTTTCTTGGCAGTTACCGGCTTTTTCTTGGGTGACTTTGTTGATACCTTCTTTTTTGCTATCTTTTTCTTGAGTTTTGCCATGCTCGAGTCAGTCCTCTTCTATGCGCGCCGTCCTGCCTGCCCATCGGGTGCAGCACGAAATGCAGCGCCGGAAATCGTCCGGGAGCCGTCTCAAACGGGCGCATCACGTTGTCGGTCCTGTCAGAGTTCGCCAACTGGGAAATCTGGTTCTACGAGCGGTTGGATTACCACAGATAGGCCAAACGCGCCACGACGTTGCCGATTGGTTCAACGGCTCGTGGGACTTCCGAAGATTGCGGCAGGTATTTAGGACCCGCCAGGGTTTTTTGAAAAATGCTCATCGAACTTACCGTTGACCCCGCGGAAATCGGCTTCGTCCGGGGGAACCTGACCTTTTTGGGTGATGTTCGGCCATTTCTCGGAATATTCGGCGTTCAACGCGATCCATGACGTCGACTGGTCGTCGGTATCAGGAAGAATGGCTTCCAAGGGACATTCCGGCTCGCAGACGCCACAATCAATGCATTCGTCCGGGTTGATCACCAGCATCACCTCGCCCTCGTAGAAACAATCTACCGGGCAAACTTCGACACAATCCTGAAGCTTGCATTTGATGCAGGCATCGTTGACCACGTACGTCATCGCTTTATTTCTCCGCTCCTTAAGACGGCAGAGCCTAACTGAGACCGGAAGGCCGTGCCACCATTTTTGATAGCCGTGATGGGCTAGCCGAGGCTGAGGCGCGCCCGTACGCGCTTGCGCGCACTGCCCGATTCTTGGTCCGTAACGTAGATCAACCCAGTGACCCGCCGGACCAAGTTCGCCTCAAAGGCGTGCTCCTTGCCATCCGCGAATACCACTTCCCAGAGCATCTCAATCATGGCTACGCGTTCTTCGTGGCTGCAATTGTCTTTGATATCGCGCGTGAACCGAAGGATTTGTGCGGACTCGGCCTCGGCGGCCCGCGCATCCTCAAGTATGGCCTCCAAATCGGACGACGATAGTTCAAATCGCTTTGCAACGAGGGCTGCGATCGTTTGTTCCTCTTGTGCGTCAATTTCACCATCAAGGCTCGCGGCGTGAAAAAGGAGCGCCACGACAGCCAAGTTCCTAGCATCCGGACTCTCACTCACGACCTGAGTAGCAGAGGGGGCTTCGATAAGACGGCGGAGACGGCCAAGCATCTCGGGGTGTTACCAGCCAGTTCGTTTGCGATCAAGTCCGGTTGAAGTAGGCCCGGACAACGCTGCGTGATATCAGCGTTTGTGAGCCCTTTGTTTACTCTGTTTCGCCGACATTTCGATGTGTTCGTATAAAGGGGCGGCCTCGCTGGCCGGCCCGCGTCGAGCCCCGAGATCAACCACACGAACCACCGCAATGTCGCCGCGGGTAGGCAGCGTCAGAACGTCACTAATTCGAATTGGCTGACCCGCCCTTTTCACGGCCCAGGAATTGAGTCTCGCCCTTCGCTTGGTGCTATAGGCGCTGGCGACGGTCCGGCTTTTGCAGAAACGTGCATACCAAAGCCGCTGACCGATCCGTCAACTTGGTCCTTGCTCGTTCACGTTGATGTGGCCCCGTCTGACCTAGTCTCAAACGCTGCCAGCACCGAAAAGGGTGATGATGTATGCTTCTTCTTTCCTGCGTTACGTGTTGGCGCGCGTTTGTAGGTGTCGGCGCCGGGCTTGGTGGGTCGGAATCCGACAAATCGCATCACTGTCGGAAAGGCCTGCCGTGGAGAGCCAACTAGGGACAGTAGGTTAGGTCCGACGACGATCGTCGTTTCCATTTCTGAAAGAACCTGGCCCAAACGTTCCAGCGCGTCGATTCGCACAGCCCGTTCGCCAACACGCCAAAACCCGCACGCATTGAGGATGCTGGTATTGTGGCTTGGCGAAACATCAAAAGAGACACGTCCCTCGGGTACGGGTGGTGCCACTGCGTGCTCGAACGTAGTCGCCAAGTTGAACGCTAGCGTGGCGCGCCGCGTTTTGAGCATGCTCGGTATAAACACGAAGAACCGACCAATCGTGATGCCGCGGCGTGCCAGTTCTTTCCGAGCAGATTTTGGTAGCGCGTCTACGAGTTCGCGAACCTCGCTTCGTGCCACGGCGCCGAACTGCTCTTGAAGCTGGAAGAGCAGTCCGCGGCCGGGGCCGCCCATTTCCGGCCCGGTGATCTGGGTCATCGGCGCGAATGTCTTGGCAATGTGCTGTCCAAGCCACTGACCAATTCGAACCCGGATTGCGCCCGCTATGGGTTTGTCGCGCAAACTGTCGTCGATGAAGAGGCGCAGCTTAGGCCGCAGAACATGCTCCCCACTGTCCAGTGTCGCAACGGCGTTGCCGTTCCAGAGTATCTCGCGACCAGCGAGGCTGAATGACTCGCCGGGGCTTCCCAACATCGCTGTCGCTCGTTGCTCAAGTTCTTCTTTCAGCTCCTGACGGATTGCCTTGCGGTCAAATTTTGGAGCCGATTCGTCGAGCATAAATCGCAAGCCCTGTAGTCGACCGACGCACTCGTCGTCGATAGAAACGTTACCACCTTGATAGATCGTAATGCTGGCCGTATTCGCGGCACGAAGCCGCCGCAGCGTCGCGACGTGATGGCGATCAACGAACCGCTGGGTCAGGCGATCATGAAGCGCATCGGATAAGCGGTCCTCGACGGCCGAGGCTTTAGCTTGCCAGTGGCTAGCGTCATTCACCCATTCAGTTTGATGCGCGATGTATGTCCAGGTTCGAATGTGGGCCAGATGGTTTTGCAGGGTATCGATGTCGCCCGAGGTTTTGTCGAGATGCTGAATGTTCTTGGCGAAGAAATCATCTGGCAGTCGCCCCGATGGGCCAATTAAAGCACGAAAAACGCGCCCGAGTAGGTTGGTGTGAGTCTCATGCAACATTTGTTGAAAGTCGGGAATAGTTGCGACCTGCCACAGCAGAGAAACGTTTGACGGTGAACGTGCGGCCTGCGCGATATCTGGTTCGCAAAACAGGCTTCGCAGCGTTCGGACATCAGCTGCCTCAAGGGCGGGCTGGAAGTGCGTGAGGCGTGGTGGGGCTTCGAGGCTGGTGAGAAGTCCGGGCACCGACGACATGTCGAGATCGCCGTTGCGATACCGAATGCGCGCGAGCGCTCGATAACTATGTGCCTCGATAGCAGAAACAAACTCCCCATCCAGAGCGGGTGCGTCACCGGTCGTTCCAAAGGTGCCGTGGTTGAGGTATCGCCCAGCGCGACCGGCGACCTGACCGATCTCCGGCGCGGCTAGTCTGCGCTCTTGTTGCCCATCGAACTTGTGCAACGATGCGAAAGCAATGTGGTCAATACTCAGATTGAGTCCCATTCCTATTGCATCAGTCGCGACTAAATAGTCAACCTCCCCGTTTTCGAAGAGATTGACTTGCGCATTTCTTGTGCGCGGACTTAAGGCGCCCATCACTACGGCGGCGCCGCCTTTCTGCCACCGTAGACGCTCGGCGATGTCGTAGACATCATCCGCGCGATAGGCGATCACAGCTGATCGGCGCGGTAAGCGCGACAATTTGGTGTGTCCAGAGAAACTAAGACTGGAAAGTCTCGGTCGTCGTTCGATGCGTATTCCGGGTATCGTTCTGCGTAATAGTGGGCCGATCGTGTCCGCGCCCAAGAACATCGTCTCTTTCGTGCCACGGGCGTTGAGGATGCGATCCGTAAAGGTATGGCCGCGGTCTGGATCTGCAGCCAGTTGGATTTCATCGACCGCGAGGAACTCGACCGCTATCGACAACGGCATGGCTTCGACCGTACAGACCCAATATCTAGCGCTGGGCGGAATGATGCGTTCCTCGCCCGTGATCAGAGCGACTTCATCCGGCGCGCACAGCTTGGCGAACCGGTCAAAAACTTCGCGCGCAAGGAGGCGCAACGGCAAGCCAATCATGCCGCTTCGATGGCCGATCATGCGTTCGATGGCCAAATGCGTCTTCCCAGTGTTTGTCGGCCCTAGGACTGCGACGGTTTGACTGGGTTCATCGGGAATGGCAATACGCGACATCGGCCCAGCAAATCAGATTTGGGCCGCCCGCCGCAAGGTGGCGTCACCGCAATTTTACTAGAGGACTCCTAATCTGGCGGGCCGGGTTTGACACCATCAACCTTGGTTTCTCATACTCATTTCGCATCTGCGAAGAGTGGAGTTCATGGCTGATTTTCCGAAACCGACGCTCGCTGACTGGCGTGATCAGGCGCAAAAAGAGCTCCGGGACAAGCCTCTAGACGACCTGATCTGGCGCACCCCTGAAGGGATTGCGGTCAAGCCGCTTTATACCCGCGAGGATGAGGGGCCGCGTACGGCTACTGATGTGCCGGGCTTTGCGCCCTATCTTCGGGGCCCGCGGTCTACGATGTACGCCAATCGCCCGTGGACTATCCGTCAATATGCCGGGTTCTCGACCGCCGAAGAATCGAACGCGTTCTATCGCAAGGCATTAGAGGCTGGTCAGATGGGACTGTCGGTGGCGTTCGATCTCGCAACCCACCGGGGATACGACTCCGATCATCCGAGGGTTGAGGGCGATGTCGGCAAAGCCGGCGTGGCGATTGATTCTGTTGAAGATATGAAAATCCTTTTCCACGGAATCCCACTCGACTGCGTGAGCGTGTCGATGACGATGAACGGTGCGGTGTTGCCGGTGCTGGCGGGCTACATCGTCGCGGCGGAAGAGCAGGGCGTGCCAGCTGAAAAGCTCTCCGGCACGATCCAGAATGATATTCTCAAAGAGTTCATGGTGCGGAATACCTACATCTACCCGCCAGAACCATCGATGCGGATTGTCTCAGATATTATTGGCTATACGGCCAAAGAGATGCCGCGGTTTAACTCGATTTCGATCTCGGGTTACCACATGCAGGAGGCCGGCGCGACGCTGGTACAAGAACTCGCGTACACGCTCGCGGACGGATTGGAGTATGTCAAAGTTGCGATAGCGTCCGGTATGGACGTCGATGCCTTCGCACCTCGGGTTTCATTCTTTTTCTGCATCGGCATGAACTTCTTCATGGAAGTCGCGAAGCTTCGTGCGGCGCGGTTTCTTTGGGCCGAATTGATGCAGCACTTTTCGCCGAAAGACCCGCGCTCACTCTCGCTGCGTACCCATTGCCAGACATCCGGCGTTTCCCTAACCGAACAGGATCCGCACAACAACGTCGTACGCACGGCTTACGAAGCAATGGCGGCAGTTCTTGGAGGGACCCAGAGTTTGCACACCAATGCTTTCGACGAGGCGCTGGCCCTGCCGTCCGAACTATCTTCGCGCATCGCCCGCAATACACAGCTCATATTGGCTGAAGAGATGGGAATTTCGAACGTCATCGACCCTCTCGGCGGGTCGCATTACGTTGAGTCACTCACCGATTCTTTGATCGAAGAGGCGCGAAAACTCATCGTCGAAGTTGAAGAAGTTGGGGGTATGACGAAAGCCGTCGCGCAGGGATTGCCAAAATTGAGAATCGAAGAGTCCGCAGCCAAGAAACAGGCGCGGATCGACCGGGGTGAAGAGGTCGTCGTAGGCGTCAACAAATACCGCCTTGATACCGTGGACGACATCGAGCTTCTTGAAGTCGACGATCAAAAAGTGCGCGCACAACAGATTGAGCGACTGAATACAATTAGGAGCACCCGCAATTCTAATGCCGTTGCAGAAGCGCTTGATGCGCTGCGTGACGGTGCACGAGGAGATGGGAACTTATTGGCCTTAAGCGTTGAGGCTGTTCGCTGTCGCGCGACAGTGGGCGAGGTGTCGGCGGCGTTGGAAGATGTATTTAGCCGCCATCGTGCCCAAACGATTGCTGTCTCGGGTGTTTATGGTAAGGCATTCGAAGGCGACGACGGTTTTGCTCGAACCCGGCATTCAGCGGATCGTTTTGCGGCGAGGGTCGGGCGCCGTCCCCGAATATTGGTCGCCAAGTTGGGTCAGGATGGCCATGACCGTGGCGCTAAGGTCATCGCAACGGCAATGGCTGATATTGGTTTTGATGTCGACATCGGCCCTTTGTTTGCGACACCGCAAGAGGCGGCTCGGCAGGCAGTCGAGAACGACGTCCATATCGTTGGGATATCGTCGCAGGCCGCGGGGCACAAGACTCTCATTCCGCAACTGATTGATGCGCTGCGCGAAGAAGGTGGCGGCGATATAGTGGTTGTTGTCGGCGGGGTCATTCCGCCAAAGGATTATGAATTTTTGTTCAAAGCGGGTGTTGCAGAGATATTCGGGCCGGGCAGCAATATCGTCGAGGCTGCAAACCGCATCTTGTCTTTGTTGGGAGACAACGGCGCCGCCGCGTAGTGCCGCTACTTCTCTTCGTCTTGGCTCTGCCGACCCGCTGTTTTGACGACCCGCGTTCGATTGGCAGGCTGTTGCCGACCTGTTGCCCGCCCAGGCGCCTCCGCGGAGGCCGGGAAGGGAGTCATCGGCCAGGGACGCCGCTCACTACCGAAGGTCTCAAAAGCCAAAACCTGGCTTAGGTAGGTGCCAAGGTCTGTACCGAATACCGCCAAGCGTGGTATCGACTTGCCTGAGATCAACTTGAATGCGAGTTGGATCACTGCGACCGCGCCGCCGACCCACACCGCGAGATAAAAGGCTGCGGCGTAGAGGAGCATGAAGACAAGGCGAATCCACACCTCTGGATTGGTGAGGTTTCCGGCGATCTCGGTATCTCGGTCGGTCATTTCTGTTTGGCTGCCTGGGCTGTTAGTGGACTAGAAGCGAAGTTGCCATGAAACGATAGCAACTCAAAACGGTCAGTCCACAAGGTGCGCCGTGCCGCGCGGCCGATTGGACGGGTTAGCTGGGTGATCTCGCTCGAACCTGTCTATCATGGTGACTGGGCTAATTGTTGAATGGCAAGTCGTCCGGACAGGCAACCGCCGCCGAGCGGCCCAACGCCAGTCGATCCGTCTTGGGTCCCTGACGATATGGCCGATGCGATCGAGGCCAAGGAAGCTACGGCAACGCCTTCGGGCCTGACTGGGAACCTACAGAAAGGCCTTCCAGAGAATTGCCAGCACCTATCGAGCCCGAGTGGGCGTCAGTCCCGCGTGCAGAAGCTGAAGACAGTCTCTTCGACCCTGATTGTGGAGAGACACTATAGGCAATTGAAAATATTCCGCTGCTGCCGATGGAACCGCCATGGGCTGACGAAGTGGATAACGAAGCGTAGAAAACGAGAACTGGTCCGGTCGACGAGTCTGCGGATGGCGCCGCGGATGTGATAGAACCGAACACCATGGTTGTTCGAAGTGGCGCGCGCCGATTGCGGGACATTGTCTCTGGGACTTCACTTAGCCCCTTCGGGCGTGCGAAGAGGGCCGCCGCAGCCAGTGAAGAAGCTCGTGCAAAGCTGATCGGGGATGCTATGAAGATTCGAAGCGAAACGAGAGAAGCTTTGGGCGAGGACTTGGTGAACGCGATGTATCGCGCGCTCATGGGTAGCGATCCGCCGGACGAAGAGAAGAACTGAACCCAATTCATTCGATGCGAACATATTCGGCGAGCGACGGCGTGGCCGCTTTGAGGTCATTCAAGGCCAATACAGATGACGCTTGAGTCCGACATAGAAGTGCTGAGCGACGCGGTCGCTCGTGGTGATCGTCGCGGGCTAGCGCGTGGGATCACGCTCGTGGAATTTGACCTTCCCGAACACCCGACGCAGGCAGAAGCACTCCTGACAGCGCTTTTGCCGCTGACTGGGAGCGCCACGCGGTTTGGCATCTCTGGCGCACCGGGGGTCAGCAAATCAACGTTTGTTGAAGCCATCGGAATGAGTATCGTTCAGGCGGGAAAACGTGTAGCAGTCTTGGCAATCGACCCATCTAGTCGCCTTTCCGGGGGATCGATTTTGGGCGACAAAACCCGAATGGACGAATTAGGGCGGCATCCGGGTGCCTTTGTGAGCCCCTCGTCGGCTGGCCGAACGCTTGGGGGTCTCGCGCGGCGCACCCGTGAGGCAATTCTGCTTTGCGAGGCTGCAGGATTCGATGTCATCATCGTGGAAACCTTTGGATTTGGTCAGTCTGAGGCCACCGTCGCAAACATGGTTGATGTCTTTCTCTTGTTGATCGCTCCGGGTGGCGGTGACGAATTGCAAGGTATCAAGCGCGGCATCGTCGAACTCGCCGACCTCATTGTTGTCAATAAATGTGATGGCGATTTGAAATCGGCTAGGGGTAGGATCGCGGCGGACTATCATGGGGCGCTCGGGCTATTGCGAAGCACATCCCCTCACTGGCAACCCGAAGTGGCCCAATGTTCAGCGCTGGAAGGTGCGGGCATCCGTTGGCCGGTGTTTAGAAGCCCTGCGTTTGGGAGGTGATCTCTCCTACCGGCGGACATTTCAGCTTCGGGACTGGATGATTCAGGAGGACACCGAGGGCGTACTCGACGTCCCTCGACGGGACAACGTGGCTACAGCACTCAAAAAAAAGCTCGAGACTGAGGTTTCAGCGCGGCGGCTTCTGCCGCCCGTCGCGGCGCAGCGAACCCGCGACTCGTTCTTTGGGCAACGCTGAGGCTACGACCCGAGTGTCAACAAGATTCCGCCAACACCTTGTTTGATATCGATTTTTCCGGGTTATGCGCGAGCGTGGTCGAGTGAAGGGCCTGCACGGGGCAAGGTGCCTTGACGCTGGAGTGTGGGCCAACTAAACAGACGCCCTTCCGGTGCACGCCGGTGAGGTACGGAGAGGAACTGACATGTCTAGGCGCTGCGAGCTAACCGGCAAAGGTGTGCTAACCGGCAACAATGTCAGCCACGCGAATAATAAGTCGCGTCGACGCTACCTCCCCAATCTCTTGGACGTGACGCTGCTCAGCGATTCTCTGGGACAATCGTTCCGCCTAAAGATCTGCCGTCAGGCCCAGCGGTCTGTTGATCACGCTGGCGGGTTCGATACGTTCATCCTGAAGGCGAAGAATGAGGTCCTCAGCGACCGCGCCCTGGATATCAAAAAGCGCGTTGCGAAGACAGCCGCGGCAACCGCGTAACCACACCAACTGCCGGTATGACGCCAGCCTGTAGATGATCCGTTTCATCGAAAAGGCGTTCAGACAATGATCCTGCGGTTTCTCGCTCTGCCCATTTTCGCGATGGTCGTCGTCGTGGTGGCGTCCAACGTCCTTGTCCAATACCCGATCAATGACTTCCTGACTTGGGGCGCGTTTACGTTCCCGGTGGCCTTTCTGGTGACGGACCTAACCAACCGGCGGTTGGGTGCCGGGCGCGCGCGGCGCGTGGTTTATGTTGGCTTTCTGATTGGCGCGGCTCTCTCAATCGTCTTGGCCGGCCCACGTATCGGTGGGGCGAGCGCCGCTGCATTCCTAGCCGGCCAATTACTCGATATTGCGATATTTGACCGGTTGCGCCGGATGGCGTGGTGGCAAGCGCCTCTCGCATCGTCTGTTTTCGCGTCCGCCGTCGATACAGCGCTTTTTTTCTGCTTGGCTTTCGCAGGCACTGGGTTGCCCTGGGTTACCCTTGGCATCGGAGATTTTGCCGTAAAATTGGCGATGGCCGCGATTCTCCTAATCCCCTATGGCGCACTGATGCGTTATGTTGGCACCCTGCCTGCTCGGCGTCCCAGCAGCGCTAGCCCATAACTTCAAACCAACGTGATGGACCCAATGCTCAGCGTTCTTGAACACCCGCTCATTGCCCATAAGCTCAGCTTGATGCGGGACGTCGCCTGTTCGACGAAGGACTTCCGGGCCCTGCTGAAGGAAATCAGTCTACTCATGGGATACGAGCTAACGCGGGACTTGCCGGTCCGCGAGGAGATGGTCACGACACCTGTCGCCGAGACCATGGGGAGGTTCATCGCAGGTAAAAAAGTCGCGATTGTACCCATTCTGCGCGCCGGCCTCGGAATGGCGGACGGCCTCCTAGAGTTGATGCCTTCTGCACGTGTCGGCCATATCGGTGTTTACCGTGATCCCAAGACACTGAAACCGGTCGAGTATTTGGTGAAGTTGCCGGAAGTGGGAGGACGCCTCTTCATCGCCGTCGATCCGATGCTGGCGACGGGCAATTCAGCTGTCCATGCGCTCGACGTGCTGAATGAGCGCGGTGTGGCCGACGAGAATATCCGGTTCATGGCGCTAGTTGCGGCGCCGGAAGGCGTCAAGCGGATCGCGGATTCT
>Ga0115002_10009900_pt1 | contig 10329 bp, 11 predicted proteins | sample ArcticOcean_MG_C_8_FD_89576 | JGI IMG/M metagenome (GOLD analysis project Ga0115002, IMG submission 89576) | Marine microbial communities from western Arctic Ocean - ArcticOcean_MG_CB11_86 | ecosystem: Environmental > Aquatic > Marine > Oceanic | place: Arctic Ocean: Canada Basin | collected... | reverse complement strand
TCGCCTAGACGGATCAACGCCGCTTAGCCAAAACGGTGCACCGATCCACGGGGCGTTCTTTCAACAGTCTTCGTTTGCTACGCACGCCGTGGCCACGGAACGCAACGCTATCCCGGTGTCGGCTGACGCGCCCCTTGAAATGCTAGGCCCGTTGGGTTGCGGCATCCAAACTGGTGCTGGAGCGATCCTGAATTCGCTGAACGTGGCATATGGCAGCAAGGTGGCGGTCTTCGGGGCCGGTGCGGTCGGCCTAAGCGCCGTGATGGCCGCATCAGCAGCGGGCGCCGCGCAAATCATTGCCATCGATGTCGTGCCGCTACGGTTGGAGCTGGCGCGTGACGTCGGCGCCCATGATGTGATTGACGCGCGCGAGGGTGATGTCGCCGAGCGTGTCCGCGATGTAACAAGCGGTGGCGTCAACTATGCGCTCGAAACGGCGGCGGTCGAGTCATCCTTCGCTGCAGCTATTGCCAGTCTGACGCAGCGCGGGGTTTGTGGGTTTGTTGCCTCGCCCGTCGGTCGCGGCACTACCCCCATCGTTCCGTTCGACCTTTTGATCAATGGCAAAACGTTGTGTGGGGTGGTGCAAGGATCCAGCGTGCCGCACGTGTTTATCCCGCGCTTAGTTGATATGATCGCAACCGGCCGGTTCCCGCTCGAACGATTGGTCTCCTGGTATGACTTTGCGAACATCAACGAGGCGGTGGCCGACGCCGAATCTGGGGCTGTGATCAAACCCATCTTACGGATGGCCTAATCGCCTGATGCCGACACCGAATGCAGTCCACAAGCTCACAGCCGGTATAGTAACGACGGCAAAGGTCACAGCCAGAATGCCTGTCGTGCTCGACGCCTCGATGTCCGCCAGCATGAAGGTTTACGCCGCGCCGGCACTAATGGTCCAAGCTTTCGGGTTAGCGAATTAAAGTCAGAACGCCGCGATGAAAGAGAGAGGGTGACCCGGCGTAATGTCATGTGCTCCACGTGTCGCGGTCGTAATACGCCAGACGAGGTAGAGCAGGAACAGGGCGCCTGTAATCTTGATCGCCAGCTGCAACGCTGGCAGTGAGACAAATAAGGCACCCGCGTTCAACCCGATGGCGAAGAGCAAGACACTCGTCCCGACCAACATGCCCAACATGGGTCTGCTGGATCTTGGAAAGCCGTAGTGGGCGACCGACGCGGGAAGCATGATGCTGTTCGGACCTGGCTTCACAGAGCCCGCAAACGGGAGCACGGTCATCGGAACAACCACAGAGAAAAACATATCCGCTCGCGTAGCCTAGGTCTTCAGGCGGAACCGTGTTCCTGCGCTACTGCCGGTGATATGGCCGCAGGTCGGCCCGGGAAAGTGCGCTGGCATAATGAGGACGCCGGAGTCAGCATAGGTGTCGATAAAAATCTCTCGGGTTGTGGCAGATGCCACACCGTCCACGCAGAACACAGCGCTCCAATCGGGCCGCGCCACTTGAACGCCAAAGTGCATCAAGTCGCCCGTCAGGATTGCCTCGGCACCATTGGATCGAAGCCGCACGCAGTAGTGGCCGGGTGTGTGACCTGGTGTTGGCAAGATCGTCACGGTGTCGTCGATGGAGAAATCGTCATTGATCATCACGGCTTGTCCTGCCTCAACAATCGGCAGAACCGAGTCGCGAAACGCGCTGTGGCTATGGTCTTCCGGATCGGTTCCGGCGTAGTGGTCATAGTCGCGCTGGGAAAAAATGTACTTTGCGTTCGGAAACGTCGGCACCCAGCGCCCATCCAGCAGGCGCGTGTTCCAACCGACATGGTCAGCATGAAGGTGGGTACACATCACATAGTCGACAGATTCGGACGCCACATCCATTGCGATCATCTGGTCCAAGTAGGGTCCGCTGCGGTGATGCCAAAGTTCTGACCAGGGCCGTTCCTTATCGTTACCAATGCAGGTATCGACCAGAATGGTGTGTTTGGGCGTGCGCACGATATAGGTGTGAAACGACAGCAGCAGCGAATCAGCTGCGAAGTCATAGAGGTGCGGCGCGAGCCACTCCTTGTTGGTTTCAAACACGTCAGGTGTAGCATCCGGAAGGCCCGTCTTCGTGTCGAAGGGATGCACATATTCGATCAATTTTGAGATGACGATGTCGCCGATGGCTTGTGGCTTCATGTTTGGACCCTGCGACTTTTGCTACTCCGACCTAGAAGCCTCCCTCTGACTATAGGCCAAGGAAGTGGTATGCCAGCGTCGCTGGCAACTGCAGATAAAACAGAAAGGTCCGGGCATTTGGAAAGTTTTTTACCTGAGGCTAGCAATTTGTGTCATCGCACCTAAGATGTGCTTCGAACGCTTGCTCGGACGAGCGAGCAAATAAATGCGGGAGGTTCGGATGGGAAGACAAACATTTAGGGCGTCATTGAGCGCGATGGCAGCAGTGGCGGTCGTACTGACGGCCGTAACGGCCAGTGCTGATTCGTCGGACAACACACTACGATTTGCAACAGCAAGTATTGCTCCAGCTTTTGGGCGACCGGAACAAGGTACGGCGTCGCCGAGCGTTTATACGCTGTGGCCAATGTATGACTCGCTGACGCGGGTTAGCCCGCAGGGCGATGTCTCTGGCTTGTTGGCGTCGAGTTGGAAGAGCATTGATGCGTCGACATGGGAGGTTACCCTAAAGCGTGGAGTCAAGTTTCATAACGGTACGGAACTGACAGCAAAGCAAGTCGTGGACCAGTTCACCTACCTCGTAGATAACGAAGAGGCTGCAGGAACGGTCGCCTTTTCGACCAATAAGAAGCAGGCATTTGTTAATAAAGCCGAAGCCGTTGGCGACTATACGGTTCGCTTTACCACGACCCAGCCGAATCCCGAGTTGCCGCGCCAGCTTGCCGGTTTTTGGATTCCGGAAACCGGGACACGCGACGATTTGGGAACAGAAGTGTTCTCCAAAAAGCCGGTCGGCACAGGCCCGTATATGAACCCAGTATTCACTGGTGGCGTGGACGGGTTTATCGATCTCGTCGCTTTTGACGGGGGCTTGCGCACACCCAAAATTCCGAACTTGCGCATCCAAGCGCTCCGCGAGGCCGCGACGCGTGTCACGAGCATTCTGTCGAACGAAATCGACATTTCTCAGGGTGTCCCGTTCGATTCAAAAGTTCAGCTTGAGGGTGGAGGTCATAGTATTGATGTTGCCTCAAGGCCTTCGGCGATGGGTTGGCGTTTCATGTCGGTGCGAAAGAATAGTCCGTTCAGTGACAAGCGCGTTCGACAGGCAGCGAATTATGCGATCGACCGACAGTCGATAGCAGACGATCTCCTTGGTGGCACTACGGTCCCGGCTGGCCAGTGCGCTACCCGGTTCACCTTCGGCTACAATGCGAAAGTGAAGCCCTACCCATACGATCCTGTAAAAGCCAAGCAGCTTCTCGCGGACGCAGGGTATGCGGATGGTTTCGAGACAGAGATCATGGTTATTCCTGGCGCGTTCCCCGCGGACGCCGAAATCTACCAGTTTGCCGCGCAGCAGTTGGGGGCGATTGGTATTAAGGCCAGACTTACCCAGATCACATTCGGCGAGTGGCTCGACATGTGGTTTGCCAAAAAGAAGGGGCCAGAAGGCGGCATGGGATTCTCGGATATTTTTCAGAACTCCTGCCACAACTTCAATGCGATCCCGTTCGATGCCTATCCAAATCTTTCGTGCGCGAAAAATCCGGGGTCACATTGTGACGCAGCAGAGACGGCGAAGCTTGACCAAGCAATGGGCGAGTTTGATGTCGAAAAACGTCGCAAGTTGATTCAAGAGCTAATGGTCTTGAACCACGAGAACGCACCTAATCTATTCTTTGTCGAGCTAACCGATCTGACCGGCCTCAACAAACGGGTCAACGGGTTCTCCAACATTATTCAAAGGTTCAATTTCCACGAAATTACGCTGAACTGACGTCTTCGGTACATGTGACAAAAAGGGCCGCTCGGGAAACCGGGCGGCCCTTTTCTTTTGCGGTGGGTGCAGACCGTCGAGCATGAGGTCGACGATTCGTGCAATCTCCGCCTCATTTTCCCATCCGTAGTCCGGTATTACCTCTGTACGTAGTATGGAGTAGTCAACCGATAGGGAAATGACGCTGCGCAAAAAGCACACTGGATCAACCGACTAAACCTGCCCGGACCCTATGCAGGGTCCTAGCAGTTCTCGGGTAGCCTCGAGAACTGTCGCGGGAAGCCGGAGCGTGATGCCGTCACGTAAAAAGAATTCCTTGGATGGGAGCGCGGACCAAAGGGCGCAAAGCGGTCCGCGAAGGCGAGGCGGTTGACGAGTATTAGGCACATGAAGACGCGTAGGACGCCTGCCACGTGTTGGCTCTAAACCCGCAACTTCTCTACGATCCAAGGTGCCAAGCCACGTTATAAAAGCGGCCGGGTCAATCGCACCAACAGTTCCTTCTTTGTCGCGCTGCTTCGTCTTCTCGAGGCGGCGAACGCACTGTAATAGCGCTCAATCCTCGGACCACTCGGCGAGTTCATAGGTAGATTGGTAAATCGGGTAGGCGATCTTGATGGGAAGAATATCCGGCCCCACGCACCAGAGTTCCTCGTTCGCTGGGTGCGGGTCGCCGAGAACAAAAGCAAAATGATCAGCCTCGAACGTGCCGGCCGGGACGGTCACGGATTCGGTGCCGAAATATTCGATTGTCAGATCATGGCAGGCCAACATAGGGCCCGTACCGCCGTCTGGTTGCGGTGACGACATCATGATGTTCTTGAGTGTTTGCCGCGTTGGTCCGGTCTTATCGAATTGGGAGAGGTGCCACATGTCGCAAATGATCGGATGGGCCCCAAACGACGGCGGCCGATGGCCGACATCAATGCGTTGTTGCAAGCGGCCTTCGTTCACCGTGTAGCCCTCGCATTCGGCACCCGTGTCGTCGAAGCGAAACCAGGACGAGCCAACGAAGCGATCTGCCGCACTAAGGCGCACAAAACAGTCTAAAGGCTCCCAATTCGGCCCAACGTTGTAGGTGGCGTCGCGCAGCAAGTCGTGATCGTCCATTTCGCACATGGCGCGAAAGCCGCGACTGCCATCCCCGTGTTTGGTGACGGTGAACCATTCGCGTCCGGTTTCCTCGCCATCGCGCAAGTAGAGGATCTTCCCACGTGTTGTTTTGTGCTTCATACCTCGCCCTACAAAATGCGCATTTCGGTGTTCAAACTGGTCAACGGTTCGAAGCCGTCATCCGTAACGCGAAGTGTATCCTCAATGTGCATGGAACCCCAACCATACTCCTGAAAGGGCATGTCGAAATTCAGTACCATGTCCTTTTCAACGATGAAATCAGGCACGGCGCCAAGCCCGTCAGGCCCAATCGGAATGGGATGGTCGGTGTGCTCCAAGCCAATAGTGTGCGCCACGCTGTGATTGAACGAGGGAAATCTCTCTTTACGCATCACGTCCATGACCTTCTTGACAATGTCGGAGCCTTTGATCCCCGGCTTCATCATGTCGCAAGCGGTTTGCCAGCCAATCTGCATGGCGCGGTTGCGTTTCACAGTCTCCGCATCAGGCTCGCCAATGAAAATCGTCCGTCCAAGGTCGCCGTGATAGCGCTTGTACATGCCCAAAGCATCAACCAGGAAGGGCTCGCCCTTAACGACCTTGCCTTGACGCATTCCCGGTACCATGCCGAACAGGATATAAATGCCCTCGCCGTCCTGTTTGGCCATGTCGACCTTATAAACTCGTTCCAAGTCGGCAGCGGTCGCTCCTTCACGCACGGCGCCGATCGCTTGCTCCACCGCATGCTCGTTCTTTTGCGCAGCGTCGCGGAGCAAGGCTATTTCGTCAGCGCTTTTGACCATGCGGATCTCGCGGAAAATATTGGTGGCATCGACCCCGGCTACTTTTTCCAGGCCCATTGCATTGACCCAACCAATCAGTCGTGGGTCGTCAAAGCCAAGGCGTGCGCTCGCGAGGCCAGCGTCATTCAACGCGCGTTTGAGGCCTAGGGCTGGCGTGCGCTCAAGATAATCGATACGTGACCTGGCGGCGGTCACCCAGATGCGCTCCCGGTCACTGAGATGCGCTTGATCACCGATCAGGAAAACGCTCAGGGGATCGAGTTTTTCGTCGCCGTCGGCCGAGACGTTGGCGGCGGTCGGAGAGGCGCGACCCGTCACGCCGACGACGTTCTCTATCCATGTTCCTTCCTCGGCGAGGCGGCCATTCTCGGTCATCCCCATCACCAGGGCCGCCGGGGCGTCCTCACGGCGCGGCAGCACTGCGAACGATGTAAAGGTTCGCTCCACCATCAGGGTGTGGGACCAGAAATCGGAGAGGTAGTAGATATTTTGCCGAGTTGCTGCGACGAGGCCGTCCAAGCCATGGCGGTCCATGATGTCGTAGGCGCGTGGTTTGTTCACCAACATGAGATGTCTCTCCTTGGTCGGCTCTATGGCACGGCTCCATAATGAAGTGTCCGCCTATGCACTTCTCTCGGCAACTTTTATCGACAGGATGTAGAGTCGACCCGCAATATGGTTGCATATTTCGCCACCGTGCGGACCCGCACGGACCAAGGAAGTTGGGGCGAGGAAACTGCGTTCCGTTTGCTGCAAGCTATAGAAGATTCGAGGCCGAAAATGACCATCGTTGACGCCCAGGACTTGCCCGTCACAAACGTATCGAAAGCCGAACGGGACATATTCGAGCAGGCGCTCGGACAGTTTCAGACCTATACCGGCGATCCGGTGGCGACGATTGAAGGGGCCTTTGCTGCCACGCCACTTTGTTCCCGGCGGCGGGAGAAGACCTAGGCGCCTTCCTGGTCACTCAGGGGTGGGCTACCGCTGTCGCCGACAGGGCCGCCGCTCTACCAAACGCTAGAGATGATCATGCGTTCACAGGGACGTGGTGCGTGGGGTATTCGCATAAATCGACTGAACGATCCCCATCCCCAATAGAGCGGCTTGCCCGCGGCAGGTGCGCATGCGAGGTAAAGGGAAAGAGGAGGCAGCCCATGGATATGTCGTATAGGCGTCTCGGCGCTAGTGGATTAATGGTTTCACCATTGTGCTTAGGCACGATGATGTTCGGCGCTCAAACCGATGCTGCAGAGGCCGGGCGTATTATGGGCGCCGCTCGCGATGCCGGAATCAATTTTATTGATACCGCGAATGTCTACAACAAGGGCGAATCAGAGCGGGTTACCGGCGCGCTGATCGCGGAAGACCGAGACAAATGGGTCCTGGCGAGCAAACTTTCCAACCCGTTTGGGCGTGGGCCCAATCAACGCGGGAGCGGCCGCAAGGCGGTGCTTCAAGCCGTTGACGACAGCCTTGCGCGGCTCGCAACCGACTACGTTGATGTCATGTATCTGCATGTCGACGACTACGACACGCCGCTTGACGAAACAGTCGACGCATTGGCCCACGTTATCGCCGCAGGCAAAGTTAACTACGTTGGTGTGTCCAACTTTCCATCCTGGCGGATCGCAGAGATCGTCCATCTTTGTGTTGAGGCAGGCATCCAGCCGCCCATCGTTTGCCAGCCGAACTACAACGCCGTCAGCCGCACTGCCGAGGTCGAGGTCATGCCCGCCTGTGGGCACTTCGGGCTCGGTGTGGCCAATTATTCTCCCTTGGCCCGCGGCATCCTCACAGGTAAATACATCGGCGTTTCGACACCCGATCCAACGACACGTGCCGGCCGCAACGATCCGCGCATGATGGAATCGGAATGGCGACCGGAGTCACTTGAAATCGCAGGACAATTCGTTGAGCGCGCCAAACAGCGCGGCATTTCGCCGGCGCAATTTGCGGTTCTGTGGTGCCTCAATAACGCGCTTGTCACCTCGGTGATTGCCGGGCCGCGAACGCTTGAGCAATGGCAGGACTATCTCGGAATTGCTGCCTTGGACTGGCATGAAGATGACGAGGCATTCATTGATGGTTTGGTGGCGCCAGGGTCCATGTCGACCCACGGGTTTGTCGATCCAAAGTATCCCGTCACAGGGCGTCTACCTCTGATTGACTAGGCGGCCGGCTCAAACGAATGGGTGCGCGCCATGGCCCAATACTTTCAACATTGGATTGGTGCGACCAGCTAAAAGCTCGCCCACAGGCAACAAAAGCGGTTTAGGGCAGGTTCATCTCGCGCGCCACGGCCTGCATCCAGTCTGCGTCGGGGGCGTCATCAAGGAGGCACGCGACTGCCGGGTTGCCGCCGAATGCCTTCTCGGTGAACGCATTAATCTGATGGACGACGATGCTCACGGGGTCGCCTCCGCCTCGACGGTTTGCAAAAGAGACACCAAGGCATCTTGGTCCGCGAGTCCACGCAGCAAGCGGTTGCCGATCAAGAATGACGGGACCGCCGTAACCTGAACTTCCTCGTAGGCTCGCTTCAACAGAGCCTGATGCGCCTCGGCGTAAGTGCCTTCATGAAGGGCCTCGCGAAAGGCGGTGGCGCCGAGTCCAATTTCTTCAGCAAGGGACGTCAGGACGTCGATGTCGCCGATGTCGTGGCTCTCGCGGAAAAATGCCGTGAACATGCGGTGGGTGTATTCGTGACTTAGACCATTCGCTTCGGCAAAAAGATGGCCTTCGAACGCTAGGCGCGAATAGGGTTGTGGCGAAACATCGGGCAGCTTGATTTCGACCCCCATTTGTTCGGCCAACGGATAGACCGATTGGGCCCAGCCTGATTGCAGATAGTCTTCTTCAGGCCGCAAGGTCGGGGTAGGCTCAGGCCGCAGTTCGAAAGGCATCCAGCGGACTTCGGTCTCTACGCCACTCGCCGCGATGGCAGCGGCCAACGGTTTCTCGGCAAGAAAGCAATAGGGGCAAACGTAGTCAGACCAGATGTGGATTGGGACGGTCATGCGGCCTCCGCTTGGGGATTCAATTACTAGGGTAGCGCTGCCGCTCAGTCTTGCAAGACGTCTTCTTCCAAACTTTCTCGGGTCTCCGCGTCGATCACGCGGCACGCGGTGTCATAGCCGAACCCGGCGCGGGCCAGAGCAGCAAGGTCGCGGTCGCGGTACTCTTCCCGATAACCTAGGCGGTAGGGGCCTAGGCGTCTTCGCTGAACATACCGAAGGGCAGCCGTCCGATCAGGCGCATAGTTTTCCGCGGCGAGTGCCGCGAGTGCCTCCTCGATAATGTCCGCAGGAACTCCCTTGTTACGGAGTTCGAGCATCATGAGGCGCCGCGATCGTCCCTGGCGAAACATCGACTGGACGCGACCTTCGGCATAGATGCGGTCATCCAGGAGTTCGCTTTTCTGGAAGTTCTGAATCAGAGCGTCGATCCAACCGTCGGCTTCCTCACGGTCGATTTCGTGGTGGCGTTGTGCACGGCGGACGCGTCGCGTAAGGACTTCACGCAGATTTTTGGCCGACGAAGCATAGCGCTGAAGGTAATAAAGCGCGGCGTTGCGCAATGAGGTAGGCGTCACCTTGCGCGGTTGCGGCCGGGATGATTTCTGGTCAGTCATCAAAAGAAAGGGCCCCGCGTTTTGCCGCCGGGCCCAAGGTCTCCGAGAGTGTGCTGGGTGTCTACGTGCCGCGTTTTGTGAATAGGTAGAGGATAATTGCCAAAGCAATTAGGCCGACTAGGCCTTCAGACCCTAAGCTGGCGATCAAGCTTGTCAGGTTGCCAATAATGTCGCCTGGCAAAAACGCAATCGGCCCATCGAAAAGTATCTGGATCACGATCCCAAGGGCAATCAGGCCGATGCCGATCTCGGTGAGTAGATAGATCCAGTTTTTCAGTTTGTCGACAATTTCAGTCATGGGTACCTCGCTGGGCTCAGTCCCTGGTAAGTAAAAGGCGTGCAAATACTTGTTTATTACTATTCTAATGCTAACCGCCCATAGACGAGAGCGGATAGTGATTAGATCGTAGTCAGCGTGGGAAGCGGGAGTCAACCGTGCGCGCACCACATATTGTGGTGGTAGGGTGACTGGCCACAAAATGCTGTGGATAAGTCCGCCTTGGGTGGTCTGTATTTGGCCGTCAATTCCGTCCATGATTTAGACTTCCGACCTCATCAGGTAATCCGCAAAATGAACGACAAAGAGGCTGTCTTGGCTGCCAACGCCGCCTTCTACCACGCGTTTGAGGCGGGCGATCCCGCGGCTATGGCGGCGGTTTGGTCGGGGGGACCGCTCGTGGCATGCACCCACCCGGGGTGGACCGCAATCGCGGGGCGCGATGATGTTCTAGAGAGTTGGGCCAGAATTCTCGAAGGCAGCGCCGGTCGCGTTGCCTGCCTCGACGCGATCCCGAACGTTATGGGTGATGCAGCATTCGTGACCTGTGGGGGAGCAGTGGGGAACAACCTG
>Ga0115002_10009899_pt1 | contig 10329 bp, 13 predicted proteins | sample ArcticOcean_MG_C_8_FD_89576 | JGI IMG/M metagenome (GOLD analysis project Ga0115002, IMG submission 89576) | Marine microbial communities from western Arctic Ocean - ArcticOcean_MG_CB11_86 | ecosystem: Environmental > Aquatic > Marine > Oceanic | place: Arctic Ocean: Canada Basin | collected... | reverse complement strand
TCAAGAGGTGCACCCACCGGACCGCCCGCATTGTTGAAAAGGATGTCCAGTTTGCCGAACGTGTCGACGGTAAACTGTACCGACTTTTCAATGTCTGCTTCGTTCATTACGTCTGCTTCGAAGTAGACGACCTGTTCGCCAAGATCATCGGCCAACGCTGCGCCTTTTTCTTTGGATCGTCCTGAAATCACCACGTTTGCGCCCTCGCTGGCAAACAAGGCAGCAGTTGCAGCCCCGATCCCGCTCGTTCCGCCAGTGATGAGTGCAACCTTGCCTTCCAATCTATCCGTCATATCAATCTCCTTTCAATGGGACTTTTATAAGGTAGAGTGATGCCAACAACAAGTACGAAGTGATGGTTATGCGCATAACCCGTCTGCATCAGGTGGCCGCAAAGTCGGCTGGTGGCGATGTGATGATCGATTTTTATCGCAATACGCTCGGTGCACAATTTATCGGTTAATTTGATCCGCCAGGGGTCGTGTTCTTTGATCTGTCCGGTGTTCGGCTGATGTTTGAGGCGAGCGCGAGCGTCGCAACGCTGTATTTTTGGGTAGACGATGTTGATGCCGCGAAGGTGGAATTGGAAGCGAAGGGTGTTCAATTCGAATCGGACGCACAGATGATTCATCGCGATGAGGATGGAATCTTCGACAATCCAGGAACGGAAGAATGGAAGGCGTTCTTCAAAGATCCTGCTGGCAATACATTGGCATTAGCAACTCGAAAATAGCGAGAATCAAATGATGAAATTTGCGCTTACACGTGGTGTCCGCCTCATTAGCGTATTCGTCGCAATCACGCTCGTCTCAGGGTGTGCCAGCACGGCCAGCGAGTTTCTGTTCGAACCGGTGGTAGAAGGCATTGCCGTGCCTTGGGGCATGGTTTGGCTCCCCAACGGCGATATGTTGATCACTGAACGCAAAGGCGAACTTTATCGAGTCGATCCGAGTGGACGCAAAACTCAGGTTGCGGGCGTTCCCGACGTTCATGTCAACGGGCAGGGTGGGTTGTTGGATATCGAACTGCACCCTGGCTTTGCAACCAACGGATGGGTTTACCTTACGTATTCCAGTCGAGATGGTAGCGGCGATGGAAGCAACACCGCGCTTATGCGCGCGCGATTAATTGGCGACCAATTACGCGATCAAGAGGTGCTCTACAAGGCCGGGCCGAATACCGGGCGTGGACAGCATTACGGTAGCCGGATCGAATTTGATGACGATGGTTATCTGTATTTTTCGGCAGGTGACCGAGGCGCCCGTGACGTCAATCCGCAGGATCTCACGCGCGACAACGGCAAGATCTATCGACTTCATGACGACGGACGCGTCCCCTCGGATAATCCGTTTGTAGATCGCGAAGACGCTAAAGGCGCAATCTACTCATGGGGTCATCGCAACCCGCAAGGTATGGCCAAGCACCCAGAGACCGGTCAGATTTGGATTCACGAGCACGGCCCACGTGGTGGGGACGAGGTGAATGTCATTGTCGCCGGACAAAACTACGGATGGCCGATATTGAGCTACGGGATCAATTACAGCGGCACCGACTTTGCCGAAGGCACTGAACGCGAAGGGTTCGCCCCGCCGGCGTGGTACTGGGTTCCCTCCATTGCACCATCGGGTATGACCTTCGTAACCGGCGACAACTATCCAGAGTTTAAGGGCGGCCTGCTGGTTGGTTCTTTGAAGTTTAGTTACGTTGTGCTGTGCCGTGTTGAAGGCGATACCGTTACGAGCCAAGAGATACTTTTCGAAAATATCGGACGGGTACGCAACGTGCGCCAAGGCCCAGATGGATTTATATACGTAGCTGTCGAGGGGAAAGGGATAGTGCGCGTTGTTCGCCGCTGACCGGCAACACGACGCGCGGAATCGCAGTGGCGCTCCGGCGGACATATCGGGTTGCGAAATCCGCCCAACGACGGAGAGGGGTCCACTTCAAGGCCTCCTTGGCGGCGTCGTTGCTTAATAATGTGCGGTAAGGATCCTCGTCGAATTTGCCGTCGCCGCGCCATTCGACCGTAGGATGGATTTGCCGGCTCAGTTCGAAACTCGTACGGCCGGTGGTTGTGATGTCGTCCGCTGAGACAAACAACCGGGAAAATCCTGCTGGTGCCGCGCTAAGACCGCATATACAAGCCTTCGCCAGATCCCTCACATCGATGAATGTGCCGTACTCCCAAAACGGATCCTATTCGAACGCGGGTCGTTGCCTGTGCTCGTCGGCAATCCATCCGTAGGTGGAGGGTGATTCCCAAACTCCTGGTGGCCGCAAGCAAATGATGGACGTGTCATGCGCCCAGGCGAATAACCGACACCTCTCTTCGGCAAGGTATTTCGAAACGCCATAGGTCGTGCGTGGATAACAAGCGTTTGACTCATTCAGCGGCAGGAAATCGGCTGCTCTTTCGCCTTTGAAGATCCCTAAAACGTCAACAGTGCTGAGATGGACTATCTTTTGTAGATCGGAAGCTAAGGCACATCGAAGTACATTCCACCTGCCTTGTAGTTTACCTCCATGATCTGGCTGGACGATTGTTCTGGATCACCAAGTAATGCAGCGCAATGAATGATCGCGCCGCTCGCACGGCCGTGCCGAGAGCCGACAGATTGAGGATGTCGCCGCCGGTGGTCCGGTCGAAACCAATACTTGAATGAGCGTGAACTGACAAAGCGCCACATCCGGCCTTTCCAACCAAGCCCTCACTTCCCGTTACCAGTACACATCCATCGGCGGAATTTGGTGGTGTAGCTCAAACATCCTCGTCGTTTGGCTGTTTGTGATCGAGGGTTGCGGATGCGACGAACATCAGGCCCCCCATGATTGCCATGTTTTTGACGAAGTTCTGGGTCTCAGCGGGATCGTTCCAAAAGTCGTGCATAAAGAGGCTTATACCGAGGGTGAGACCAGCCAGTAGAAAGGCGACTACTTGCGTGCGGTAGTCAATAATCAAAGCCGCGCCGCCACCAATCTGTAAAATAATCGTTACCACGAGTAGCACAGGGATCATTGGCACGTTATGGGTGGCCATGTAGTCGCTCATCGCGCTGAAGCCAGTGATCTTGCTGATGCCAGGACCCAAGAAATAGGCGCCGAGCAGAGCGCGGCCGATAATGCCGATGAATTTTTGCGCGTGTCGAATTTGATCTTGCATTAGAGTGTTCCGTAGGGGCCGCTGACCCGATGGCGGCCGAAGAATGTCTCGTTCAATGGTCTGGTGTATGAGCGGCGTTAGCCCGCAGCTGCGCCCACGCCACAAGAGGGTGTCCCCGTAAGCGGCGCAATGCTAGATGCCACCGCCGTCCGAAAAATTGAGCCCGCAATACTGTGGTCCGTCATCACCTTCGCGCAAATGACGCCAACGCCCGGCCCGCTCATCTTCTCCGTGTTGTATCGGGGTGGTACAAACCTGGCAGCCAATACTTGGGAAGCTCTCAGCATGCAAGGGATGCACTGGCACATCGTGGCGGGCTATGTATTGATCAACATCCTGCTCTTCCCATTCCAGCAAAGGATGTAGGACGAACCCACCATATCGCCGGTCGGGCGCCAATGGCATGAGGTGTGCCCTGTTGCCGCCTTCGCTTTTGCGCAAGCCAAGGACCACAAGCTTATGGGCATGAGTGCGAACGTGGTCGAGAAAAGGTTCTTCCTTGCGCATGCGGCAACAGTCGGGTTGACCATCGATGTAGTTATAAAGTTTCAGTTCGTGCTTGGACTCTTGTTGCGAAGGGGTCATGTCCGGATAGAGTGTAATTACGTTGACGTCGTACCGCTTAATCAACTCATCGCGAGTTCTAAGTGTTTCATGAAAATGCAGACCCGTATCTACAAAAAGAATTTCGTTCGAAAAATGCTCCTGCGCAAACATGTGCACGAGAACCGAGCTTGTTTTTTGCATGCTAGCGAGCAAGCTCGCGTTGTCGCCGAACTTCTGCACTGCCCAACGGAGTTGGTCTTGTGCGGGTAGTCGAATAAGTTCCGCGTTGGCCTCGTCGATGTCAATCTCGTGAAGGTAGCTACTCATTGGTCCGCCGTGTCTTCAAACAATGTGCTGGATAGATAGCGCTCGCCCGCGTCAGGAAGAATGACGACGAGGGTCTTGTCGCTGAACTCTGGTCGAGATCCGACGTTAATTGCGGCGCTCATTGCCGCGCCCGAGGAGATCCCGCAGGTGATACCTTCTTCACGGCTCAAGCGCCGCGCCATCTCGATTGCCTCGTCATTCGTTACCGTGACGAGTTCATCGACGACGTCGAGGTCGAGGATCTTGGGTTTGAAACCCGCGCCAATACCTTGAATTTTGTGGGGTCCCGGCGATGGTGTTTGTCCGTTGCGGATCTGGGTCAAGACCGGCGAATGTGCAGGCTCGACCCCGACCGAGAATAGGCTCGGGCTTTGCTCCTTCAGATAGCGCGACGTGCCGGTAATCGTTCCACCGGTACCAATGCCCGCAATGAATGCGGCGATGTCACCTGCGGTGTCCTCCCATATTTCGGGTCCAGTGGTCTTGTAGTGAATTTGTGGGTTCGCAGGATTATTGAATTGCTGTGGCATGAAGTATTTCTTTGGGTCCGAGTTCACGATGTTTTCGGCCGCTGCGATTGCTTGGGGCATGCCTTTGCTTCCCTCGGTGAGAATTAGCTCAGCTCCGTAGGATTTGAGCATGCGACAGCGTTCTTCGGACATGGTTTCGGGCATCGTCAGGATGATGGGGTAACCGCGGGCCGCAGCCACAAAGGCCAATGCAATGCCGGTGTTGCCAGAGGTCGCTTCTACGATCGTTACGTCGCGACTTCCCGGCGTTAACGTGCCTTCCTCTTCGGCGGCCCAGATCAGTGCCGCGCCTAACCGGCACTTGACCGAATACGCGGGATTGCGGCCTTCGATCTTGGCGAGAATGATACAGGCGAGCCCATCGGTGATCCTGTTAATGCGTACCAGGGGCGTACGGCCGATGCTCAAACTGTTGTCTGCGTATATGGTTGCCATTGGCGCGACTCGTTTGGGGTTGTTGACGTGGCGTATTAGAAACTAAATGTCGCTCGAATTCCTTCTCGCAGGGAAGCAGTACATCCAATTGAGGCTCTCTAGATGCGACGGTATGCTATGGGGCCATTAGACAAGGAGATACGACGATGGCAACGACGGGTCGATGGTTGTGTGGGTCAGTCACGTTTGCCGCCGAGGATGTAGAGGCGCATATCCATGCCTGCCATTGTTCGATGTGTCGACGCTGGACGGTAGTACATTGATGGCCGCAAGTGTCGGTGCGTTAGATTTCGTTGGGGCAGCGCACATCAGAGCGTTTAGTTCCTCGGATTGGGCGGAGCGAGGCTTTTGCCAGGAGCGCGGGACGAATTTGTTTTACAAGATGCAACCGGACAAGTACATCATGGCGGTGGGGTGCTTTGACGAAGGCGAGACCTTTGTTGATAGTAATCCTGGATTTTTCGATTTTGCGGGAGACCATGAACGGCTTACCGAAGAAGAATTCATGGCGTCACTAAATCTACCGCAGACTGAAAAGGGATCCAAGTGCCTGAACCATTAGAAGGGTATACGGTTGTCGAGTTAGCCGTGGCGGTCCAGGGACCGGCCGCAGCGCTTTATCTTCGTGACATGGGCGCCGAGGTGATAAAGGTCGAGCCCCCGCTTGGCGACCCGAGTCGCCATGGCCGCGGGAAAAATAATGGGACACCTGAATCGACCCTGGGGCCGCAATTCGTAGCGGTGAATCGAGGCAAGCGGTCGGTGTGTTTGGATCTTACGACGGACCTCGGCTCGCAGGCGCTACTCGGATTGTTGGCGAATGCGGATGTGCTCTTGACCAACTATAGAGTCCCTGCGCTCGTGAAGCTGGGCCTGGATTACGCCACGCTGCATGCGAAATTCCCAGAGTTGATTCACGCGACCGTCAGTGGTTTTGGGCCGAAGGGGGAAGATGCAGACAAAGCGATGTTGGATGGCGCGGCAGTCGCACGTGGAGGATTGAGTTCAGTGACCGGTTCGCCCGACGCACCACCGGGACTCCCTGGTGCGGCGAGCGGCGATACTGAGGGTGCAATGCAATTGGCGCTTGCGGTGGTCACTGCGCTTTTGGCACGTGAACGACACGGTGGTGGCCAGCAAGTTATGACTAGCGCGCTCGGAACGCAGTTATGGCTGCAGCAATGGGAACTTACACACACCTCCATGACCGGCCACGTGATGCAGCGTGACGGTTCTCACCATCCGAACCTTCGCGGACCGTATGGCGTTTATGCGACCGCTGACGGTGGCGCGATAATGTTGGCGACCACCATGGAGTTGGACAATTGGGATGCATTTTGCGCGTTTGCGGATGCTCCGGAACTCGCATTTGACCCACGCTTGCAAACCCCGGGTCAGCGGTTGGGCGATGGCATGACGGACGAAGATTCCGCGGAAATCCGCGCGCGTCTCGAGGTCGCTTTTGCGCAGAAGACGGTACTCGAGTGGGACGAATTTCTACGCACCCAACCGGAGATAATCTGGGAGCGGGTGCGTAGCTATGACGAAGTCCTGGTCGATCCCCAAAGTATTGCAAACAATTACATTACTGAGGTCGACGTGCCAGGGGTGCGTACCTGTAAAACGGTCGGCAATCTTGTTCGTCTCAGTGAAACTCCAGGAAGTGTGAAAGGCGACCCGCCGGAGCTGGGCGAAGCCAACACGGATTATTTCACTGCGATCGGCTTAGAAGCCGAACAGATCGAGGAAATTCAATCCCGCGTGAGCCGTGTGCGTGAAGAAGCGTTGGCGTTGCTCGCCGCCGCGACCATTAGGAACTGAACGTGAACGGTGGGTTGCGAAAAGCGATGGCAGGGAACAGTCCGGTGGTGGTACCGCTGTGTCTAGATCCGCTCATGGCACGCATAGCCGAACAGGCGGGTTTTGAACTTGGTTATGTCAGCGGTGGCGCGTTGGGCTATAGCTACGCGGTCAGTGAAGCGTTGTTGACCGCGACAGAAATTGCCGACGCGACACGACGCATTACCCAACGCAGTTCCATCGATATCATTGTCGACATTGGGGTCGGCTTTGGCGATCCGGTGCACACCGCCCGCGGAATTTGGGAGATGCAGAGCGCGGGCGCCGCTGGTGTCGAAATCGAGGATCAAGTCGCACCGAAGCGCGTTAGTCATCACCGTGGCATTGAACACCTCGTGCCGACAGACGTGATGGTGCAGAAGATTGAAGCCGCGGTTGCCGCACGATCAAGCGAGGACTTTGCGATTATTGCACGCACCGGCGCGGTGCAGAATGAAAGCTACGCCGCCGCCATCGACCGGTTGCGCGAGTATCAAAAAGCCGGTGCCGATTTACTGATGCTGATGCCGGAGAATGATAGCCAAATCGACCAGACGCGTGGGATGTTGAACGGCCCGTTGGCCGCCATCACCACGATGGACCAGCTGGGACACGACAAGTGGAAGAATTCGGGATGGAATCTATTGATTGACCCAATCACGGCGCACGTCGCGTCGGTCCGAGCGGTGGTGAAGGCCTATGAGGCGTTCGCCGCGCGCGGTGAAACCGGGCTCAGCGGCAAAGAGGTGTTCGCAGACTATCGTCAACTTGGCGTGCGGGCAGGGCTTGCTGCGTTTTACGAGATTGAGGACAACACGACTGAGAAGGATGCCGGCTCGTAACGGTTGGTGAAAGGCATCCACACAACTGTTTAGCGGCTAATGGAATTCCTTACAGTTTCTCGCGTCGCCAAACCCTCCTAATCGGGCTTCGTTGCTCGTTTGGCTGCCAGCACTCCAACGATCGTGGTTGCTGTCAAACAGCCAATTAGCAACGAGACGAACATGCTCGTTCTAGGGCTAGAGTTGGTAGGGGTAGTGGGGCCTCCATCCGCCGGTTGTTCTGCTTTGTAGACTTCAAAATCGATAACTTCGATTCGCATTAGTCGCAGCTGAAATAGGCAAAGGAGCTGCAGGTGAGGCTCATTACTATGTCGTCGAGGCCGTGCCTAAATGGCTTCAACCCATTTGTGATGAGTATGAATAACGTTGCGATAATGCCGATGGCGATGGTGAACCGCACTACTAGCTGTCGCTGGCGGTGGCGGTAGTCGGAGCTGAGATACGGCTCCTTTTGCTTGCCTCGGTTCTTCATCAAATCAGCGAACGCGATACGAATTTCCGAATCCGTCACGCCCGCCTCGCGAAATGTCGATATGGTTTGATGTAATGAGCGGTTCACCCAGTCGTTTAAATCGACCGTGCTGTTGGCTTTTGCATCCGGGTGAACGAAGGTGCCTCGGTAGCCCTTCGTTTGGATCACTGAGTCGCGTTCCAGGAGCCGATAGGCCTTCGCGACGGTTTTGTGGTTGAGACCGAGATTATTGGCCAACTGTCGAAGTGACGGTAATGCGTCGCCTGGGCGCAGCAGATTTTAGGGGTATCACGTGTGTCGAAACATGAAGACTCTGTTCAACTTCGAACCGCCAGCGACCGATGACGAAATCCATGCTGCGGCATTGCAGTTCGTGCGTAAGGTCAGCGGTTCGACGAAACCGTCACTTGCGAACGAACAAGCGTTTGCGCATGCCATTGATGAGATCACAGATACAACGCGCGCGTTGGTGCAATCCCTTGTCACCGTAGCGCCATCGAAGAATCGCGACGATGAAGCTGCCAAAGCCCGCGCGCGAGCGGCAAAACGCTTTGGTACCTAATAGGGCACTTGAATCCCAGCGCGTGAAGGTCCGCCAGGCTAGACGCCTACGTCGATTGATTCGTGGGGTAGGCCGTCCTCGACAAGCGAACGAAAATGTTCTGCGAATCTAAGCGGTACGAAAATTTCGTCAGATGCCGCGGCAATTTTTTCAGCTGTCCACCATTTGAAGGCACGAAAAGCACGCGCTTCGAATTCCACTGGATTGTTCGTGCTGACAGGCTCGAAGCGCTGGGTCGAAATGAGATAGAACTCCTCACTTTGGTCCCACTGTTTGCCGTTGAGTAGAAACTGGTGCCGGCGATGCCAAATTGGGCCCAGGCAGGCGTTAGGTCGGAAACCTGTTTCCTCTTCGACTTCGCGAAATAAGCAGTCTTCGACTGATTCGTCCGTTTCCATGCCCCCGCCGGGGGCCAGCCAGATCAGTTTGCCTGTGTCTTGCACGACCATCTGAATCAAAAGCACCCGCGCGACTTTTTCGTCATAGATCAAGCCGCGAATCGCATGGCGTCGAATTGTCTGTGTGTCGATGGTCACGCTCTTGAACGAAGGGCTTTCACGTTTGTTTAGCGATTAATGCAGAATACTGCGCATGCCAGCAGTGAGATTATTACATGAACCTGGTCGAGCTTAATCGCCGCGGTTCCGAATTCGTCAACATCACCGCCTGGCTCACGATGGCGATTTCCCTCGGCTGGTTCGTCATGAGCATCATCTACGTTGGCATCTATGTGTTGTGGGTCCCGCAAGAGGATTTGCACGCGATCGTCACCACTTTGGTTGATGACGGCATATTGCCGCTGTCCATACCTTGGTTTCTAGATCATCTGGTTCACTACTTTGTTAGTGCTATGGTCACGGCGCCGCTTCTTTTCTTCAGTTCGTTAGAGCTACTTAGGCGCAAGGAGTGGGCCCGCGTGTTCTTTATCGTTGCCGTCGGTGCCTCGGTCGTTGCCAACATTGCGCCGGTCGTTGCGCTGGCATGGCACCCAGAGTACGTGATTCCGCCGCTAGCGTTGGCTGAAGACCCACTGCTGGCACTACGCTGGTTGATGGGGATTTTGATCGTCGCATTAGGCGGATTGTTGATCTTGATGATGCGCCAACTGAATTCGCCGCCGATTCGCGAAGAATTTCGCCCCGGTAGGCCAGGTTGAGCCGTTTGAGATGGGCGGTTGTTACGCAGTACGCTGCGGATCCGCACAACTTGTTAGGGGACTGCTGTGGCATCGATTCGTAAAGTGGACATGACGAGCAACGCACTGGACATCAGGAAGGTTGATAGTGATTGGTCGTTGGCCACCCGGGCAGTACAGCCAGGTCCACCCGAGCGGGTCGACGGCATGTCGGTCGGCATCGTGACCATGACAGGCGATGCACCGCACGGCGGCGAGGTGCATCCCGATGGCGATGAGTTCCTTTACGTCAGTGCTGGCAAGCTAGCCGTCACGTGCGACTCGAGCCCCGAAGCCATCGAGGTTGGGCCGGGCGAGGGCTGCATCGTACCGCAAGGCGAATGGCACAAGGTCTCCATCCTAGAGCCGACCCAGTTGCTGCATATGACTCCGGGCCCGAATGGAGATCATCGCCCTCTTTAGCACTTTTTCCCACTCCGCT
>Ga0115002_10009897_pt1 | contig 10330 bp, 7 predicted proteins | sample ArcticOcean_MG_C_8_FD_89576 | JGI IMG/M metagenome (GOLD analysis project Ga0115002, IMG submission 89576) | Marine microbial communities from western Arctic Ocean - ArcticOcean_MG_CB11_86 | ecosystem: Environmental > Aquatic > Marine > Oceanic | place: Arctic Ocean: Canada Basin | collected... | reverse complement strand
GGACGTTCCCGGTCGACACGGTCGAGGAATCCTACTGGATCCCGAAAATCTATCTCGATCCCGTATCGGCTACGGTAGCTGTCTCTCGTGTCTTCAAATCCAGCATTCGACCAGGGTCCAATGGAGTTACCATCTTGGCCCGCAATTTCTAGTGTGACTCCCTGTCGGATCCTGCTTTCAGCCTTGTTATTGACGAGGAGTGATAGGTCCGCATGGGAATGGATATCTATGAAGCCTGGAGCTAATGCCATGTCCCGGAGGTCTATCTCTGACGAGCCAGAAGGTAGATTGGCTCCGACGGCTGCAATTCGGTCTCCGGAAATTGCGACGTCAATTTCACGAGCTTTCCGTCCAGTTCCATCAAAGACATGTGCACCTCGGAGGACCAGGTCTGCACGACGTTGACCGAATGCTGATGAGGGTGATATAAAGGTTGCGGTGCTAGCTGCAGTTGCGGTTCGAACGAAGTCTCTTCGTCTCAAAGTCACTGCTTCCTATTCTAGAGGTGGCAACCATTTTCCTGCGCGGTAAGTTACGTCACTACGGTAGTTTGACTGGCTAGGTATTAAGATTAACCCTCCGGACACTAATCTGGAAGAAAAGACGGCTATAACAGAGGAATTAGATAGTGGTGCGAAAGACTAATCATGTGTCTCTGACACCAAATAGGGTGACCGCTTTGCGTTGGGATGGTCAGAGTAAAGATATTGTCTGGGATGCATCACCAAAAGCTGGCGGAAGCGGATTTGGAATAAAGATGTATCCAAACGGTAGAAAAGAATATGTTTTTCAACACCGTATAAGAAAGCATGCAGAAGAATCCGGGCACAGTATCAGAGGTGTCCCTGCTGAGCCTCAAATAATCATTATTGGGTCGACCCAGGAACTCAGCCTTTCTGATGCTAGGGACCCAGGCCCAGGCGCTTCGTGCCGATTCTCCAGCGCTACAAATTGATTTGTGATGCTTTTGATCTGCACCTAGGAAATTTTGGGCAATGAGGACTCATCTCAGCATTTTGTTCACTGGGTGAGTACCGTATACTAAAGTTGGTATTCACAATGGAGGCTCTATGCAAAAGGCGGTGTTGCTGGGTTTGGTCCTGATAGGACTTGGCTGTGAAGCTTCATTTCCAGAGGATTCTCAGAATTATGCTGGGATCACGCGCACCGGATATTTTGAGTCTGATGGGAATCCAGGTGATTGGAGGACTCAGTTCGTCAGCCAGAAAGACGCGCGGATGGATCTAGCCGCCTTGGACTCTCTCATGGCCCATCACTACGCCTACAATGATGCTGATAATTTGGACGAGGTTACGGTTCTGAAGATTGTCGCAGAAAATCTTCCAGAACGCATCCTCGTTGGCGATTTCGCGATGCAACTACAGAAGGCATTAGCGTTGTCGATTGATGGACATGCACCTCGGATTGCCGGGGTCAACATGACCGGCGAACGGGAACGAATCGAAGACAACCCTCCAGGTCAGCACTATTTCCCTTTCGAGTTGCGATCCACAGGCAGTCGGATAGTGGCATTCGATGGGGTGCGACGGGCCCTGATCGATCCTGCCCATCCCTACGTTAGTAGTATTGATGGTATTGTGGTTTCGGATTGGATTGAGGCGGCTCAGTCTATCATCGTAGAAGGCACTCCCCAGCTTCGATGGCATCGTGGGTCGTGGCAATTGGGTAATATTGGATTTTTGCGGATGGAGATGAATAGGCCAATGTCCGGGATTGCAACTGTTGTTTTCGAGAACGAGAATCGATCATCCCAGGTCGAAAAGACTGTTGAATTAGTTGGAGTCTCAGTAGCGGCACGGGAGCGCTATCCTTTTGCAGAAGATGCGGCTCCTCGAATCCCAGAAGATATCGCCTACTTCCGCATTCGACGGATGGAGAGCGATCCTGATTATATCTCTAGCTTTGCTACATGGATCCAACAGAGTAGAAATGCTCGGGGTGCTATCGTTGATATACGAGACAACGGTGGCGGGAGTCGCCTTCCCCTAATTACGCTCCTACCCCATCTGCTTGGTTCGGATGCCCAACCGGTGGTTGTAAACGCGGGCCGCCTCAAGCTAAAACCCGGATGTCCTGGACCTGGCTGTGAGACTCCTGAAGATGGGTATTTGGCCAACCGTTTTATGCTACCGCTTCGAGCGATATCCCAGGGTACACCACGGCGCATGGCACTGGACAAGTGGTTACCTGGTTTCGCTCCGAACTGGACACCTTCGGATGAAGGATTCAGTGAGTGGCACTATCTAATCGTAGATCCCGATCTGTCTCCCGCTCTGTTCGGAAAACCAGTTGTCATCCTAATGAACAGCGGTAATTTCAGTGCTTCGGATATCTTCTTGAGCGCCCTAAAGGACAGGCAGGGTGTTACACTGATAGGCACAGCAAGTTCTGGGGGTTCAGCTCGGCAAAACGAACATATTCTTCCTGGTTCTGATCTAGCTGTGAGGCTGGCCTCGATGGCCTCGTTTCAGGCCAGTAACAGCCGCCTTTATGATGGGGTTGGCATTGAGCCTGATATCACAATGGAGGCTGAGCCGGGGTTTTTTGTTAACCAAAGCGATCGGATTTTGAGTCGTGCCATCGAGTTGATTAGAGAGTCTTCTGAAAAGATGGAGACAGGACGGTGAGTTTGACTCTTATATGCTGCGCTCTACACATTTTTCCACAAACTACTTAAGACGAGAGGAAGATTCCTGTGAAAAAAATAATACGACTCGGGGTGTCCAGCGTTTTTTTTCTGACGCCTCTGATTTGTTGGGCCGCGACAATTTCTGCTCAGCAGCCTCCATTTGCCAACGAAGATGTGTTTGATATTGAATATGCGTCAGATGTTCAAATCTCTCCAGATGCTGCCACCGTAGCCTATGTAAGATACTCGATGAGCATCATGAGGGACCGGCGAGAAGGGCGTTTGTGGTTGGTGAATGCGGATGGATCCAAACATAGAAAACTTACGAGTACAGACCAGTCAGAATCTTCCCCACGATGGTCACCGGATGGTACCCGTATAGCATTTGTGTCTGGAAGTGCAGAGGGTAGTGAGATCTACGTTTATTGGGTTGAGACTGGGCAGGTCGCTCGTCTGACTCAACTGGAACGTTCGCCTGGAGGTATAGCATGGTCACCGGACGGAAACCAGATTGCGTTTACTATGCTCGTTCCTGAAGCACGATCTGTGTTAGCGGCCATGCCAGCCAGACCAGCTGGAGCTGAATGGGCTGATCCACCAATCGTAGAAACAAGGGTGCGACATGAGGCCGATGGCAGTGGTGTCATCGAACCAGGTTTTCGACACATTTTTGTTATTCCAGCTGATGGTGGTTCGCCTCGTCAGATTACCGAAGGGGATTTCCAACACGGAGCGCCGGTATGGGACATTGATGGGCAGGCGATCCTGTTCAGTGCCAACAGACGTTTAGGCTGGGAATGGGAATTGAGTCAGAACGACATTTTCCGGGTATCTCTCGAAGACGGAGTCACCCACGCTCTGACCGGCCGTGAAGGACCAGACGGTGGGCAGGTGATATCACCGGATGGAGCCAACATTGCATATACCGGATTTGAGGATAGGGTGCGTACATACCAAACCAGCGATCTCCACTTCATGGGTGCTGACGGTTCAGATAAGCGCACGTTACTCGAGGGATTGGATCGTTCCGTAACCGGTTTATCCTGGGCCAATGATGGCAGTGGAGTGTACTTCAGCTATGATGATGAAGGGATTACAAAGGTAGGGTTTACTACCCTTACAGGAGATTGGAGGGTTGTCGCTGAACATTTGGGTGGAACTTCAGCATCCAGAGCCTACGGAGGCGGAAATTACTCAGTTGCAAACGATGGCACGGTAGCGTTTACCTATACTCGCTCCGACGATCCGAGTGAAGTGGCATTGATGACATCTGACGGGCAGCAAGTGACGATCACAGATCTGAACGGTGATTTAAAAGGTCGCACACAATTGGCCAAAGCTGAGATGTTCTGGACGGAATCATCCCATGACGGACGGCCTGTACAGTCTTGGGTATTACATCCTCCGAATTTTGATCCGAATCGTGAATATCCTTTGCTTTTAGAGATTCATGGAGGCCCAGTATCTAACTATGGCGATCGTTTTGCGGCTGAATTTCAATTATATGCGGCCGCTGGTTTTGTAGTCGTGTACTCAAACCCACGGGGCAGTACCAGTTACGGAGAAGAATTCGGCGATCTTCTCTATCACAACTATCCTGGCAACGACTACGACGATCTAATTTCTGCGGTCGATGCAGTTATCGAAGAAGGGTACATAGATGAACAGCAGCTGTATGTGACGGGAGGCAGTGCAGGTGGAATCATGACCGCTTGGATTGTTGGGCATACAGACCGTTTTCGTGCTGCGGTAGCGACCAAGCCTGTAGTCAACTGGATCAGCAAGACTCTGGTAGCCGATAACTACAATGGATATATGTATCGTAGGTACCCTGGCACTCCTTGGGAAAACCAAGAGGTGTATTGGGATTTCTCGCCACTTTCAGTAGTGGGTAATATTGAAACTCCAACTATGGTTATGGTTGGAACGGCAGACTTGCGTACGCCTCTTTCAGAGGCCAAGCAACTGTATCATGCTTTGAAGTTGAGACGCATTGATACTGCGCTCGTAAAGATCCCTGGAGCCTTTCACAATATTTCGAATCGCCCCAGTCAGCTGATTGCTAAAGTCATTAACACGATAGCCTGGTTTGACCGATATAAGGATGAAAGACCAATCAGTTAGGAGAAAATGAGAGAAAGAAAGGGAATTAACGAGTATCTATACGGAGAGTGAACATGGAGCTGAAAAATATCAGTCTAGGTCTCATGCTGATCGTAACAGTGGTAGCGTCCGCATGCATAGGAGAAAGCGAGCCAACCGGGAGTCGGTTTGAAGTAACCAAAGGTGGTGACGACCGGAACGGTCCGTATGACGTCATACCAGGTTGGTGGAAACCAGCACCGGATCATGATGAGACTTGGACTTGGGGGTCGGCTGCGGGTGTTTGGCCGGACACTCCCGATAGAGTCTTGGTTGTGATGTGGGGAGATCAACGTAGACAGTCTCAACGAGGAGAAGGTAACGAGCTTCAGAGGAATTTCCTTGTAGCAGTAGATCGTGATGGTCATATCACTGAGAATTGGTCGCAGTGGGATTCAATCTTCAATCGCCCTCATCAGATCTATATCAATCCTTACGATCCTGAACGTGCCGTCTGGGTGGACGAACGAGGTGGGAACGGTGTGCACGAAGCAATCCTTAAGTTTAGCAATGACGGAAGCGAGCTCTTACTGCGAATGGAGGATCCTAATCCTGTTTTTGGAGAGGGCGGACCGAATCCACGTGAAAATCCAAACCCAGGACCTTTAGATTTCGGGCAAAATGCAGTGCTTGCTTTCCTTCCTAATGGTGATTTTCTGTTGGGTGACGGTTATCAGAACGGTCGCGTCGTTCGCTACAATTCGGAGGGTGAATTTCTATCAGAATTCGGCTCGGTCGGAAGCGGACCAGGGCAATTTGATTTAGTCCATGGAGTTGCAGTGGATAAAGAGAATCGGATTTATGTATCGGACCGGAGGAACCACAGGATCCAGATCTTTACTGAAGATGGAGCACTTCTCGATGAGTGGCCTGACATCTGGGATCCCGTTGCCATAATGATTGATGTGAATGACTTCGTTTGGATTCTGGATGCGACGTTGAACCGTATTCTCAAGTACAATATGAATGGTCAATTACTGGATTATTTCGGGACCTATGGCGAAGCGTCGTCGCTCGGTCGTCCTGGATTTACCTGTTCGGACGATGTGGCAGTTGCAGAGGCAGGACTTGATGCGGACCATATGGGAGCTTGCGGTGGATTCTCGCTTCCACATCAGATGAGTGTTGACTCAGAAGGAAATCTCTACGTGGCGCAGTTTGGTGGGCCTTGGATTGATAAGTATGTACCAAAGCCGGGTGTAGATCCTTCGAGGTTGATCGGGCAGCCACTAGGGCCTTGATGTCTAAGGGACTCAAAGAATGAGTACAGACCTGTTATGGATCCTCATATTCTCGAGTGTTGGATTGTATATCAGAGAAATGACTGTAAGGGGACAGAAGGCTCTCGAGAGATTGGCCGAGAGAATGGGAATGACAGTTTTGCCTCCCTTAGAAGAAAAGAAGAAGCCAGATTGGCTCATTTGTAGGGGACGTTGGAATCCTTTTCGCTTGTTTAGTCGAAATGATCCTCATCGATATATGGCAGAGAGTATGTCGAAGCTTCGGTTGTTTTCCCGGAATAAAGAGGGGAGAAAATTTAATTACCCTATCAACACCTTCAGGTATCAGTTGTCTGAGAAATTTGCAGTAAGGAGTGGAGTCGAAGTCAGAATTTGTGAATACCAGGTTGTATATTTCCCCTGGCTCATTCCGTTATATGTGAAGATGTCGGCCCAGACAGTGATGCATTTTCGGGATGCCCGGTTGGATTTTCCGGAGTTTGCTGTGCGCCCCGAACGTTTTCGACATAAGGTGGGCAGCAAACTACACTTATTAAAGGATATAGACTTCGAGTCAGATGGCACGGCAGTCGAGTTCTCGAAACATTACCTGCTGAATGGTCCGGATAACTGCGAACAGAAAATTCGCAGGCTGTTTACGGATAAAGTGTTATCCTGCTTCGCAGATAAAGATGAAATCTGGGTAGATGGTGCGGGCGATCAGTTAGTCTTCTATCGGGCTGACAAGGCACTCCAGCCTAGAGAAGAATATTTCCGTCCCTTCGTTGAAGAAGGGTTTGAGGTGTTCGATGTACTTTCAGCTAGTAGTGGTCAAGAGTCATAGTAGTCCAACCTCTGAGAACCAATAAAACGGCCGAACCAGCTTTCTTCTAGGTGCCCGGTTTATATACCCTTTCAATGTGGCCCTCTAGGTCTTCTGGATAGTAATATACTGGTCTCAAGTTGCCGTCGGCGTAAAGTTGTGCTTGGTCGTCGAAGTGGGGAGAAGCGGGGTCTCCACTTTCTCCCCCTGCAGTAACTGCTACCGCACGAACTTTATCTCCGAACTCGACCGCAGCTACAAAGCTATTTCCACTCGTTCCGTAACGCCGGACAGTTCCTGGATACCTTCTGGCACCGAACGAAGCGAGTGACCCCCATCTTCCAGTATGGAATCCGACACCGATACTCGGCTCGCTGTCACTGAACGGCTGTACGATATCTCCGTTAATACGTTGAAAACGGTTGATTTCCCCCCAAGCGGTTTCCCAGGAGCCGAAGTCTTGTGCTAGCAAGTCTGAAGCAGCTTGTAGGGCGCCTAGGTGTTGGTCAGTCGAAGCTCTGTCAGCGATATATTCATTACTAGTCATGCCAGAATCACGAGCTTCCCTAGCGATGTTTTCCGTCAGCTCTTCAGCCCAGTAAGTAGCCAGAGAAGTTGCAACGGACTCCAAGCTCCAGCGGTAGTCCCAAGCACGAAGTACATCTATCTGACCCGCCAGGTCCGCCTTGAGTGGGTGCGAAGTGGGAGCATTGTCCCAGGCTGATATCAGTGCTGGAAGGACAGCTTCAAACCCTGGGATTTGGCTGGAAAATGCTGTTTCCACTAAACTTTCCAGGGTAAAATCTTTTTTGTTTTCCAGAAGGCGGATGGCGTGAATTCCTCTTGCGTTTTCACCACTTCGCTGGAAATAAGGTGCGAAATCTGACTGCTTGGGGCTGTCTGGTCCTGCGGAGCTGTAGGGCCAGTTGTTCGTGTTTTGGATCCAACCAACAGAGGGATTGAAGACGTTGGGAGTCTCCTCTATTGAATGGGGCTCACCCCAATCGTTCGCCGATACGCTCCCGTCCACGGGTTCCAACCAATTCAAGTCAGGGTTCCTCTTGGGAACAAAATTCGAGTGCCAGTATGCGATGTTGCCATCGGCGTCCGCGTACACTGTGTTATTCGATGAATTGGTGTGCATTTCCATGTTTTGGCGGTAGTCTTCCATCCCTTGTGCACGAGTACGTCCGTAGGATTGCATCAAAGCAGACATCGGTTCATTCATGAGTGAAGTGGCCACCCATTTGGCGCCTTGAGCTCGGACGATTGGTCCGTGATGGGATCTAAGAATTGTAAAATCTCTTTCCCTTATCCCTTCGCCTGATTTATACGCTATGGAAATAGTCTTCTTACTAATTGGCCGGTCTTCACCATCGACAGAGTAGTAAAATTCACCGTCACGTTCTGTTACCGTCTCCAAGAACTCATCGATGTTGTCTACGCCGCTGGAAGTGTGCATCCATCCGGCGCTTTCGTTGAAACCTTGGTATACAAAAAACTGACCCCATGTGGAAGCGCCATAGGCGTTGAGACCTTCGTCACTCGACATGTGTAATTCAGACCTAAAAAAGAACGAGGTATGTGGGTTGATCAGAAATAGAGCATTTCCGTCCACTGTATTTGAAGGGGAAATGGCAATGCCGTTAGATCCACGTGGTTCTTCCCAATCGAAAAGAACTGGTTCGATCTGGAGGGAAGCCATGCTCATGTTTCCAGATGGATCATTGTCATAGAAGGCCTGGAGTTGTGAGAGATTAACCCGTTCGATATCACCGCCGATGCTGCCTTCGCTGAATGTGAGGGCCATCCAGGGTTCGAATCGGGTTAGCACCCTGGGGGCCACCTCGGGATGGGTATGCAGGTAGTAATTTAAGCCGTCAGCCCAAGCATCCATGAGACTCACAAGCCATTCTGGGCTTTCTGCATAGATCGCTTGCATTTCTACTGGATCGATGAACAGCCTCATCCTGAGGTCACGCCATATTTCCTCTTCGCCTTCGGCTTCAGCCAATCGGCCCTGTGAATTCAGGAAATTCACCTCAATACGGTTGAAATCATCTTCTGCCTGGGCATATATCATGCCGAAAACTGCATGGGCATCAGTCGGACCGTGTATGTGTGCGATCCCCCAGTCATCTCGAGTTATAGTGATGTCTTCTGCCATGGCTTCCCAATGCACTAACTCGGGATTTGAGGGCGTGCAGGCGCTGGCGATGATGGCGAGTATTATGGCAAATTTCTTCATTAGATACCGATTGTAGTTGGAGATGACTTCGAAGGACCTGGAAATATTGTATCCTGAATTGGTCTGCCAGACCAGGCAGAGGAGACTGACATTTTATAAATGATGATTTATGCGGTTGTTTTTTCAGGGCCTTAGCGGAGCGCTGTTGTGGGTGTTATCATTCGTTGAATAAGCATTGACAATGTCATCCTAGGCCAGGCAGATCTTGACGATACCAGATGAGTATAGATCCACTGTATGAACGGGTTAGAAGCTACTTCGTTTCGTGAGAAGTCCTTTGTCGTCATCTTCGGTGCCGATACTCCACCAGGAAAATTATTCGATATTGTCCTGATCGGCCTGATTATTTTGAGTGTGACGGTAGTGATGTTGGAGTCCGTCGAGTCTGTCAGTGCTGTCTTCGGCCAACAATTAAGATTTGCTGAATGGCTTTTTACAATATTTTTTACGATCGAGTATATCTTCAGGCTGTGGTGTGCGAAGAAGCCGAAAAGATATGCCTTGAGCGCTCTTGGATTGATAGACTTAATCTCTGTACTTCCAACCTATTTTAGTCTGGTCCTGCCAGGCGCGCAGGTGACCGCCGTTGTTAGGATCTTAAGGGTGGTGCGAGTGTTTAGAATTTTGAAGCTCGTACAGTATGTCGGAAGCACCAGGATACTGATATCAACGATGAAGGCGAGCAGGTATAGGATCGCTGTTTTCTTAGTAGCAGTGTCTACTTTAGTGACTATCGTGGGCTCATTCATGTACTTGATTGAAACTCCGGAAAACGGGTTCACTAGCATACCCATGAGCGTTTACTGGGCTATCGTGACTGTTACGACAGTTGGCTATGGTGACATGGCTCCTGGAACTCCTCTTGGACAGGCACTAGCATCCATCCTGATGCTCATGGGGTATGCTATAATTGTTGTCCCCATGGGATTATTTGCAGCAGAAATGGTCAAGGCAGACAGAACAGCCTCCAAATTCGGGTCGAGAAACAGTACGACTTGCATGAAGTGTTCGGAAGTAGCGTCTGATCCCGATGTCCATTACTGCAGTTACTGCGGCCGAAACCTTGAAAAGTAGAATTATGGCCACTTTACAGGTACAGATTTTCCAGATAATGTTTACAACACCCCACAAAAATCAATTAACAGGAAGCGCATGATGCGAATGAATCAGTCCAGCTTAATTTTGAGTGTAGCGTTGCTTGTTGTTGGAATTCAAGCCAGTTCTCTTGGCGCACAACAAAGTGGTAT
>Ga0115002_10009896_pt1 | contig 10330 bp, 9 predicted proteins | sample ArcticOcean_MG_C_8_FD_89576 | JGI IMG/M metagenome (GOLD analysis project Ga0115002, IMG submission 89576) | Marine microbial communities from western Arctic Ocean - ArcticOcean_MG_CB11_86 | ecosystem: Environmental > Aquatic > Marine > Oceanic | place: Arctic Ocean: Canada Basin | collected... | reverse complement strand
TGCCAGCGCGGGTCAGGCGCTCAACCAGATTCGGACGATGGTTGCGTCCAACTTGGTGTTGGGGTTGGTGATCGCGCTGGTTGGCGGCACCGGGCGTCACTGGGGATAGTGCGTTGGCATATCTCCCAGAAGAAGCGACGCCCGATAGAGCAAACGACGTCAAAGGCTTTCCCCCCTCCTATTTCGAGCGCCTTCATCGCGCCCTCAATCTTGTCAGGCCTCGCTGCCAAGCGCTTGATCTCGGCACTGGACGCGGTGAGATCGCGCGCGGTTTGGCACAGCACGGTGCGAGCGTGATTGCGATCGATTCAAACTCCGGTCTGCTCGATCAGGCACGCGCTGTCGAGACACCCGAGAACGCCGGTGTCCGCTACGCCGACGCGAGCGCGGAACAGACCGGCCTCGATGATGAATCGCTGGATTTGGTGATCGCCGGGCAAAGCTGGCATGCGTTTGATGCCGACGCTGTTGCCTTGGAGGCGCATCGCGTGTTGCGGCCGCGGTGCCATCTGGTGATTGCCCACTACGCGTGGCAGTCGCTGCCCCGCAACGTGGTTGAAGCAACCGAAGATCTGATCGTCCAAATCGATCCAGACTGGCGGACCGGCGGCACCAACGGCCTTTACAGTGAGTGGTACCCGCGCGTGCGCGCCGCGGGATTTGGCGAACACCAAACGTTTCTCCACGACGTTGACGTCGTGTTTAACCATGAAGGATGGCGCGCTTATGTTGGGCGCCGTTTGGCCGAGAGCTTCGCGCAAAGCGATTGCAAGAAGCTCGATGACATGCTGGCCGAGGAACTTGTGAAACGCTTCGCCGGCGATTACCTCGTCGCCCCGCACCGCGCCTTCAGCTACATCGCCCAGAAAAACTGAGCGCCGCGCGATGGTGGCGCACGTCAGCACGGTTGCGTTCCAGGGAATCGACGTGGTCGATGTCGGCGTACAGGTGCAGATGAGTTCAGGACTGCCGGCGTTCACAATCGTTGGCCTGCCCGACAAGGCGGTGGCCGAATCGCGTGAACGTGTGCGCGCCGCACTGAACGCAGTGGGTCTGTCGCTGCCGCCCAAGCGCATCACTGTCAATCTCGCGCCGGCCAGCCTGGCCAAGGAGGGCAGCTACTACGATTTGCCGATCGCGCTTGGTCGGCTGGTCGATATGGACGTAGTCGCCGCCGATGATCTTGCCGACTACTGTGTGCTTGGTGAACTCGGCCTCGATGGGTCGATTGCGCCCGTAGCCGGCGTGTTGTTGGCTGTGATCAACGCGGCCGCTGGCCATCGTGGTTTGATTTGTCCGGCCGCGTCCGGTGGCGAAGCCCCTAGGGCTGGAGAAATCGATATCCTGGCGGCCCCGGATGTTTTGTCGCTGATCAATCATCTCAAGGGCACGCCGCTGTTGCCGCGCCGGGAGAAATCGCTCGCGCGCGAGCCCGCGGCGGTTGCCGAACTGTCGGATATCAAAGGCCAGGAGATCGCTAAACGCGCGCTCGAGGTGGCTGCGGCCGGTGGTCACAACCTGCTAATGATTGGCCCGCCCGGCGCCGGAAAATCGATGCTGGCGGCGGACCTGGCTGGTATTTTACCGCCGCTAGACGCGGCCGAAACGCTCGAAGTCAGCATGATCCAGAGCGCTGCCGGATCGATTAGAGGTGGCCAGCTCACCCGCCAGCGCCCGTTTCGCGATCCCCATCATTCGGCCTCGCTGGCGGCACTGGTAGGCGGCGGGCAGCAGGCGAAACCGGGTGAGGTAACCCTGGCCCATCTCGGCGTTCTGTTCCTCGACGAATTGCCCAAATTTGCACGCAATGCGCTCGAAGCGCTGCGCCAACCGATCGAGAGCGGACGGATAACGGTGTCACGCGCCAACGCGCACGTGACCTATCCAGCGCGGGTGCAATTGGTGGCGGCGATGAACCCATGCCGCTGCGGCTACCTCGACGATCCCGTGCAAGGCTGCGGCCGGGCGCCGAAATGCGGCATCGAGTATCAGAGCAAGATCTCAGGGCCGATGTTCGACCGCATCGATCTTCACGTCGAGGTGGCGACAGTCGAGGCCGCCGATCTCAGTCTGCCGCCGCCGGCTGAGGGCAGCGCCGAGGTGGCCGCCCGGGTCGCGGCCGCGCGTGAGATCCAATTGCAACGCTATGCGGGTGTGGCAGGTGGCGATCGCATCATCCGCACCAATGCCGAAGCCGACGGCGATCTCCTCGCCGCGGTTGCGACGCCGGACGACGATGGCGTACGCCTGCTTACCGAAGCGACCGATCACCTCAAGTTGTTGGCGCGCGGCTACCACCGGATGCTGCGAGTCGCCCGTACGCTGGCTGATCTCGACGGATCCGATGGTGTGCGCCGGCCCCATATCGCTGAAGCATTGAGCTATCGTCGTATAAACTTGCGTCTGGAATGAACGAACTCCGCCAACATGCGCCACCGTTGTTGCTAGTTGTCGCCGGTATGCTCCTGGCGAGCGCCTATCTGTGGGCATCGGCGGAGATCCGGAACGTAGCCCTGGTGCTGGGTCTGATCTGCACGGGCGCCGGCGTGTTCATCTACGTCCGGGCCGAACAGGTTGCCGAGATGACCGACGCCGCCGACGGCGGTACGCATCGCGCCTGGATCGGCCACATCTTCATTGTCGGCGGTAGCGTCTTTGGCATTGTGAACGCCTACGGCGTGGTCACCGGAACCCGCGAAAAGCCCATTGAAGGGTTCCTGGTCGCGGTGGTATTCGCACTGATCGGGGTTGCCATGGTGTTGATGCGGCGCGGCGAACCGCCGCGCTTGTAATCTCGCGAGTATTGGGATCGCCACTTCTGCGACTAGTTTTTTGTCGGGCGTCATTGTCTACGCAGAACGGCGCGTTCTCGCGATTTTATTCCTCGGCTTTGCATCGGGTCTGCCGCTTGCGCTGACTGGCCAGACGCTAGCGGTGTGGATGAAAGAAGAGGGCGTCTCGCTGACTGCGATTGGTTTGTTCGCGCTGGTCGGCCTGCCCTACGTTCTCAAATTCACCTGGGCGCCGCTGATCGATGCGGTCCAGATCCCGCTATTGGCCCGCTGGCTCGGCCGCCGCCGGGCCTGGCTAATCACCACGCAGCTAGCGCTAATCGCCGCGATCGTTGCACTCGGCAGCATCGATCCGGTCGCGGCCCCGGTGATCACAGCCGCGGTCGCAGTCGCGGTCGCGTTCTGTTCGGCGAGCCAGGATATCGTGATCGATGCGTTCCGGATCGAAAGCCTGGCCGAGGACCGCCAAGCCGCCGGTATGGCCAACTACGTTGCCGGTTATCGAATCGCTCTGCTGATTTCGACCGCGGGCATGTTCGAAATCGTCGCCATCGTCCAAGCCGGGGGACTCGCCGGATCCGCGGCCTGGTTTGTCGGCTACGCGATTGCCGCAGGCATGATCGCGATCGGCATGGTCACCGTATTACTGTCTGGCGAGCCCGAAGATCCCGATCAAGAAAATGTCGCCACACCACCCGGCCGGCATATTGGCGATGGTGGCGCGTTCCTCGCGGCGGTGATCGATCCGTTTCGCGAGTTCATGCAGCGGCCGATGTGGGTCGGGGTGTTGCTGTTCGTGATGCTGTTCAAGTTCGGCGACGCCTTCGCGGGCATCATGACCGCTCCGTTCGTGCTCGATATTGGTTTCGACAAAACCGACTACGGCCGCGTCGTTAAAGTATTCGGCTTTGCCGCGGTACTGATCGGCGGTTTCGCCGGCGGCTACGTTTATCGGGTCGCCGGTGCGGTCACCAGTCTGTGGATCGCCGGCATCGTCCAGATGCTGTCGAACCTGATGTTCGTGTGGCAGGCCATTGCCGGTGTCGACTACAACGTGCTGGTGCTGACGATCGGCGTCGAAAACTTCACCGGTGGCCTCGGCACGGTGATCTTCGTCGCATTCATCTCCAGCCTTTGCCGTGATCGCGCTTACACCGCAACGCAGTTCGCGCTGCTTTCGGCGCTGGCCGCGGTCGGCCGTACGGTGCTATCGGCCTCGGCTGGCTGGTTCGCCGATACCATCGGTTGGCCTTTGTTCTTCGTGCTCACGACCGGCGCAGCGGTGCCGGGCTTGTTGCTGCTCTGGTGGCTGGTTCGGGCCGGTGCCGTCGAGTCCAGATCTAGCGCAAACATGCCAGCATCTTGATGCCGGGTTTGAAGGCTAACTCCCGCTTGATCACCTGGAAGCCGTGGCGTTCGAGTAATCGCTTGAGGCTGGCGGCTCTGAAATAGAGGCAATGCGACGGGGGCGAAAACCCGTCCCATTGCAAGAGATCGCGGGGCCGGCGCCAATGGCCGATGTCGGGGGTGGTCAGATAGAAATGACCGCCCGGGCACAGCAACGACGCCACGGCTCTGACGAACGCATTGACGTCGGTTACGTGCTCGATCACTTCTGAGCAGTAGATGAAATCGAAGGGCGCCGGCCCCTGCGCGAGATAATTCTCGATGGTCCCATGAAAGAATGTGGCGGCCGGGTAATTGTTCTTCGCATAGGCTACTGAGGCCGGGTCAAGTTCGACCCCACCCGCGTCCCACCCGCTCTCGCGCGCGGCTTCGACCATGAAGCCGCCATTGGCGCCAACGTCGAGGAAGCGTCGGCTCGAGTGGCTGGGGCCGGCTGTTGCGTTGATGGTTCGGCTTAAGCGCCGAATGCGCTGGCGCGAACGGCGCAGTTTGGAGTCAACTTTGGCAAAGTAGCCCGATGTGGTGCCATCGTAAGCGTCGGCATAAAGCGCATCAATCGCGGCAGCGCTCGGCATTGGATCGAGATAGATCAGGCCACATTCGGCACACTCAAAGAGCTCCATGCCGTGGTGACGGATATACAGGCGCCGATCGGTACTTCCGCAAACTTGGCATGCGTCTGCGCCGGTATGGGAGGCAGTCATATCCATCATGCTTATGGCTTGGGGTGACGTCGTATTAGGCCGCGCCAAAATACCGGCGCCACTAACCTCAAACGATGGCGGCGGATATTATCCACGACAAGCGAGTCGTCGGGTGGTTGAGTCATGACAGAACAAAGAACCAGACTAATAGCCGTTGACGGCGATATCACCCAACTCGATGTCGACGTTATCGTCAATGCCGCCAATAACCGCTTGGTCGGTGGTGGCGGCGTCGATGGCGCAATCCATCGTGCCGCGGGACCCAAACTATTCGCCGCATGTCGAAAACTCGGAGGCTGTCCCACCGGCGAAGCACGGGTCACGCCCGGATTAGGCCTCCCTGCAAGATATTATGTGGTGCATGTTGTTGGCCCGGTGTGGAATGGCGGTCGCCGGAGGGGAGTGGCGCTGCTTGCAAGGTGTTACTGCCAAGCGCTGGAGCTCGCTGTAGCCTGCGAGGCGCGCAGCATTGCCTTCTCAGCGATCGGTACCGGCGTTTACGGCTATCCGCTTGGTCCGGCGAGCGAGATCGCTCTCTCTGCAGTCGGCGGGCTCCTCGGGGAGACTGATACGAAGATAGAACAAGTGGTATTTCCTGTTTTGGAACAGGTGTTTACAAAATCTATCGTGCGGCGTTGGCTGAGTTGGGTTACTAGGCGACCGCCGGTGCGTCGACTACGGCGGTTTGATTTGACCGCTCTGGGCGGCGCACGTACACTTCTCGCGCATTCAACCTGTAGGGAGACGGATAATGGGTAAGTTTGGTTTGGTCGCCGCGGTCGTCGGCACCTTGGCCTTCGCAAGCTCAGCCATGGCAGAGGGCGGTTGTTTTGGCGCGTCCCATAAGGCGCAATCGTCGTCACCCGTCGTCGTTGCGACGACACCGCTAGTAGCACCAACGACGACAAAAAAAGAGGGCTAACCCTCCGCTTTCGCCGGTAGGTATCCGATTTTCGGCTGCCTACCTCAGGTGCGGCGATTACAGTCGCAGTAAGTACGCTATTGCTTGGTAAGGTGGACACCGTCGGATTCGTCTGGCGGTATTGTTATAGATGGCCCTAAACGTTCGACACCGTTTCTCGCGGAATTCGGGGAAATTGGCGTCTGCCGGAAAGGTCCTTTCCGGTAAGAAAAAGATCTATCTTCGCCGTCTCCTCCGATTGCCGCCCCCGCGTACGACAGCACGTTTGAAGCTGCCCTACTCGATGTTCGCCGCCGATGGGCGCCTCGAAGTGAGGGTGACCCGCAAGCGCCAGGACATTATCGCCGCCCAAGAACTTCGCTACAGCGTGTTCTACGAAGAACTCGGCGCCTCGGCGACGCGGCGAATGGCGGCCAAGGGCCGTGATTTCGATGAGTTTGACGGCCGCTGCGATCATCTTCTGGTGATTGACCACAATTTGCCCAAGGGCCAATCAGTGGTAGGCACCTACAGAATTTTGCGTCACGAAGTGGCTATGCGTTATGGCGGTTTCTACTCGGCCACCGAGTACGACATCATGCCGCTGGTTGCCAATATCGCGCAGACCGGCGAGTTGATGGAACTCGGACGCAGCTGCGTCCACCCCGATTACCGCACCAATTGGGTTATTCAGCTTTTATGGCGCGGGCTGGCCGGTTATATCCAGGCCCACGAAGTAAAGTATATGTTCGGCTGTGCGAGCCTGCCCGGGACTGACGCGCAGGCGCTCAAGCTGCCGCTCTCGTTCCTACACCATGAACATCTCGCGCCCCGTGAACTTCTGGCGCACGCATTGCCCGAACGCTATGTCGATATGAACCTGATGGCGCGCGACGAGATCGACAAGGCTGCGGCGCGCAAGAGTTTGCCGCCGCTGATCAAGGCTTACTTGCGACTTGGCGCGTTCATTGGTGATGGCGCAGTTACCGACCGGCAATTTGATACAACCGATGTGTTTATCGTGCTGCCGCTCGACCGCGTCGCCGACAAATACCGTGAGCACTTCAAACGCAGCGAAGCCGCGCCCGCTGAATAGCTGAGAAATGTCGTCGCGGGGCGGGTTCAACCCCGCGACGTGCCCAAGGCGTTATGTGTATGTGATCGCTACTTAAGCCGGGCGGCGAGTTCGACCTTATAGGCATCCATGTCGTAGATCGGCCGCCGCGCCACGTTGGTTTCCATGGCCGCTTTTACCACTGCCGGGGCGATGTGCGAGATCAAGCGCGGATCGAACGGCGTCGGGATAATGTATTCAGTGCCGAACTTGAGCTTGCGTCCGCCGTAGGCCGCGGCCACCTCATCAGGCACATCTTCCTGGGCCAGTTCGGCCAGCGCTCGCGACACCGCCATTTTCATTTCCTCGTTGATCGTGGTCGCCGAGCAATCGATCGCGCCGCGGAAGATGAACGGGAAGCACAGAACGTTGTTGACCTGGTTGGGATAGTCCGAACGGCCGGTGGCAATGATCGCGTCTTCGCGGGCCTCGCGCGCTACCTCGGGGCGAATTTCAGGGTCGGGATTGGCCATCGCGAAAATGATCGGATGATCACCCATTGTTTTGACCATGTCCGCGGTCAGCGCGTCTTTACGCGAAACGCCGATGAATACGTCGGCACCCTTGATCGCATCAGCCAGCGTGCGGTGCGGAGTATCGACGGCAAGTTTCTGTTTTTCCGCGTTGAGGTCGTTGCGCCCGGTGTGGATCACGCCCTTGGAATCGCACACCACCGCGTTGTCGTCCCGCAGACCCAGGTTCTTCATCATATTCAAGCACGCCGTGCCGGCGGCGCCAGCACCATTGACAACTACTCTGACCTTTGCGACGTCCTTGCCGCTTATTTTCAGCGCGTTAAGAAAACCCGCACCACAGATAATCGCGGTGCCATGCTGATCATCGTGGAACACCGGGATATCCATTAGTTCCTTCAGCTGATCCTCGATCGCGAAGCATGCCGGCGCGCCGATATCCTCGAGGTTGATGCCCGAAAATGATGGACCCATGTAGCGCACCGCATTCACAAAGCTGTCGACATCATAGGCGTCGAGCTCGATGTCGATCGCATCGATACCGGCAAAGCGCTTAAACAGCACCGCCTTGCCTTCCATCACCGGTTTTGAGGCCAGCGCGCCGATATTGCCCAGACCGAGCACGGAAGTTCCGTTGGAGATAACGGCGACCATATTGCCGCGGGCTGTGTACTCGTAAGCCGTCGCGGGATCTTCGTGGATTTTGAGGCAGGGGACCGCAACACCCGGCGAGTAGGCAAGCGATAGATCGCGCTGCGTCACAAGTGGCTTGGTTGGCAAGATCGAGATCTTGCCGGGTTGGCCCTGGGCATGAAAATCAAGCGCTTCCTGATCGGTGATCGTCATCTTGTCTGCCATGTTTCTCCTCCTGATATCAGTAACGCCGGAAAAGGCGCTGTCGGATTTGGCTGCCGGCACGGTGCGCGTGATCGCAAAACCGGTGCCCGCTGTCAAGCTGCAACGGAGAATACTGACTATCGGGGGACGCGGTAAACAGGAGAAACGAATAGGCGATGTGCTAACGTCCGGCGGATGGTTTCGGACGTTGATGCTGAGCAGGTCGACGAGATGACAGCGAGCCCTGAGCCCACGTCTCGTCGCCGCTCCAGCGCGGCTGCAGGCGGCGACGTTACGCCCATGGTCAAGCAGTTCCTCGGCATTAAGCAGGCCCATCCCGATGGTCTATTGCTGTTCCGCATGGGTGACTTCTACGAGATGTTTTTCGATGATGCGGTCGCGGCTTCGGCGGCGCTCAGCATCGCATTGACCAAGCGCGGCCGCCATCGCGGCGACGACATCCCGATGTGCGGAATACCGGTGCATGCTGCCGATACCTATATCGACCGGCTCATTCGCGCTGGCTTCAAGGTCGCCGTTTGCGAGCAGGTCGAAGACCCGGCCGAGGCTAAGAAACGCGGCCCCAAGGCTATTGTCGCGCGAGACGTGCTGCGTGTCATCACGCCGGGCACGCTGACCGAAGAGACACTGCTCGATGCGCGTAGCCACAACTATCTGGTTGCGATCGGGCGAGCTGGGTCGGCGCTGGGCCTGGCCTGGTTCGACATGTCGACTGGTGATATCAGCGTCACCGATGTCACGGTCGCCACCCTGGCTACCGAATTTGCGCGCCTTGAGCCGGGCGAGATCCTGGTTTCTGAGTCACTGATCGAAGAACCCTCCCTTTATGAGCTGTTCGGAGATTGGAAAGCGGTGCTGACGCCGCTGGCGGCCGGTCAGTTTTCCAGTAAGAACGGCGAACGACGGCTTAAAGAAGCCTATGGCGTGGCTTCGCTTGATGGTTTTGGCACCTTCGCAAGAGCCCATCTGGCGGCGCTTGGCGCGATCATCGACTACGTCGAGCTGACTCAACGTGGGCGGCTACCCAAACTAAGGCCGCCGGTGCTGGTCGCGGCGAATGCGACCCTAGCCATCGACAGCGCGACTCGGCGCAATCTAGAGATCGTCCAAACGCTGACCGGGGAGCGCAGCGGCAGCTTGCTGCACACCATCGACCGTACGCTGACCAGCGCCGGCGCGCGCATGTTGGCGCAGCGGCTAGCGGCGCCGCTCACCGACGCCGCCGCCATAACCGCGCGACTGGATCTGGTGCAGATGTTTGTCGAGCGGAGCGATCTGCGTGGCGCCGTCCGCGCTGCACTTAGGCGATGCCCGGATCTCGAGCGATCTTTGTCGCGTCTATCGCTCGGTCGCGGCGGCCCGCGTGACCTCGCCGCAACCCGCGATGCCGCCAGTCGGGCGCAGGAGCTGCGCGGCATCCTAGCCGACGCCGGTGAACCCTCGGCGGGCCCGGGCCTTTCAGAAATAGTCGGTGCGCTGGGCCAGCACGACGTGTTGATCGACCGGTTGACGCGAGCGCTGGGGCCGGACTTGCCGCTCCTGGCCCGTGACGGCGGCTTCATCGCCGCGGGCTACCTGCCCGAACTCGACGAGCAGCGCCAACTGCGCGACGAAAGCCGCCGCCTGATCGCCGGTCTGCAACAGAACTATGCCGAGGCAACCGGGATCACCAGCCTCAAGATTCGTCACAACAACGTGCTCGGCTATTTCGTCGAAGTCACCAAAACCCACGCCGATAAGATCGGCACCGACCACAAAACCTTTATCCACCGGCAAACTCTTGCCAGCGCGGTTCGCTACACCACCGTTGAGCTCAGCGATTTTTCCGATCGCATCAATCGTGCCGCTGACCAGGCCGTGGGGCTTGAGCTCGCGCTGTTTGACGATCTCACTAGCGAGGTAATGGCACGTGCTGATGATCTCGCACTGGCGGCGCAGATGGTTGCTGCGATCGATGTTTCCAGCGCCCTGGCTGAACTCGCACTTGAACGTCGTTACGTGCGTCCGACCGTTAGTGAAAGCGCCGCCTTTCATATCGTCGGCGGTCGCCACCCGGTGGTTGAAGCCGCGCTAGTTGGGGA
>Ga0115002_10009895_pt1 | contig 10330 bp, 11 predicted proteins | sample ArcticOcean_MG_C_8_FD_89576 | JGI IMG/M metagenome (GOLD analysis project Ga0115002, IMG submission 89576) | Marine microbial communities from western Arctic Ocean - ArcticOcean_MG_CB11_86 | ecosystem: Environmental > Aquatic > Marine > Oceanic | place: Arctic Ocean: Canada Basin | collected... | reverse complement strand
CCGCGGTAATCTTGTTGGCCCCTCACCCGGAATGCTACAATGAACTAGTCGATCCCCCGCCGTTCCTCGCGAACGCTCCGCAGTAGCTCAGTGGTAGAGCAGTCGGCTGTTAACCGACTTGTCGCAGGTTCGAATCCTGCCTGCGGAGCCAATTCCTAGTTAGGCTAACTACAGGATGTTTTCCTCTGCCCCTCTAAACAAGGAGGGGTTTTGTTGTTTACAGCAGATGGTTATCCAGAACTGGCTCATGGGTTTCGGTTGTCCTTAGAGGTATCTGGACTTAGACCTACTACCATTAGGAACTACACAGCGGATGCCCGGAAGTTCGTAGAACACTATGAGGCACTAAGCGACTTCGATGATCTGGACATCGTGATTTATGAGCCAGATAGCCGGTCGTCGGAAGCACGAGTCAGCCGTTCCACGGAAGTGCCCAAAATGACGGCCGGGAAAGCGACCTTGGTGGGGTTGATACACCGCTATCTTGGCGGCCTGCTGGATCCGTTCGTGACGCTGCTGGAGGTGCACAAGCTCATGTACTTCATGCAAGCCGCAGGTGAGCCACTTCGGCTCAGTTTTACAAAGAGGCCTTTTGGGCCATATGCCGAGAATCTGCGCCACGAGATGAACCGCATTGAGGGCCACATGATATCCGGCTACGGAGACGGCGGCGACGCCCCTTACAAGCAGTTGGAGCTTGTGCCGGGTGCGCTCGACGATGCACGTGCATTTCTTAAGAACAGGTCCGTGACTCAGACTCGATTTGAGAAAGTTGGTGATCTCGTAGATGGATTCGAGTCGCCATTCGGTCTGGAATTGCTGTCAACGGTTCACTGGATCGTTAGCAATGAACAGGTCCGATCCGTGGATGACGTCGTGAAGAGGACCTACGCATGGAACGACAGGAAAAAACAGTTCTCCCGACGCCAGATTGAGCTTGCGGTCAATGTCCTTTCTCGTAAGGGTTGGTTCACCAACCTGAATGCCCCGAGACCGGCATGACCACCGCCCCACCGAGCGGGGCCTTGAGCGACTGATCTGCCCGGCACTCATGGCTCACTGTGGTGCTTATTGTCTGGGCGAAGAAAATTTCCGGGAATTGCCGCGGACATCCACTGAACCAGAGAAGGGCGAGCAAGACCCCTATCTTCTTCTCGACAAAAGACTGTACGCTTGTGAGCCGTCAGGGGTGCAATAGGCTTACCCTGACCAAGCCTGTACAATAGCCCCATTCGACCAGCAGGGCCCCTACAGTCCCAGGGAGGTGACCCCATGGCGGAGAAGGCCTACATACTGATAGAGGTGGCGGTGGGCACGACGGCGGAGGTAACAGGAAAGTTGCGGGCCCTGTCGGGGGTGCTGGAAGTAGAATCGCTTTCCGGCCCGTACGACATCGTTGCGGTGATCACGGGTCAAGACCTGACCGCCGTCGGCGAGCTTGTTACGGGTGACATTCACAGCGTCCCCGGCATCAAGCGCACGATCACCTGTCTGTGCATCGGCACGACTGGCTGAGGGAACCGCTAGCGTCCGGTCTCCCACTCCTCGCGAAGCAGTCCGTAGTACAGGTCGTCTACCGGCTGACCATTTACGATACTTTCGCGTCTCAGTACCCCTTCGCGGGTCATCCCTAGTTTTTCCATCACCCGCCAGGACCCCTGGTTTGGCAAATCGGCCATGGCAAAGATCTTCGCCAGCCCAAGGTTCTTGAACCCCCAATCGACCACCGCGTGCGCCGCCTCAGTCATCAGGCCCTTGCGCCAGTGGGCTCTGGCCATTCCGTAGCCAAGTTCGGCGTCGTCACGCGATTCTCGCTTTTTCAGTCCGATGCTACCAATAACCTTGGAATCGAGCACCATAGCAAAGGTCGGGTTGGAATCCCACGGGGCAAGGATGCGCGTTGCCACATACTCGTCCGCGTCACGACGAAGGTATGGACTTGGCATTCGGCGGCCAAGATAGAGCGACCACTCGGGATCCTTGGCGTACGCGAATACATCCTCGGCGTCGGTGAGACGATATGGCCTCAGTAGCAGACGTTCTGTCTTCAGTTCAACAGGTTCCGACATTCGAAGGCCTCCCTGCCCAGCACGGGCCGAGGGGCTATTGTACTAGCATCCTGGTTTGGGTCTTGGCCAGACAACGAGTCTGTACAATGAGCAACGCTCCTGTCGCCACAGGTTCACATCTGAGAGGGCCGGGCTGACATGACCGTCAGTATAGGTACGGACGATTTCCATGTTGCGCTGCTGAGAGCGGTGAACGTTGGCGGCAAGAACCGGCTGCCGATGAAAGAGCTGGCCGCGATTTTCAGCGACGCTGGCGCGGTCGATGTGCAGACCTATATCCAGAGTGGCAACGTCGTCTTTCGGGCGACATCTGATCTTGCCGAGAGACTGCCATCAATGGTCACCGCGGCCATTTTGAAACGCTTCGAATTCGAGGTTCCGGTGGTGACACGCTCGGCAGAGGAATTTCGCGGGGTTGCCTCTGGTAACCCGTTCCTGGCAGACGGCGTCGATACCACCAAGCTACACGTCGCATTTCTGACGGACAGGCCGGACGCCACGAGAGCCGATACGCTCGACCCCGGACCATCGTCGAGCGACGAGTTTGAGATGCGAGGCTATGAGGTCTACCTGCGCTGCCCCGATGGCATGGGCCGCACCAGGCTCACGACCGCGTATCTGGACAAGACGCTGGCGACAACAAGCACAATACGCAACTGGCGGACAGTATCGAAGCTGGTCGACATGCTCCCGGGCGGGTGATCTCACCAGTGTTGAGTTGGGACACGGAGGTGAGATATGGCATTCGATCCGGAGCTGGCGGACCGTGTTCGTGGCGTCCTGGCGGGCGTCGACGACGTGACGGAAAAGAAGATGTTCGGCGGGCTGACCTTCATGTTGGGGGGCAAGATGTACTGCGGCATTGTGGGGGATAGGCTGATGGTGCGGGTTGGCCCTGACGCCTATGACGACGCCCTTGCGGAGCCCTTCGTTGCGACTATGGACTTTCACCGGGCGGCCACTCAAGGGGATGGTCTACGTCGATGGGGAAGGGCTTCGTCAGGACGATTCTCTCGCTGAGTGGGTTGGACGTGGGGTGGAGTTTGCCTCTTCCTTGTAGGAGCGGCAAGACTCCCCTTATAGGGGGATGTCTGCTAGGAACGCCTCGACGACTTGGTGGAAGCCGGTCGGGTTGTCGCCGGGTACTAGGTGTCCGGCGTCTGGGACTACGGCGAGGCGGCCGTTCGGTAGGCGTTGAGCCATCTCTTCGGCGGTTTTCTGTGACAGCACCGTGCTTCCTGCGCCACGTACGACGAGGGCGTGGCATTGCACTCCTTCTACCTTGTGCCACATCTGGGCGACGATGTCAGGGCTGGTCCATGGCTTCGCGTCGGGTGACCGGAATACCCTGTCGTACTTCCAGGTCCATCGGCCGTCCGGTAGCTGTTTGAGGTTGTTGGTCAGGCTGCCGCGAATCTGCCGGTCCGAGCGGCGCGGATTGTACTGTTTGGTCTTGACCACGAACTCCTCGAAGGTGTCGAGGACGTCCATGTTCTCCACGAACCGGCGAATCGTGTCGGCCCCACTCTGTTGCAGTTCTGGGGCCGAGTCGACCACTATCAGGGCTGCAACCTGAGCGGGATAGTCGGCTGCGTATGTGAAGGCGTTTCGGCCCCCCATCGACAGGCCCATGAGCACGATGTCGTCGAGGCCAAGCTCGGATAGTACCGCGGCGATATCGCCCTGGTGCGCTGAAAGGGAGTACTCGGCGTTTGGTGCCCAGTCGCTGTCGCCGTGGCCTCGCTGGTCCAGAGCCACGATGTGGTACCGGTCGCACAGCGCCAGCGCGGCGAAGTCCCAGGAGTGGGCCGTCTGACCCATCCCGTGCAGCATTATGATGGGGCGGTCTGTTGGCTTGCCCCACTCCAGGTAGTGAAAGCGCAGCCCATTCGCCTCGACGAAGCCACTGCTCGGTACCGCGTCCTCGTGAAACTGGACACCCGCCGCCCTCGCAGCTTCGTGTAGCGGCATACCGCCCAGATTTTGCTCAGCCATGCGTACTTGCTCTAGTTTCGACGTATGTGTTCATCGTGAACAGTGTAGCGTGTGCGGCAAGTCGAGGTGGTTTCCGGGGAGGCCCGTTCTCCACAACTGTTCCATCGTGTTCCATTCTGTTCCGCTTGCTAGCTGGGTCCGGAGTGTCGATGGAACAATCTGGGCCATTCTGGGCCTGTATGGAACGAGAATGGCACATCAATGGAACACTTTGGAAACGAAAGAGGGACGGATCATTAAGATCCGCCCCTGCACAGTAATATTAGCACAAATGTACGCTATACTCCAATTGGATTCAGGGAGTGAAGCAAGGGCAACACTAGGCCAGCCCTTCCCATCCTGACGCCTGCTCGTACGCGTCCGCGACTTGAAGGAGCAGGGCGTCCTCGAAGGGGCGTCCTGCCAGTTGCAGGCCGATCGGCAGGCGCTCTGAGGTTAGTCCGCAGGGTACGGAGATGGCGGGGCCGCCGTACAGGTTCCAGGGACGCGTCAGGCGCGACAGCATCGGGCCCTTGGGTTCGGTCCGGTCGCCGACGGCCACCATCGGCTCGCCTATTTTGGGAGCGCCGACGGGGCAGGTCGGGGTCAGCAGAACGTCGACGGTCGCCATTGCGCTGTCCACCTGTTCACAGTAGGCAGCGCGCGCGCGCTGAGCACGAACGTACTGCGCCGCCGGGATGATCGTCCCTGGCTCCAGCCTGTCACGGACCGCCGGGTCGAACTGGTCTCCTTGGTCCCGGATGTGTTCGAGGTGCACCTCGGCGGCTTCGGCAAGCATGATGGTGTTGGATATGGCAGGCACGTTGTCGAGCATGGGGATCGATACCTGTTCGATAGTGGCGCCCATCCCTTCGAGGACGCGAGACGCCGCCATGACCGCTATTTTCACCTCTCCGTCCAACACGTTGAAGTAGTGCTCATCCGGTATGCCGATGCGCAGCCCGTCGATGGGCCTGCCGAGCCTCTGTGCGAAATCCTCCGGAGCGCGTTCGTTGGAGGAGGGGTCGCGGGCGTCGGGCCCGGCAATAGCGTTCATCACAAGGGCCGCGTCCCGGACGGACCGGGTCATCGGCCCGACCGTGTCCAGACTCCAGCACAGTGGGTACACGCCGTACCTGCTCACCAGGCCGTAGGTCGGCTTCAGCCCGACAATGCCGCACAGCGCCGAGGGGATGCGCACCGAGCCGCCGGTGTCGCTGCCGAGGGTGGCCATGGCCTGCCCGGCAGCTACCGAGGAGCCTGAGCCGCCACTGGACCCCCCGGTGACGCGGTCGGTGTTCCAGGGGTTGTGGGCCGGGCCGTAGTGCGGGTTCTCGCTGCTGGCCCCAAAGGCGAACTCGTGCATCTGGAGCTTTCCGAGGAGCACCGCACCCACGTCTGAGAATTTTTCCACCACGGCGGCATCGTAGTCTGGAACGAAATCGGTCAATATCTTCGAGCCAACGGTGGTGCGGATGCCCTTGGTGTAGTAGAGGTCCTTGAGGCCGATGGGCACGCCGTGGAGCGGGCCTCGCGGTCCAGATTTTCGTATTTCCTGCTCAGCCTCACGGGCGCTTTCGAGGGACTCGTTTTCGAGAAGTGTGATGAATGAGTTGAGCTTGGGCTCGGTCTCAGCGATTCGATCCAGGTGGGCCTGAACAAGCTCCACCGGGGACAGCTCGCCGCTGGCAATTAGGCCGGAAGCCTCTGAGATCGTCATGAAGCACAGTTTGGTGTTTCCCATTACCGGCCTCCTGGCCGGAATCTGATGGAGGGCTCGTGGCCGACCACGTCGAGCGCGAGGATTTCACGCAGCCACTCGGTGGTCTTCTGCGCGCCAGGCAGGAGGGTGTCCAACCTGGCCTCGGTCGTCTCCACACCAAATTGGCGTAGGGCCGCCGCCAGCTCATCCTGCGTCATCTGGGAATGTTCCATCTTTGGCCCTCTCTTTTGGAGCGTGCTCATAGGGGTCGGTCGGCACTTCTTGATTATTTGGTAAGACTAGAGGAACGAAAGGTTTAGGGATAGGTGCGGGCTCACCGCTTTGGTCCGCTTCTCTGTGGACAAGTCCGTCCAGTTGATCGCCTTGGGACTGGGCGTGGGGGATTATACGTGCCCCTTCTCAGTCGTCTGGGGCGTAAGGATGCCCGACACCAAGTGGTACTGTCAATTTTTCGCGGCGTTTTTGTGGATGGGGCTACCAGGACGCTGAAGGGCCTCCGGTCGACCCAGCGAAGGCGCGGCGGGTACCTTGTACGGTCTTGAGATGGGCTATGACCTTCCCCCCGAGGAGGCCTATGGTAAGACGTGGCACATGAGCGAAAGGTACAGTTTGGGGTATATCAGGGACTCTTTCGACGACCTGCCGGCGCGTTTTGAGAATCAGTACTTGAGGGGCCATCTTCGGAAGATTGAGGCGATTGAAGCGGAGCAGAAATTGGAAATTGTGTTGGAGCCGATGAGGAATGCAGAACCAGGCGATGCAGGGCAAGGTTGACCTGCATCGCTGCTCTTCCGGGGCCGTGACCCTCACAACGGCCCTTGTGATTTCAAACACGCGCCGGGACAATTATCGATATGACGACTATTCTTTCCTTATAGCTGACCATTCATCACGTAAGATTCCATACAGCACTTGGACTGCTCTTCCATTAAGCGCAATCATGTGACTTTTTAAATATGCCTCACGAACCATACCCATCTTCTCCATCACTCTTTGAGACTGAACATTTTCACCATCTGCGCCGGCAAAAATCTTGTCAAGGCCGAGTTTCCCAAATCCCCAATCCAACATGGCATTGGCAGCCTCTGGAACTATCCCTTTTCCCCAGTACGGCTTTGACAGTCCATATGCCATATGGGCTCGGTTATGTTCCTTCTCAACATTCAATTTGATAAAACCTATGACCTTTCCCTCAAATTGAACAGCAAACATCGGTGTCGTATCCCAGGGAGTTAAGACCTGTCTGGCAACCCATTTCTCCGCGTCCCATCTAGTGAATGGTTGAGGAGTACCAAGAAACCGAGCAAACTCTGGATCATCTGAATATTCAAATACGTCGTCAACGTCTCCCACATAAAAATGACGCAAAATAAGTCTATCTGTCTTGATTTCAATTTCATGTTCGGTAGTTTCCAAAACTAAAAATCTCCTAGAAGGGATTATACGCAGGATGCCTACCGCCCCCGTTTCTAATCTCCGGGGATGACCTCTTTACGGTGAATGCATCAAAGCTTGGGTTACGCTGCCTTCAATACTGAAGGGGGAGTGTATCAGGCTGTAGGTCTCTTTGATTGGTCGGTGGTTGGCGCGCTACGTTCCGTTCGCCGGAGGCGCTGAGCGATCTGCGTCCTTGGGTGCAAACTACAGCCTACATCGTCATGGCTGAACAGGCGAGTTATCCGGCTGTACGATCGGTGTGCTTACGTTTCGCTTTGGAGAGGCAGGCTCTGCGGGCCTGTATACAGGGGTTGGGGTCCCCGGCGGGATTCGAACCCGCGACATGCTGCTTAGGCTTAGCAGCACGTCCACCGACTCCGTCCCACTCGGCAAAGGCGTCATGATGTGTCTACGATTCCTCGAACCCGTGGCTTTCGAACTTCAAGGTCTGGCTGTTCTCCGTGACGATGCGGACCACCTGTTCCGGCGCGCCGTCAGGGATTCGAACCCTGGACACTCGGATTAAAAGTCATCCGGAGCTCAGCTGGCACCTCGCCAACCTACCATCAGGGTCAACGTTTGGAGGGAGCTACTGTCGCGAGGATGCTGAGGGTACTCCGGTTGGTCCCGCATGCCTGGGCGTGTAGTACACAATGCGCCCCTTGTCTCTCGGCTGGAGAGATAGGGAGGGCGCCATCGAGTAGTGCCGAAAACCTTGGTCAGATCATATTCCAGAAGTCGCGGATAACGAGTGATACCGTCACGACCACGACAGCAGACAGTGCCAACGCAGCTGCTACGAGCACAAACACCACAATCCGGAGTGCAGCCTTGACGGGTCGATACCGGTTCATTTGTTCCCTATGAATCGATGATCGCGGTCATCGGTAGTGCCTCTGTCCGATAGCCAACCGTAACGCTTGCGCCAGGGCGCGGATTCACGCCGGTGGAGCCTTCATGAGTCAAGCAAAATAGGAGTCTGAAGGCTCTGTTGTCCCCTACGGGAAACACCGTACTGAGCCGTCGGGGGCGAGCAGGCAGCCTGTGCATCATGGCTCCACCAATTCTACTCAAGGTCTTGTGATTGTTCCACTTAGGTTCGGTGTGGTGCTCTGCTGGGGGAAGAAAAATAAAAATATATGGTGTTCTGAGGGACACCCTCAGTCTCCCGGCAGAAGGGCTGCGCCCCTCTGCACTCCCCCGAAGGACTGGGGAGGCTGTCTGGATGGGGTAGGGCAGGCCTCTGCCCTACCCAGCGTGCGCAGCACCCTATTCGACGGTTACTGACTTTGCTAGGTTTCGTGGCTGGTCCACGTCTGCGCCCCTCTGTACTGCGATGTGGTATGCCAGAAGCTGCATCGGCACTGCCAGCAGCATCGGCGATATTAGGGGGGATGATGCCGGGATGTATATGACATCGTCAGCAATCGTCGTGATGTGGTAGTCGCCCTCGGTTGCAACGGCGATGACCTTGCCGCCCCTGGCCTTTGCCTCGCTGACGTTGCTCAGCATCTTCTCATACAGGTCGTCTCTGGGCATCAGAGCTACCACGGGCATATTCTCATCGATCAGAGAGATGGGCCCGTGCTTCATCTCTCCGGCCGGGTAGCCCTCAGCGTGGATGTAGGAAATCTCCTTGAGCTTGATAGCCCCCTCCATGGCCAGAGGGAAGTTGAGCCCGCGTCCCAGGAACAGGAAGTCGGAGTATTTGGAGTACCGTTTTGCCAGGTCGACGTACTGCGTCTCATCCAGGATGAGGCCGCCGAGCATCTCTGGCAGGTGGGCTAGCTCTTCCACCAATTCTTTCAACCGCTCTCCGCCAAGCACGCCACGCTTGATGCCCAGGTGCATGGCGAGCATGTAGAGCGACACCAGTGAGCACTCGAATGTCTTGCTAGCCGCCACCGCGATCTCTAGCCCTGCGCGGATGTAGACCGTGCCGTCGGCGATGCGAGTCGCCTGCGTCCCCTCGTAGTTGCACAGCGTGACCTGCCGTGCACCGGACTCCGCCGCTTCGCCCATAGCTGCGAGGGTGTCTGCGGTTTCGCCCGACTGGCAGACCGAGATCACAAGCGTCCGTTCGTTCAGGATTGGCTTGCGGTAGCGGAACTCCGATGAGTTGTCGGATTCTGCGGGTATCCTGGCCAGGGTCTCGATCCAGTGACGCCCAACCATTGCCGCGTGCATGCTCGTCCCCATGCCCAGTAGCACTACCCGGTCGATGTCCGCGATTTCAGCATCTGATAGCGGGAACTCGTCCAGATCGACGGTGTGTCGGCCAAAAGAGACACGTCCGCGCATGGTGTTGACCACCGCCTCTGGCTGCTCGTGAATCTCCTTCAGCATGAAGTGCTTGTACTCGCCCTTCGCCGCGGTAGTTGCGTCGTAGGAGACCGTCATCGGGCGCTTGGTGACCTCTTTGCCGTCGAGGGTCATATAGGTGGCGCCCTCGGGTGTAGCCATTGCCACTTCGCCACCCGTGAGGTATGCCACGCGTCGGGTGTGGGAGATCAGCGCTGGAAGGTCGCTCGCGACGTACATCTCGTCTTCGCCGTAGCCGATCACTATGCCGCCGGCGTTGCCGACCCGGAAACCTACAAGCTTTCCGGGTTCACGACGCGACGCTGTGACCACGGCGTGGGCACCCTGGATGCGTCCCGCTGTTAGCCTTGCGGCCTCCTCCAGGGGTTTGTCTTCCTGCATGTACGATTCGATCAGGTGAGGGATGCACTCGCTGTCCGTCTCGGAGGCGAATACGTGCCCCTGATCTTCGAGCTCGCGTCGCAACTCGACGAAATTCTCGACGATTCCGTTGTGGACGACGGCGACCTCGCCCCGGCAGTCGGTATGCGGGTGGGCGTTCTCGTCGGTGGGACCGCCGTGGGTTGCCCACCGGGTGTGTCCGATGCCGTTGGTGCCCTCTGGGAGCGTGTCGCCCAGCGCCTCAACGAGCACCGAAAGCTTGCCCCGGGACTTGCCTACGGAGGTCTCGCCGGAGGGAGACATGACAGCTATACCGGCGCTGTCGTAGCCGCGGTACTCAAGCTTTGAGAGCCCCTCAAGTAGGATGGGGGCTGCAGCGCGATGTCCTGTATAGCCGATGATCCCGCACATTGTCGTTACCTTT
>Ga0115002_10009893_pt1 | contig 10330 bp, 7 predicted proteins | sample ArcticOcean_MG_C_8_FD_89576 | JGI IMG/M metagenome (GOLD analysis project Ga0115002, IMG submission 89576) | Marine microbial communities from western Arctic Ocean - ArcticOcean_MG_CB11_86 | ecosystem: Environmental > Aquatic > Marine > Oceanic | place: Arctic Ocean: Canada Basin | collected... | reverse complement strand
TCTACGCCCAGCCCAAGTACTTCCTGGTCCATCTGGCGGCGCTTGTTATCGTCGTCGCCTGGACGGCGGAGTGGGCCCTGAGTCGTTCTCAGAATCGATCTATTAATAGCGTGTTCGATGGGGTTGATCGCTGGGTAGGCCGTAAGCCCGGCCGTTGGGCAGTTCTTGCACTTGGCGGATTCGCGCTTACCGCCATCGCATCCACGCTCCTGTCCCCACTCCCGGGTGTAAGCATCTGGGGTCGGGATTTTGAGGACCTTGGCTACGAGCTGTACTCCACGCTTTCGTTCCTGGTCATTCTTTTTGCTATCGCTTTCCGGATGCGAACCAGAGACCAGGTTCTACGTTTGGCCATTGCCATCGCCGCAACCGGGACCCTGACCGCTTTATATGGCATTGCGCAACACTTCGGATGGGACCCGATAGGGCGTGGCGCTAACGCGACCCGAGTCATCTCAAGCTTTGGTAATCCTCTGTTTTTTGGCTCATACCTGGTCATGACGGGTACCGTCACGCTTGCTCTCGGGCTCTTCGGCCAATACAGGGATCTCAAGTGGGCTTTGCCCGTGGTCGTCTTGGCGCTTGGAGTACAACTTGCGGCGCTCTGGTTTGCTGGAGGCCGTGGTCCCTGGTTGGGAACAACTGTCGGGCTCATCTCCTTCATCATAATGGGCTGGTTATGGTTTGAAAGACGGACCCTGATACAGGCAGTTGGAGTGATCATTTCCGGATTAATCGTCGCTATCATCGTCGTCGCATTAACCGCTGGTGCAGGCCACGGGGAGCGGGGGCTTGGCGATATTTTCCGTATCCCCGGTGAAGTCGCAGACGCCGTGGGCTTTGCGATTTCACCTTCCGGTACAGGGAGCGACCAAAACCCGGAACCCGGAGTCGCCGGCGGCGCCTCTACTTCTTCAGACCCGGCAGACCCGGACGTGATCGCAACGATCAGGGATGAACGTAGTGACGCTCTAAGCGGTCGTGCTGAAATCTGGCGTAATGTGATCGACCTTTCCACGTCACGTGAGGTTCCGATCGATGAGTCAAGCTTGGTGCACGGACTTCGTTTCTTATTCGGGTTTGGCCCCGACATGTTTTTCTACTCGTACCCGACCGTGGCTGAACCGCAGACCCATCTTTCCGGAGTAAGCCACGCCCACAATTACTTACTCCAGATACTCATGGAGGAGGGTATCGTCGGGGCACTATTCATGGTTGCAGCGGCCGTGTTTCTTATCATTGCAGCGTGGCGAGTGTTACGTGCAAGAAACTCAGAGCCCTGGCTGGTCTTGATCATGGTTGGGGTGCTTGCCGCACTGGCCGGACGCGCCGTTGACCAGGCAGGCAGTGTCGCCCGGATAAGCGACCTGATGCTCTTCTTTGCGCTCCTGGGTGCACTGATAGCGCTTACAGAGATCGCCCGAGGTGGGCAGCAGCCTGTTCAAGCCAAATCGGTGAGGACTATGTCCAGGAGTGAACGGCGTCGCCCTGAGGGCACTTCCCTAAGACTCCCCGCCCTCGGATTAATCGCGACGGTCACTATTCTTGCGCTTCTCTTGTTCGTTTCCAAAGACGTCGCACTCCTGCGTGCAGGCTGGATCGCGGCGAACGGGTTTGAACAAAAAGCGGCAAGTGATGCCGATGCTGCGTTCAGATCGTTTGAGCGTGCCGCTGAACTGGGCCCGGATGTGGAGCGATACGCCCTGGAACAAGCGCGTCTTCTCCGGCGGGCGGCAGACGCATCAGAGGACCCGGAAGTTGAACTCAGATTGGTCTCCGCCGCCTACGACATCCTGAGGAACTATGAGCAAAGAGACCCGCATGCATGGGTGACCCAGCGGGAACTGGCAGGCCTTAGTTTGAGATTGGGTCTACTGGGCCAGGATGAACGTATGCCGGAGGCCGCTGCTCGATACACAGTGGTCGCCCAATTGATGGAGGCTTACCCCTTCATTCAATCAGAAGTCGCCACAGCATTTATCAAAATTGGCGACCCTCAAAGTGCCCTCGTCTACTCGACCCGAGCAATAGGCGGCGAGGCATCGACCTCTGGATTGTCTGACGCCTGGTGGGCTCGGGGTTCCGCATTAATGGAGCTTGGTCAACCGGACGAAGCCATGGAGGCTTTTGAAACCGCCATCAAACGAAATCCGCGGGGGACATACGCGCAGTGGTCCCATTTGGCTCGGGCGACGATTCTGGAGGCCGCCGGAGATGATGCCGGTGCGGCCGCAGAACGGGACAAAGCAGCCGAAATTTACTAATCCCATTCCCACCGGTTTCAAATCGGCGTTCCACCCCGGTGATTCAGACCCGTCCGTATCGGTCTTCGAAACGCTCTATGTCGTCCTCGCCCAGGTAATCCCCAAACTGAACTTCAATGATCTTGAACGGTGCAACCCCAGGGTTCCCAAGCCGGTGCTTCACCCCGACAGGCACTACTAGCTGATCGCCCACGCGTAGTTCGGACTCGACTCCGTCCAGATTCACTATACCGATACCTGACACAACGATCCAATCCTCACTGCGACGTCGATGCAGTTGAAGGCTCAGCTCCTGGCCCGGATCAACGATTAGTACCTTGACCTGGTAGCCGGAGCCTCCCTCGATAACGGAGTAACGGCCCCAGGGCTTTTCTACCCATCCGGCCTGACCGGGATCATTCGCGACTTCCCGAAGCAATTCACTCATTAAAAACCTCGAGCCTTAGTTGCGCGCTCTGGGTCAGGTGCCACCGGCGGCATAACTCCAAACACCTAGCAGCGCCGATGAACCCCATTATTTTCGCACTATCAACACTGCTATACATCTTCGGCTCTGAATCCGATCAACGTATGCTTGCGTAACGCGCTTTCAACAGGACGCGACGACATGCGCTCCGCATCGGAATATCCGCTCAGTGTTACAAAACCCAACCATTAATTTTGGACGATTCGTGCCGAGGGGGCGGCGCGCTCGAGTCTTTACCATTTCCGGGGTGTTACTGGCCTTCGCAATCGTGTGGGCTGGCGTGTGGACCGTTGGTATCTCTGGGCGAGCCCAAACACTGGCAGCCGAACTGCAGTCGACGGCCGGTGCGGCTCAGACCACCATAGGCAGCGCGGACGCCGACGCAATCACAAAGCTACGCACTAACCTGGCAGAAGCAGCGCCACGAGCACGAGATCTTAGAGATGACCTGTGGCCGCTTCGCATCGCCGGTGCGTTGGTGGGCTGGTATCCGGTAATCGGAGACAACGTCAAGGCGGCTCCCGATATGGCCAATCGGCTTACGCACGATGTGGTAGCCGCACTGGAGATTCTGGAGGCAGCTGAAAGCTTGCTTCTTACTTTTGACCAGATACCGACCGATGCCAATGGCATTAATGGTGCGCTTGCGTCCCTGCCGTCTGAAGACGAGATACGTGAGATTCGGGGCATCGTTCTTGCATCCGACGAAGCCCTTGCTAAAGCTGAAGACACGGCCGATGGCGTACATGATCGTCGCCTCTGGGGTCCGCTTGAGCGCGAGGCCACAAAGCTCAGAGCACAGGAAGGTGAGCTCCGTGATCTGATCGATTGGACGCTGCTGGCTACGGATTCTCTTCTAGCCCTTGCCCGGCTTTCTGATGTGGCTGGTGGTTTGACGATCGTGCTGGACACCGGAGACGCATCCGCCCTAACGCTAGAGACGCTGCAACTCATGCCTGAGCTTGAAGCCTCAACGCTTGTGGCATCACGAACGGTATCCGCAGCCGTAGCCTCCATGCCGGACGCTGTGGCCAACTCGTCGATAGGCTCTAACCTTCGTGATCTTGAACCCGTACTCAGCGCCCTTCACGCCACGGCCCGAAGCGGTGCGCTGGTAGCCAATGTGGTGACTCCAGCGTTTGGGCTTATTGAGACAACAGATGCAGGACTGTTCGGTGCAAATTCGGGACTGATACCTGCGATCGAACTAATAGGAACGGGTTCAGGCAATTTACGCGAAGCACATAAATTGCTTCAACAGGCCCAGATTGACCTGTCTCTGGCCGCGCCCGGAATCAGATCCGAATCAGCAGCATCTGCGGCAGACGCGCTCCTACTACTATCCAGAGACTTTGAACTGGCGGTCAGTCTGCTGCGGGATCTGCCTGACCTGGCACCAGACGCTCTCGGCAAAACCGGAGAGCGGAACTACCTGGTGCTTGCTGAATCTGCCGACGAGATACGGGCATCAGGCGGATTCGTCTCAGGCGCATGGATCCTCAGCTTCAAAGATGGCGCACTTCTGGACTCTGCATACGAGGACATCGTAAAAGTTGATGACCTGACCAACCTTGATCTGTACCCGTCTCCCCCGGCACTTCTGGCAAATAATATGGACGCGTCCGTGTGGCTGATGCGGGACGTGAGCTGGGAGCCTGATTTTCCGTCGGTGGCTGACTCGGCCGCCGAGATCCTGGCTATCGGGCAGGACGGTATGCAGGTTGACGGCGTGATCGCCATGACCCAGTGGGCGATGATCGATCTCATAGAAGCGTTGGGGGCGATCGACACACCATCCGGCCCCGTGGCCCCCGGCGAACTACTGACTGCGCTTGAGTCAGGAACTGATGGCGAAGGACGGGAGTTTATGGACACTCTGTTCCGGGGGCTTTTGGACCAGGTAAGCAGCCCGGCCATAAACGGGAAAATGTTCCAACTCGCCCGGTCAGCCTCCAAGACGCTCGCCGAAAAACAGGTACTCGTTCACCTGTTTGACGATGACTTGCAGAAGGTCGTCACCCGCGCAGGCTGGGATGGTGCCGCGCATCGAGAATCCGGGGACAGAATTGAGCCGGTCGACTCAAACGTTGGCTGGAGCAAGGTCGACCGGAACATCAAAAGATCGTTGGATTACGAGGTCGTCCTAAGCCGTTCAGGTCGCTCCACAGGTAAGGTTACGGTTCGTTACGAGAACATGAGTAACGAAGACTCTTCCAGTTGCGATAGCCAGCGCATGGAGAGAGGAGCCAGTTACGAGGAGCTGAAGAACGCCTGTTACTGGAACTTACTCCGGATTTACACAGCGGAAGGCGCATCACTTACGTCCGCGACCGAGCTTCCACTACCAGCGAACAGCATCATTGGCGGACTCGGTCTTTCGGCAACGGGCGATGACACCGTAGCGGTCGGTGTCGGTCCGGGCGGAGGTTTTGTAACGGGCCTGGTGGTCGTACCGGCGGGAGAGATCGTGGAAACTTCCTTTGATATTGATCTCCCGGAGAACGTCGTAGATTGGACGGACGATGTATCGACCTACACACTGCACCTCGTCGCCCAACCGGGTACGCTCGGGAGGGCCACCCATGTGACGATCGAGCTGCCTCCGGGACAGATGCTCGCCAGGGGATCGACATCGCCCTCGGGGGTGGATGGCAGGCTGGTTTCGTTTGATCTCCCGCTCACGAAAGACATCGTTATTACGCTGGCAATGCGGTCTGTAGAAAGTGCGTCTGGTTCGTTGTTGTCCAATCCAGACGTTCTGATAACGGGACCCATCCCATGAGTATCTCGGTATCTGGAATCTCATCCATGAAAGGCCGAATATGGTTGCTCATGACGATACCGGTCATAGTGCTAGTCTCGTGTGCCGGGTCTGATTCAGAGCTCACCGCAACGCCTGAGAACACCGTCCCGACCACCATTCCGACAGCGTCCTCGTCGCCCACGACATCGTCTCCGACGGTTGTACCGACGCGACTCCCCGGTCCCGGGGGCGATTCAATCGTCCTCACACCAACGGTTGCTCCCACGGCATCCGTAAACGCTACGCCGACAAGCGCGCCGCTTGACCCCACGCCCGGCGTTCCGAATGTCGATCCGACTTCAACTCCCGTGCTTCAGACAGCCACCCCGGTGCCGACGCCCACTCCCACGCCTCCTGTCCCACAGACGCAAACGCCAACTCCCACCGTCCTACCAGGCCCAACGGCAACACCTGCGCCTACTTCAACCTCCACAGCGACCCCGACCATAACTCCCACCCCCACCCCGACTCGTATACCCACTTCAACGCCCATACCAGACCCACCAACCCCAACGCCGATACCGACGCCGGACCCTCGCTTCGGTGTGATTTCGGGCGGGCCCCTGACCAGCTATCGACTAGGGCAACTCGGAGTCGAGTGGTACATCGACTACAGTCCAGACCCCAGCACTGCTCCTAACGGCACGAAGAAGCTCCCCTTCATCTCAGTGAAGCCGGGTAAAGATCGGCTTACGCCAACGGAAATCGCTACATTCACAAGCGCTGCTCCGGGTTCTCCCTGGTACATCGGAGGAGAGCCTAACGTCCCTCAGCAAGATGGGATCACGCCGGAGGCCTACGCCGTCGAGTTTGACTATTACGCCACGGAGATTCGCGCCTCAGATCCCACCGCTAAGATCATGGGACCCAGTATTTTAAACTGGGATTTCACCTGCACGGGGTGCACCGGATTCCAATCCGGTGAAAGTTGGATGAGGCAGTTTGTGGACACGTATATCTTCACCCACGCCGGCGAGGTTCCGCCCGTGGATATCTGGGCGATCGACGCCTATCCGCTCACCTGGGACGTCCTACCGATGACCAACTGGCAGATCGTGACCGACCAGTTGGCCGGGTTCAGGCAGTACCTCAGGGATGAAGTACCCGGCCATGCAGACACGCCAATATGGCTAACCGAGGTCGCCTCTCACTGGGGGTTCAACGGGTTTCGTATCGTGGACGGAAAGCTCACGATCCCCGAAGGGCAAACCTACGAGAATAGTTTCCTCTGGGATGAAGAGATCTCGTACATGGACGGAATAATCGGCTGGCTCAAGGTCAATGCAGCTGCCCAGAACATTGAGCGCTGGTTTTTCTATGAGGATTGGGTCGATATCTCTAAGACCGCCGCTGGCGGATACGCAGGTATCCAGTTTTTTGAATCTGGCGACGATGGAGCAGCCTTGAATCAACTCGGGCAGGTCTACCGTGACCACGCGTTGGGGCTAAGGTGATCTTTTGATATTCCGATCGACGATAGCGATTAGTCTCGCGTTGCTGTTTGCTGTAACTGTGGCCTGCTCGAGTGGCGTCGACGGTTCAGGGGCGACCCCGGCACTCGCCGGCCCAACCCCTCAGGAGTCTGTGCCAACGGCAACAATCGATCCAACATCCGAGCCAATATCGACAACGCCTACACCTGTGACAACGTTGTCTCCGATCCAAACGAGCAGCCCTGATATCGTCCCAACATCTATGACCGCCAGTGCTACGGCTGTTACCACGCCTCCCCTGGAAGTAGACATGGTCTCCCTGACGGTTCCCGTCTGTCGGACAACAGACATCGCATCCAACGGAGCCGGATTCGGCACGATCCCCCACGCCACACCAACGGCTATCCCGGAATCCGGATCTTCAGGTGGCAAGGACGCGACAGATGCACAAGCGTTTGCCACCTCATTCAGCCCGTTGGTGGATGCCATAGTTGCCACGACGGGTGCAGCGGACGCCGCCTGGGACACAGCGGTGAGCGATCATGATCTGGCCCGGGTAATCATGTTCGAAGGCAGGCGACTGACGCATCTTTGCAGTGCGTTGTCCATCTTGCCTCTCACAACCGAAAGCCTTGGTCTGGTCAATATCGCTGCAAGGGCTCTCAACAATCGCCGGGCCATCCTGTCAGAGACGGCAGAACTGGTGAAGAACCAGCCTGGTATAGGACGCAGTATGGATGCGGAGCGTCAGGATTCGTCTGCCGTCCTGACAGGACTGGAATCGGATCTGGACAATTTTGCCAACGCTGCGGGGGTTACATCGTTTGCCTCGGCCCCATTCACCGCGGTAAACCCTTTGCTTGGCGTTAGATTTGATGCTCCCGCCGGTTGGATAGCCGTACGTAACGGAATCGATATCGTAATCCTGGCACCATCGAGCCAACAGGTTTATTCGGCGAGGGGCCTGGGACCCGATGCTTGGAAGCTTGGCACGGCGGTACGAATCAGGCGATTCCGCAATAACCCACCATGGGAGCTTGCCGACGCAGCGATAACTGTGGATGCGCTGTACGCACGTTTGGGCGAAAGGGTCGATGATCGGTCGACATCAGTCGGCGGGGTCGACGGCCTATTGCGCATTTATGAGGCTGTGGACCGTGATTGGTCTACTTATGTGGCGGCGGCAGTGTTGGACAGTGTTACGTACCTTTTCGAGTACGGATGCCCAGACCAATCTGAATCGACATGTGTCAACGAATTAAGCCGACTTACTGAAAGTGTGGTGTTCTCGGATGGATAATCGCCACGTGCCCAGGAAGCGTTAACCAGCCGTGGTGAGTTGAGCCTCTGCCTCAGTCTGATGCTCCAAAGCGAGTGCCGCCGACGCAGTGTTCGGTCCGAGGCTGATTCCCTTGTCGGTGTAATACAGCGCCTGTGTCATCAGATCCTGTTCGAACTCGGCGGCGCTCCTGTAGAAGCGAGCCACGGCGAAGTTCAGCTCCATGTTCTCCGGTTCGGCATCGATCGCCAGCATGGCCTCATGCGCCAACTGATCGACCGCTTCCATCCTATCGGTTTCGCTCATCCCGTCTAACCGGTCGGTCATGATGTTAAGCAGTCGCTCCCGGGCGAGTTTTGCGAGCGGTGAGAAGTGGGACAGGTTGTCAGATATCTCCTGAATATTCTAACCCGTCTCGGTGATCAGCTGAGCTGCCCGATACGTCCGCATATTGATGCCGTACACTCCCACAAGGACGACGAGCCCGACGAGCACAGGCGCCGTCAATCGCAGGGGTCGCCTCGTTGATGCGGGTATCCACTGTCTTCTCAGCCCTGATGCTTCGGGCATCTCGCCCGATGAGGTTGGCCTCCCTCCCACCGCCGCCCATGCAGCGAAAATCCCGAACATAAGAAGTGTCACGGCGGTATCGAACAGGAACAGGTTGTGGATGAAGACCGCCACGAGAGTGCCCGAAATCATGGCGTTAAAAAGTCGATTACCTGACTCGTTTCGCAGGCGTCGCCACGCAAGAATACCCAACCATATGTTGCACAAACACCGCACACTCTCGCAGCGTGACGCAAGCCTGCTGGTTAGGAAGCTTCAGCACGATGATTTCGTGTTCGCCGGTTTCGATCGGGAGCCCTATCGGCCCGACTCGTTCTCGGCCACCTTCCGACGCGCCGCTACCCGAACCGAACTACCCGGTGTCCACTTTCACGTGGCGCGACACACCCATGCCTCACTTCTCCTAGCCGCCGGTGTCCACCCCAAAATCGTCTCGGAGCGGCTCGGCCACGCCTCCGTTGCCTTCACCATCGACGCCTACTCACACGTCATGCCGAGCTTAGGGGAGGCCGCCGCGGAGTGGTTGGATCAGATCCTCAATCCGGCGAACCACTCGCAGATCCGGGATATCGAGTCTGTGCAGTCGCTTTCCCAGCGGTTCTGAAGACCGAGGTACTCCGGACGCGAAGCGACCCGGTCGGGGAGGCGACCGGGTCGCTTAGGAAGGGTTTCGCGTTCGCTACTGGCACCGAGTTTTGGATTTACGTGGTGGGCCTGGATAGACTCGAACTATCGACCTCCACTTTATCAGAGTGGCGCTCTAACCAGCTGAGCTACAGGCCCGAGACTTCGTGTCACCATGCGTCCTTACGCACCCGACGACACGGTGACAAGTTTACTACGCCAAACGCACTTGCGTTACCCCTATATGAAGTCCGTTTAAGCAAGGTTTTTAGTCTACTGACCGTTGCAGGATCTGAAAGCGATCCGGTCAAACGCATGTACTCAACGGATCCAGCCGCCCCGCGCAGTGGAGCAGTGTGATCCGGCTTCGATTATATAATTTCTCAAGTGTCGCTCCAGGAATAATCCGGACGCGAAAAGAGCCCGGGGTTACCGGACTCTTAAAACAGCTTGTGAACTGAATAGTGGAAGGAAGACACGCCATATTAGAGCTTTTACTTGTTTTTGATCTTCCTACTGTTACCAGCAAGATTGATCAGTTTTTGGTCACGGTCTTTGTCTAGCGGGTTTCACGTTTGATCGTGCAGAGCCCCTTCAACTTCATCCTGCGAACAGGGTGAAGAGAATCTCGCTCAATACCTTCTCTAAACGTGATACCAGATCGTGATCCACCTAGGATGATTCACAGCAGTTAAAAGGTCATGATCGTATTCCGGACTTCGCACACCGTGCGACTTCCAGACCGTCTTCTTGACCCCCGTTGAGAAAAATCTCCTTAGAAAGGAGGTGATCCAGCCGCACCTTCCGGTACAGCTACCTTGTTACGACTTCGTCCCAGTCATCGGCCCTACCCTCGGCACCTGCCTCCCAAATAAATGGGTTAGCCCAGTG